>Ga0325403_1007361_pt1 | contig 10513 bp, 5 predicted proteins | sample PopdelMetagenome_19_FD_205665 | JGI IMG/M metagenome (GOLD analysis project Ga0325403, IMG submission 205665) | Populus deltoides microbial communities from Bellville, Georgia, United States - Xylem-PdKOR-R4 | ecosystem: Host-associated > Plants > Phyllosphere > Stem > Wood/Secondary xylem...
TTATTATTATTATTATTATTATTATTATTATTATTATTATTAGTGTACTACTACTACTACTACTACTATTAGTATTATTACTATTATTGTTGTTGTTGTTGTTGTTGTTGTTGTTGTTTATAATTTATACAATTAACCTCCTTGTCGTTCGACCCCGGTCTTGCTTGGTTATTTATTACTTCGATATTCCTGCACTTAGGAGAAGACATCAATCTTTTGGTCGTGTCAATGGTCTTAGAAGAGTCACATGATATTAGTCCTCCTAAACTACCTGATTTCTTACCCCACGTGCTTGGTGTCCAGCACATCATAAGCTTAGAACAACATGTTGAGCTTTCTGACCCCTTACCTCATGCACGTGATAAGGAAGATGAAGATAATCCTAGTTTACTTGATTGTGTCCATACCATATCTACACATATTTCAAACAATGTTTGTCTCATTCCACACCCTCGATCATTTAATGTTCATAGTTATAAACCTAAGAAGCCTATAGAACACCTTTCCATATCTTCTCATGATAGGATGTCTAAGTCAACAGAGTCGTTACCATGTGGAGTTCATAATTTGCATTTTGAGATCATGAAACAAATTCAAGCAAGTAATGAACAATACAAATTTCAAGCTGATTTACTTAAGTATCATGTTGCATTTAATGTTGGAGATTATTTCATGATACAGATTAAACCTGAACGGTGCCCTTTGAAAACCAATCATAAATTGCAAGTAGTGCTAGACCATTCAAAGTGTTGCAAATGATTGAATCAAATAATTATGTCATTAAATTGCCATTAAACTTTGATATTAGCTCTACTTTTAACATGAAGGACCTCATTATTTATAAAATACAATCTATCCTTAATGCTCCTTTTGATACTCTACCTCATTATCCATATCTTTGGCACAAAAGGAACATATTAATGCTACTTTGAATGCACAAGTTGTTTTTACTAGGGATGATGAACTTCAGCAAATCCCAGTATATGGGATCGACGACCAGATTCAAACTATACTTGGATTATCAAAGAGACATCACAACAGCTTGATCCTTATCTTTGAGAGCATTATTGGAGCTGCCTTGACCTATACTCGACGGGGTCGAGTTCTTCCAACCCCGGGAGAATTGATGGGGACATCGAACCAGAAACATTGTTTACGCACGTGTATGATCATATACGATGGAGGATAGCCCAAACCATTGAGAAATTGAGCTTTAGCTTATGTTTTTTGGTTTAATTTATATGAACTTTTAGTTAAGGTTTATTAATTTAGTTTTATTTGTTGGGTTTGATTTAATTATTGTTGGGTATTTTATTTAATGGGCCATAAGCTCAAACACTTGCTCTAGTTAGGGTTTTAGTATTTATATCCTATTTTTCTAAATGTTTGACAGTTTTTATGATTAATGAAAAATTTGTAGACTTTGCATACCTCCAATCTCCATTGTTCTCTTTCTTCGCTTTCACTTCTCAACTTTTTCTCTAAAAGCTTCTTTTTTTTTCTTGCTTTAATTCTTATTATTTATTTTCCCGCATCACTGACAAATCTTAATTATATTCAATTATAAATTAGACTTGTAAAATATTGGAGTCAGCAGTAAAATAAGAAAAATGGTTACTCAAACTCTCATTCTTTAGAAGAAATCATCATCCTCCACTTCTCAAGCTTTACGTATAGCAACCTCCATGCATGACTTGGTTGCTCAAATATATGTTTGTTTCATGCTTTTTTAAAGTAGCCTGGTCAAAATAGCAGTAAATTAAGTAGAAATTAACGTTATAATTATCCATGTCTTGTTACCTAAATCAAGATTGCATTGTGTGTGTGTGTGTGTGTGTGTCTATATATATATATATATATATAGATAAGAGCCAAAAGAAAAGCAAAATTAATGTCCCTTGGTTGTATTTTAGGCGTCAACAAGGGCATGCCATATATATATATATACTAGGGACCAGGGCGGGCCAAAAAGCTTGTCTCTTGGTCACGATGGCCTGCTGGTTGATAATTAGTTCTATATCTACGATCAAGAGTAACTGGTACTGTGGTGGCTATTAAACGCAGCCCATATTCTTTTAATGGATACTTTGTATTACGCAAGTAAATATCAATCGATGCCGCGATGAGTGAATTAATTTGCATGGAAATTATGAACCAAATTCATTTCATGGCGGGTGTGTCAATTCGTGTCTTCTGCACACACTTGACGAGCTCCAAATTCAATAGCCAATGATGGTTAATGACAGGTTTCAGAGGAAGACATGGCTACTATTCTTATCTGACTAACTACAAGCAATTTGGTTTTTAATGCAGTTAAATTAGATTAAAATTACAAATAATTTAATTTTCAATGATGCTAAACTAGTTTTACACATGTTTTTCTTTAACAGTACTCTATTAATTACTTGCTTGGTTAAAAAATTATGAAAACTATTTCTCTTACACGGATAATAAACATCATATATCAATTGCATATGAAGCTGTAAGAACAAAGACAATAAAAATAACAATGAATTTTTATATATATATTCATTGACAATAAAAAATATTGTCACAAAACACACTAATTATCAAGAACATAAAGTGGTTAACAAAAACAAGGTATACATTTTTTTTATATGAAAATGCTCATAAAAAATTATACACTAAATACAACATGCCAAAAATTAAAATCACATGAAAAATAAAGCATAGTACACTCAAAGTTTACAAAATTGCAAAGAAATATTCACAATTTAAACTCACAAACTTGTCATTTATTTTTAAACAAATCAACATGTTCATAATTGTTTTTTTTTAAAAAAAAAAACATAGCCAACACAACAAAACCACAATCAAATTAATGGCGGTGCTTATTTATTATTCCATTTCTTTCACATAATGCTTGTAACAAAATTATTTTCAAAATCAATCCAATTTTCATTATTCATTATCTCAAAATTTCACAATCATTCATACATAATCAATTTTATTCTTAAAATGCATAACTCAATTGTTAAATTCACAAAGTTTGTAAGAGAATAATATAAATCATATCCTGGGACCTCACCTAACAGCGTAAGCTATTGGGTTGAGTTGGTTCTTTGACATGGTATCAGAGCCTTGATGACCAAACGGTCACGAGTTCGAATCTTACCATCCCTATTTATTTAATAAAAATTAAACACAAGGTAATATAAGCATGTGCAAGTTTCAAGCCTAAAGGGCTTTTACTTGAGAGGGTGTGTTAGAGAATAATATAAATCATATCCTGGGACCTCACCTAACAGCTTAAGCTATTGGGTTGAGTTGGTTCTTTGACAAGTTGAGAATAATTGGGAGGCTTAACCTAATGGTTAGCCAACCCTTTCTATATATATATGTGTGTAGGGCAATATACAATAGCAATGGTGGAGGTTACCACACAAGAGTATGTAGACAATATTTCCTATACAGTATTTCCTATATAAGTACATTCTATAATAAAGTTATTAACCATTTTTAATCTAACAATTGAAACTGAATTTTTTTTAATTTAACAAAATCACAATCAATTCAATGATACTCTTCCAAATCATAAAAATATATCATAATATTTCCACAAGATCCACTCACAAACATCACATAATTTCTTTTATGTCAAAGTAATATCTTACCAATTCAATCAAATATGAACAAAAGCAATCCAAGTATTCAATACTGATTCAACAATAACATCTCAATTATTCTAAAATCTAATCCTTAATAAAATCTTCATAATATTCCATGACAAATCCAATAACATATTAAAATTCTAAACAAATAATTAATATCTCATCCACACAAAAATTAATCCCAAGTTTATCAAGTTAACAAATCAACAAATTACAATCAAACCATCTCAAAAACACATCACAATCCATTCAAACATTTCACAGTAATTCAAATAAATCCCAAACACATTTCATGACAAAATTAAAAAATATTTGATTTGAGGTTAAAAAACTCGACCTTTAATGGAGGCTTGGAGTGGTCGGAATCTGCTAAAATTGGTGGTGGCAGTGTCAGCATGTGAGAGTAATGTGCGGTTGTGAACAGTGGCGCATGACTTGGACAACAAGTAACCCCCGTACTCGATCAGGTAGTCCTCATATTTCTCTTCACGGTGATGCTAGCAGTGGGAGTCACCATATATTGTTCTAGGAGAGAGATCGGGGGCTCTAAAGTTTTGGGTCTCTTGTTTCTCTCTGTAAAATAAATCTCACAGTTCTTGAAATCCGAAGGTTTTTGTGTCCCTGGAAAAAAAAAGAACTTAGCTCTCAATGTCTATTGAAAAACTAATAAAAGAAGAAGAAGAAGAAGAAGAAGAAGGCATGATCTCGAGTTTTTTTAGAGGAAAGGATGTATTTTTATTCTCTTTCTGGTCACCACCCTCTTTCTTTCTCTCTTTCTTTTTATTTGATAGGAAACCCTAATCCCCTTTTCCATAACAATCTGGCGTAACAATTGAAGGGAAAAAATTCTTATAATAATAAAATAAAAGAACTTGAAACAATAACAATAAAAACTAAACTGTAATTTTTAAATATAATAACCTAAAGGAAAAATGAATGAAGGACCATTGGATTGCACAATTACAATTCACAATGAGTCACGGGCAACAATCCCATAAACAATATTTCAGCCACATGTTCTAGGTAGTGTTTGATATTAAGGTAACAGTTTCTTTTTAAAGTGTTTTTTTTTTTAAATATATTAAAATAATATTTATTTTCATTTTTAAAATTTATTTTTTATATTAGCACATAAAAAATATCTAATAATACCAGAAAAAGGTATTTTAGCCATTTGTTTTGGAGTTTTACTAAATCATTGACCCATGCTACACTACGGGCTAGGTCAAATCTTTCTTTAACTTAAAAAAAGGTTGAGATGTTGCAAATGTGTTTTTTTTTTCTAGTGGAAAAAAATTAAAATTGTGTGAGGGTTGACTCGGTTGACTTTGCAGGTCCAAAAAAAATATAGATAACTTATAAAAACATAGTTTGACTTGAGAAATTCCAAGGTGACATCTTTCTTTAATATTAAAATAACAACATATTGAATTGACTAGTATCAACTAGAATTAACATTTCAAACTTGCAAACCAAGTTATCATATTATGATAACCCTATAGAAAATAAATCAAAATAAATTATAAAACATAATCCCTAATCAATCTAATATTAAAAGATAAAATTAAAACAACAAATCAATTAAAAAAATGACTTGAAAAGAAGACCCTAACTAACCTGTAAAATCCGTGAACTGGTCTGACATCCTCCACGAAATACAAAGCCACGCCCACATACCTGCATCGCCTCGCTCTCCCCACCAGCCCCAACTCCAGTAATTATATAAAAAAAAAATTAAGGAAGAGGCACTTAGGTTTTGGGAATCAAAATTATAGAAAAAAATTCAAGGTTTTTCTCCCAAAAATTACGATTTCTATGCCTTTATGCAGGTCTTTTATTTTGCACGTGTTTGCACGCACGAGAAAGTCCAAGATAGTCAATTGATCAGAGCGTGATGTACACTCGCACACGTGGCCTTAGAGGCTTCTTCAGCATTTTCTGGTGTTTTGTTATTTGTGTTTTAAATTTCATGTATATTGATATTTTTGTTTTATTATTGGGAAAGTCTGATTTTTTTTTTATTATTGTTGGTAGTGATATTTTCATAAAAAAAAATTAAAAAGAATTGTAAAAAGAGAAGATAATAAAATGATTAATTTATTATTCCGTAATATTTTCTGACTATAGGATGTAATACTTTCTATTAAAACCCATAGAATAATAATGTTGACCTTCGGGTCTATTTTGCAATTCACCTAAGTGAATGGGAAAAAGATCAATTCAAGTTTTAGCATCCTTAGAGGTTCAACTTTCACTTTTTTTATAAAAAAAAACAACTTAATTAACACATTTTCTTTTAAATAAATCAATATTCAGATTTTAAAATTAAATATAAGTTATGTTCATTTATAGAAATTTATGTGAAAATTCATTTTTAAAACTTAATGTACCTCATCACATCAATAAATTATAAACGTAATATTATCTTTTAGCTTTTGACAAAATAATTAGAAATTAAAAAAATGATCCTACAAAAAAAGTAAAAAGTTGATTCTACAAACTATCTACCATCTCCCATGAAAACAATTAATTAACCCGCCCTGATTCGTTTTATGATAATAAGATATTTTAATAAAAAATAAATCTAATATTAGAAAATAGTATTAAAAAACCATTGAATGAAAAAAAGTAAAGAAAAAAAATTATTATTATAATGAATAGTAGGATACAATAAAACCTTTTTTTTAATTTAATTAATTATATAGATAGATAGTCTTACAGAGAGAGAGAGAATGTGGAGGCTAAAGATCGCAGAGAAAGGGAGCAACCCTTACATATTCAGCACAAATGATTTTGTTGGAAGGCAGATATGGGCGTATGATCCGAATGCTGGAACTCCTGAAGAGCGTGAACAAGTGGAAGAGGCTCGCCGGAATTTTACCAGAAACCGCTCTGAGGTCAAGCCCAGCTCTGACCTTCTTTGGCAATATCAGGTACGAACTCCATGTATCAATTATTAACAACAACAATAATATATTTTTTTAACCATAGATATTATATGATGAGTTTCTTCTTTCTTACACTATTTATTAATTTATTTATTGTTTATATGATGTAAAGTAGAAACTTGCTTAAGTTGATCAATATTTAATTTAATTTAATTTCACATGCTTACACAATATTTAATGTGGTTTGGTAATTCACCTACATCCACAGAAAAAGCTATTTTTATACAGGGAGAGAGCAAGATTTACAATAATAGAGGAGGAGGAATCATCCACTCTATTCAACTCTCAAGCTCACTGTTTTTCTCTCTTAGCAGTGTTGCAATGGCAACCACTGCTTGCTGCCCTTGTCACCTCACTCTCTCCTATATTTCTCATATTTTTTGCTATTTCACTCTCACTTTGTGCTGCTCTCTTGGTACCTGCTTATAGACAAGAATGGTGCTACCAACTCCAACTCATCTTCAATAATGGTGGCTGCCAAACTTGTCAAACTCACCAAATTTTGACATTTGGAAGTTTGCACATAGGCTATTGCTCCGTTATTTAATAGTTGTGCTGCACATTAATGACAACAATCCTAACATCCCTAACCCCTCCTCCTTTTTTATTTTCTTAGCTAATTGCATATATATCTTCTCATTATATTCCCATTATATATATATATATATCACCATGTGTGTGTGCGGGGGTTAACAAAGAACATTATTGAATTTGCATGCAGGGGGGAGTAGGAGATATCAATATTGAGGGCAGAGGTGGTGTGATTTTGGATTAGAATATGAACTACAGGAAAATGTGGAGGCTAAAGATTGCAGAGAAAGGGAGCAACCCTTACATATTCACAACAAATGATTTTTTTTACGAAAAACCGCTCTAAGGTCAAGCCCAGCTCTGACCTTCTTTGGCAATATCAGGTTAACAACAACAACAATATTTTTTTTTTAACCATAGATATTATATGATGAGTTTCTTCTTTCTTACAATATATATATTTTTATTGTGGCTTCCGATCAAATAAAAAAAAAAAGTTTTAGGGGACAGCGAAACAGCTTTATACCCAAAAAAAGTCTCGTCGCATTCATTTTTTTCCCTCTTGATCACTAGCCTGACTTGTAGATTCTGTGCAGGATTAAATGAATCAACCTAGTTAATTAATTAACATTAAACCTCCAAATTAAGTAGGTTACAGAGTGACTATTGATGGTATGCATGGACCCATTCAACACTTTTATTTAATTTCATTTTACTAATATAATTCTTCTTTTTCTTATTAGTATTTTTCATTTAAAAAACATCTATTTTTTTTATTCTTTATCATCCATTTACTAATATAACACTAGATAAAATAAACAATTTAAAATAAAGATAAAATATCTCTAATCAAAACTCCTTTGTCTAATAAAACTCCTTTGAAGATTTTTGACCGGATATTAATCTTTTAGAAAATATCTTATCATTATTCTAAAAACAAGTCTCAATTTTAAAAGTATAATATTCTTATAATTTCCACACACTTGTATTAAAAAATTTAAAAATAATATAATGCTAGCGCGTTGTTGTGAGGAAGTCTTAGTCAGTGTCAATAAATCTAGCCCAATGGTTTAACCTGGAGACCTCCCAACTCAACTCCTTGTATAACTTGAGTTTCAAATTAAATCATGTAGGGTTGATTCAATGTGACTCGATCAGCTTTGCATATCAAAAGACGACCTAAATGATTTGTCAAAAATCGATTTTATTTTAAAAAATTTTATGAGGCCATGTTTTTTTTTATAATATTAAGACAATAATATCTCGTATCAACCCGAGTCAACTTGAATTAACTTACCACAACCATGACTTTATTGTAGGCCTGACTGAGTTTAATAATTTTACTTTTTAAAATTATTTTTTATTAGGTTATATAATTATAAAAATAGACGCTTGCAGAAAAGTCATCTCATCTCATGAAAAGATAATATGCTTTCTAATATTATAAAACAAAAGTTATAATCTAATTCAAAAGTAGAGTAAAAATTCAATGATGTTTAATAAAATAATACCTCAAATATTTTTTTAATTAATTTAAGAACTTAATAAAATAATAAATCTAATATATTTTGAATCAATTAATTTTAAAGTAATTAAATTTAAATTGAAGGAAAAACAATAAAAACATAAAGGGTAAAATATGGCAAGTCGCCCGAACCTTAGCCTTTTTTTAAAAATGATGGGTGGATTACGAATCTTCTGCTAGATTGAATTCCAGTCACCGGAGAGATGACCAAAAAATTAGGCCGGAGTTTTCTTATCCGAAAAACAATTTTCAATTTATTTTTACCAATAAATATTTAATAAACACAATTAGAATCTCATGATATCAAATAAGTTTTAAAACTCAAAATCAAGTGAGGAAAAATCGCGATAACCCCATAATATTTTGTTAGACTGTGAACAAAGAATTCTCTATTTCTTTTAGGTGGTTTTTCTCTTGGTATTGTAATGTAATATCTGTGGTCATTTTTTCTATGACTCCAGCCCTAGCTAGGTAAGATGTAAAGTAGGAACTTGCTGAAGTTGACCAATATTTAATTTAATTTCACATGCTCACATTTAACGTAGTTTGGTAATTCACCTACATCCACAGGAGAAGCTATTTTTATATAAGGAAAGAACAAGATTTACAATAATAGAGGAGGAGGAATCATCCACTCTACTCAACTCTCAAGCTCACTGTTTTTCTCTCTTAGCAGTGCTGCAATGGCAACCACTGCTTACTGCCCTTGTCACCTCACTCTCTCCTATATTCCTCACATTTTGTTGGCTCTTTCACTCTCACTTTGTGCTGCTCTCTTGGTGTCTGCTTATAGACAAGAAATGTGCTACCAACTCCAACTCATTTTCAACAATGGTGGCTGCCAAACTTATCAAATTTTGACATTTGGTAGTTTGCACATAGGCTTCTGCTCCGTTCTTTAATAGTTGCTGCATATTAATGACAACAATCCTAACATCCCTCAACCCTCCTCTTTTTTTATTTTCTTAGCTGATTGCATATATATCTGGGGGGGGGGGTAACAAAGAACATTATTGAATTTGCATGCAGGGGGGAGGAGGAGATATCAATATTGAGGGCAGAGGTGGTGTGATTTTGGATAAGAATATTAACTACAGGAAAATGTGGAGGCTAAAGATTGCAGAGAAAGGGAGCAACCCTTACATATTCACAACAAATGATTTTGTTGGAAGGCAGATATGGGAGTATGATCTGAATGCTGGAACTCCTGAAGAGCGTGAACAAGTGGAAGAGGCTCGCCGGAATTTTACGAAAAACCGCTCTAAGGTCAAGCCCAGCTCTGACCTTCTTTGGCAATATCAGGTTCGTGCTGTATATCTATATATTCTATCCTTCTAATAATTTATTTACTATTTAGTGACCATAATAATTCCAATAATAATACTATTATTATTTCTTTTTTTACCATATATAATCACCATGTTCGGTTGAAGAGACTGATTATTAATTCTAACAGTTTTTAAATGAATTTTTATAATTTTTAAAAATAAAATACAAGAAAATATATCTCTTTATCTTTACCTTTTTTTTTTCAAGATAATAATCAAACGCAACCTCACTTGTATAATCATCTCTTCTACTAAGACAATAACTCTATTCCTAGCTGGGTAAGATGTAAACAAGGAGCTTGCTGAAGTTGACCGATAATTTAACTGCAGTAAAAATATGACATGGTCACATTTTACAAAAAGGGTTATTAATTGAAAGTAAAAAACATGAGTGGTCCATGCAGATTCTGAGGGAGAAAAACTTCAAGCAAACAATTCCTGCAGTGAGAGTTGAGGATGGTGAGGAGGTGACATATGAAAAGACCACAACAGCATTAAGGAGGTCAGCCAACTTTCTTTCAGCTTTGCAGGCAAGCGATGGCCACTGGC
>Ga0325403_1007362_pt1 | contig 10512 bp, 5 predicted proteins | sample PopdelMetagenome_19_FD_205665 | JGI IMG/M metagenome (GOLD analysis project Ga0325403, IMG submission 205665) | Populus deltoides microbial communities from Bellville, Georgia, United States - Xylem-PdKOR-R4 | ecosystem: Host-associated > Plants > Phyllosphere > Stem > Wood/Secondary xylem...
CCTTCACAATGGTTAAGCTGGCTTCCCAGTTGCAAATCAGTTTCTGAGATTGTGACATAAAGCATCTCATAGGACTTTTGAGTTGCAAAACATTGGGTGGAACAGCTAGATATTGCAGCACAGCTTTTTAAACTCAATTGATGAGAGTGCGTGCAACTGAACTGACAGAAAAACAGATTTCAACTCCTATACCCATCCCGGGGGAAAGAGATATATCAGGAGAAATGAAGAGCATATCATCAATCTGATACAGTGATACTCCTCTCTACACTCAAAATTAGGTAATTTGGCAAAGATCAAATTCTATAATTCAACTTTTTCAGCCTTTTTTTAGGGAACATTTTCAGCAATTTTATAGTGTGTGCAAAGTCCGAACAGAGAGAAACTAATGTATAGGAAAACCAGTTGAGGTAAATGTTACAAAGTGGAAAAATAAAAATGAAAAACGTGGAAAAGAAAAGAAGGAAAGTTCCATTGACAAGCTACAAGTTAATAGCAAGAAATAAGGAATCCATACCACTTCCTTCCTTGGAGTACGCTTCCTCTTGAGCTTTGGTTGTGGGGTTTCTTCCAGGTAACTTCCATCCATGTCTAATGATTTTATCTTCTGTACAATTGGCAAACATCAGGATAAAAGAAAAGCTTTATACATAACAGATATAAATGCTAGTCAGATCCTTATCCATTCAATACCTTATCTCTAAATGCTTCCCCAACATCCTCGTCTGAATTAACATCCAAAGACTTCTTTTTTGTGCCTGTTGGGACTGCAGTGCAGTGCTTATTAAATCTCCTTACTGCAATCACAACTGGCTGGTGGACAGGCTTTTCCTCTGGTTCACTGAGGACCACTGATTTCTTTGAAGATACTACACGTCCAGAAGACAGAGATATCTTCTTAGGAGTCTTTGAGCCAAGTTCATTTTTTCTTAAGCGTTTTTGTTTCTTTGCTTCTGAGTCACTTCTTTCTTTAGACTGCTTTCTCAAACTGGCATCATCGAATTCTGGAGCTTTCTCTTCAACCTGAGCACTCATGCTTTCACGCTTTGACAACAATGAAGGACTTGGATCAGCATCTTCACTCATACTGTTTCCCTTTTTCTTTGGCCGGCCTCTTTTAAAATGACTTCCAGCAGTTAAGTCTTGTTTTGGGGTTAGGGAAGAAGACCTTGAGATTTGAACAGTTTTGGGGGTAAATCTTGTAGGTTTTGTCACTTTCACATGCATTAATGACAGAGCTACCTTCTTGGAATCTGGAGTTTCTGAGGGTAAATCATCGTTGCCCTTATCTTGAAGCTTTTCACGGAGAAGTTTGGTAGTTTTTCTTCCTGTTGAAAACCAAGGATCGTAGCCTTCTTCTGGATTCATCAAAGAATTAGGTTTCCAGCCCCTTTTACTTGGAACAGCCTTTGGCTCCATTTCTAACATGACTTCAGGTTCTGCTTTGTCCTGTGCATTGGTGCTTTTAGAATGCTCAGTATGAGAGCAAGGCTCTAGCATTTTTGAAGCATTATCCTTTTTAACAGTCCCGGCATTTCTAGTTGAAGCAGTTCCATTCCTTGCTATTGACTTTGGAATCACATCCTTACCTTCAAAAACTTCTTTACGACAAGCAGCATTTGGTGATAATCCCTTGGACATTAGACCAACAGAAAAATTAATATTAAAAAGGATACCTATTTAAGAATAAGAAAAAATCCAAAATTGCAGCAAAAGAGCACTGGCCAAAAATGCTACCTTTCAAGTCGCAACCACACTTCTATGAAGAATAATAAAAAGGTTATCTCATCTCTCTCTAAATAGCATATGCAACAGTCATGAGTTTATTTTCCTCTTTATTTTATTTTATTCATTTTGCATGAAAAGTGTATTAGTCATAGATTGATAACTGAATGGTCACTAGTAGGGCAAAACATCTCATGTGGTCCCTCTACTTCTCAAATTTGATCAAGTCAACCATGTCCCTTAAATTGGACCAAATCAACTCCACTTCCAGTTAAGGATTTGAGATCCTCCACTTGATTACATCTTAACATGTGGCATTTAGCTGGCCATTTAACTAGTAATGGAATTAGAGGAAGGGACTGACATCACCTTTACTTAGAAAAAAAAGGTTGATTTGATCTATTTTGAAGTAAAAGGTTTGATTTAACCAAATTAAGAAAGTAGGAGGCTGCGTGTGATTTGTAGCAAATCACTAGCAGTATAAGACAGTAAATGGGCTTCATCTCACATCAGAAAATAAAAAGGGTTTTGGATTCTACAAAGCAGATAAAAGGGAAACCAAAACTTATTCTTGAAAATGAAGTCAGAAATTATATTTAGCAAAAGAAGAGAACTCTGGATCAGTTTTCCATCTTAGGTAACAATTTTACAATTGCAAGACAAGATCACAAAAAACTCCACTCAAATCTCATGCAGTTATAGACAGGGATAAGAAACATACCAAAGGTTCCCCAGAATGATTGTTATAATCACATTCGAGTGTGTGAGACTCATCTTGGAATATAGAAGCAACTATTGGAGCATATTCATCCAAAGGTATGCCTGTAGACTGCACAGCTTCCTTGAGATAGGGCTTAATTTTAGCAGCACAATTAGTGATAACTCTTTCCCCAAGCTTCCATGCTATAGGAGAAAAACTCTGGAACAATAGTATTTGTAGAGTAAATCTAATCGAACCTATCAAGACCATGATGGAAAAGAGAAACATTTGATGAATGACACACCTGGTTTTGCTTTTTTACACTCACTAAAAGGAGAGTGAGAAGCTCCGCTGAGATTTCTTCACTTTCATCAATGACCAGGGTCATAATTGTTTCCATGGCCAAGATTGCAATTTGTGGATGATTGGACCTTGAAGTTGAAGAAGAAAAGCCATCAATTGTTGAAGAGAGACAAAAAAAATCCAGGCATTTATATGAAAGTAAACAGGAAAAGAAAAAAGAAAAGAAAAGCAGACAGAAAGCCCCAAGCTACTACTGCTTCGACAACAACAAAACAGCACCCAAGCTTCAATCCCAAACTAGCTGGGGTTGGCTATATGGATCCTTTTCCAACGATCATGTACTACCACTGCCTAAAACAAATGCTACCATATCTTTATTATGAAAACTAGAACAGAAACTATAAATACATAGCACAATGTATCCCTTGAAGTTATCAAGAAAATAGTTTCATATAAATTCTGACACTTTCCACCCTAGCAAGTCCCAAGCTATGTCCAATCTTCAAGTGGGTAGGATGCATAGCCACATACAAACAACTCTTGAGTTGCTTCTCATCCGTAATAATCCCTTCTGGGTCTCTTCAACTTCCAACAAGCACAACAACTTTCCTGATCTTCTTTTCTACAATGATTGACGGTAGACCTTTGCAATCTAAATTCCAAATTAGATTAAGAACAGTTTTCTAAAGGGAGCTATATTGAAATGCAGCATGAGTTTTAAATGCTAAAAAACTCCACCTGACACACACACACGCACAAAAAAAAACCCTGTAACTTTGTATGAAACTTTTGAGAATTTCTAAAATTTTGCAGAACCAAGAATACAATTGGAAAAAACTCCTGTCATGTTTTTACCGTAAACTTCTGACAATGCAATTCCAATATAAGTAATGAAAGAATTATTCAAACCCTGATTCACTTTAATTTTAGCAGCTCCAAAACTCTGTTTTTAGAAGTACAATGTTACACACTAAGAAAAATTAAAAGTTACAGAATCTAATGAGCTGAAATTACTCACCAAATTTGAATCCTTCTGAACACAAATTAGTTAAGGAACTCTACTATTGAAGGTAGCACTACAGCCTGTTTGGGGATTGTAAATGGGGGATAGAAAAATACATGGAATAGGCAGTAATTTCTATATCTTTCAGAAAATGACATATAAACATGAGAAGATATGAAGCAAAAGCTAATGATAATGACAAGGCTCCTGAGTCCTACCTGATGAATTTCAGAAAGTATTGGAACATATCTAAAATTAGTTCATCCAACTCCAGGTCCAGCATCATCAAGCATGACCTCACCCTCGCTACATTCTCAAGAATTGAAACTGCCTTTGTATAACAATGGCCAGACTCATGGGATAATTTTTCAAAAGATGCTACAGTCAATTGAAAAATTTCCTGTTCATCATTCGAAAAGCAGACAGCATAAGAGCCCGAAAAGAAAAGTGTAGGAGCATATAATGAAGAAATCTTATTCTGATCACCCGCACACATGAAAATTGATTTCAGCTGCTATAAGTACCTTCATTAGGTCATCATTGTAAGGAGCATCTGGTGCTGTTATTCTTGTAATCTCACTCATGCAAGATGCAACCGCAACCCTTACATCTTCGTCCAAGTGCCTCAAAATGGCACTAGAGATTAATGCCTTCATTGGTGGTAAAAGAGCATCTTGCATTGATCTTGATGGTGCTTGCTCCACATTTGTGAGCAAACGCTCCAGTTTCTACAAGACAAAATGAAACACAATAACAGATCGATCCATAAGCAATAAAGAAATAGTAAAGAAAAAATATGATAACTCTAAAAAAGTGATATGAGCCATACAGAGGTCATCAAAGGACCAATAACCAAGAAAACAAAACAAAAACACCATTACAGGCTATAAAGCTCAAATTACATGAATGCCAGTAAGTTTCATGGAAAAGACCCATTGAAAAAAATTCCAAAATCTGTTAACACAAGCTGGACTTCATATAACTCATCACCAGACACACTTCATGCCAGATAGCAATGTCTTTGTAGGATAACCATTTTGATTTGAATAACTTAAATAAGATTTTGCCACCATTAGTGTCTCAGAAAAGGCAACACATTCACATCATCTAGGGCAGAACTTGCTATCTTTTATTTACTAATAACTACAGCACAAGGAATACTACTTCCCGTTTGCAACGGTAAGTATATTTCACTCCCAGCTACTCCTATACTAGAAGAGGTAGAATCATCCAAAAAAAACTTGGGGTGAGGGGGAGGAAACTTAAGGAAAGATACTCAACGAAGAGGTGGCAAAGGACAATGGCCATGATTCAAGTATTATGGCTGAATATCCAAAGTTTTAATGTCATGATTGATATTTGCAACTCAAAACATTTTCAATCTCGGTGAAGAGAAAAAATGGTAGAGATCATTTTTAGGCAAACAGAAAGCTGAAGTGGCTATTAACAATCAACTCGAATGCCCTTTTTTGGCAATTTAAAATTACAAACTTACAAGACTAATTAAAGAAAACCCATGTTGGCCAGCAATGGTCACGCAACCATATTTCCTCATACAAGTTATAGACAAGTTTTTTAGTGTCCCAAGCAAAACCAAGAGTTCAATTCCAATGGTTATTTTCCAATCATACCAAAAGAATATGCAATCACCAGTGGCTGCAAAAATTATATGTGAGCAAACCGTGCCAGATGGAGCATTCAGAGGTAATGCCATGGCTCTGATAATATGATTTCACATGTACTGAAATATCAGATAACAAGAATAAGATTGTCTAGTTGCAAGGTCTAGGAGAGATATAGGCATCAGAGACCCAAATGTTGTCAGTGGTTTCAGGTCCTGCTGGAACTGGATTGACCGCAAGTTCATTGGCTGCTGACCCATCCTAAAATGCCATCAACCATGCCCTTTGGCAAGAGTATATGTATAGTCATTCTACAACATCATGCCCCGCAATAACATTACAGATTAATGCAGTATTCCCTTATACTTTTTTATGAAGAAACAAGAGTGAAAATGGAAGATTCCCCCAACACATTGATCAGGAAATGATTGTCCACCATAAATTAATCACTCCCCAATCAACAATCCTAACAATAAACAGCAAAGTCAAGAGTTGTCTTAATATTTATAGAGGACATATAAAGCCAAGTAGAAATCAGAGATGAAATCCAAAAAACGACCAAAATCCAACAATCATTAACCATACATTGATAGATTTCAAAATCAACACTCCAATTAACAGGCATCCAAACAAGAAAATCCCAGAAAAGAAAACTTAAACAGATACTAAAACCGAGTGAGTTTACACACGACTAGAAAGCAATCAGGAAGATGAAGACCATATAAGATGACAACAACAACAATAGCAATTTTTTGCAAAATTGCCAAACAAAAAATCATTAATCCGTGGCAGTCGTCACCAAAAATACGAAACATTTATATCCATGCACCAAATAATTAAGCCTATTCAACATTCTAATACAATATCAACAAACATAAAAAAAAAGGCAGGCACACAGAGCAAACATATATAAATATATAAAGAGATGAAAAGGGTGATGAGACATTACATCGAGTGAGTCAAGAAGGTCATCAACAGATGATGGAGGGTTTAAGAGACTATTTCCAGCCTCTTTAAGCCGTTCTTCAAGCTCAGTCTCACTGTTAGGCATTTCAACACTCTCTTAAACACAGAAACCAAAAACACAAAATACTCTCACCTTCTCTGAAAATTCAGAGACTTTTCACCGAAACCCACATCACAGACAAACAGTAGAGTAGTATTTACAAAACCCACAGATGAAAGAAATCAAACCCATTTGTTGACTGTTTCGTTTACAACTCTAAAGTCTAAACACAGATGTCCATGCAAGCAGGGGTTACCAAAGAGGCAGTTTTTTCCTCTCGGATTCAACCCGTTAATTCACTGTGGTTAAAAAAGAATGGGGTTTTGGGTTCTGGGGTTTCTCCATTTCTCTCTTTATTTTCCTATTTTATTTTATTGTCCTTTTTTTTCTTTCTTTCTTTTTAATGGTAGTGCAAGAAAATGAATATATATCTCAAGGATAAGTTTAAGTTTGATGGTTAAAAAAAGTTTAATTCTTTTTAATATTTTAAATTAAATTATGAAATTAACACATTTTACTTTATAGAATGCACTAGAAATCAAGAAAATACTTAAATATATAATTGCTTTTGGATATTTTTCAATTTCAATTTGTAATCATTAATAAGTTTATTCTTCATTTTTAATTAGAAATATGAGTATTAATTTTATTTTTTAATATTTAATTTTTTTCATTGTTGTTGGGCGTTGAAACGGCGTAAAAGAGTTAACACCTTACCTTATAATAGATATTTAATTAAGGATGTTTAGATATTTTTAAAGTATTTTTTATTTTAAAATACATTAAAATAATATTTTTTATTTATAAAAAATTATTTTTGACATCAACATATCAAACTAATTTAAAAATATCAAAAATATATTAATTTAAAATAAAAAAAGAATTTCAAAAACACTTTCATATCTCAATGTCAAATACTACCGGGAAAGGATTGTTTGGGTAAAAAATTGTTAATGAAAGAAATCTTAGGTTATATTTTTTTTACTAGTGTTGTAGAGTAGAAAACAGATATAAAATAAATGGAAATGTGTTTTTGTTGAGAATATATAAATATAAATATAAAATAAATTTATTTTTATAATAGTTTTGAAATAAATTTTACTTTTAACATATGGGGAACAGAGAAGACTCTTTTTTTTTTTTATTGTATCCATATTTTTTTTACCGTTAAACAATAACCAAACATCACTTTCTCACTTATTTTCATGATCATTTTGATAAACACGTGATATTTAAAAATATTGCCCGCGTGCACGTGTGTGTATGATACATGAGATTTATTTATTTATTTATTTATTTTTCAGTCTGGTACTCCAGCTTTTATTTTGTTACAAAGCATTTCAACTCTCTATTTGTCATCAATCAAGTATTCTGAAAGTTCTTTTCTATTCAGTCGAGTTTTTATTAAATTTTAACGAAGTATTTGAACTTACAAAAATTGAGTACATGCTGAATCTTCTCCAGCCTTTTCTAAATTTTAATGAAGAATAATTTTTTTTTTATTAACGTGGATGTCCGAGCTAGTTTGTGCACACCTCGACTAATCCCATGAGCTCTGAAGTTAACGACCATGTTAGCCTCCAATGACCATGAGGTTTGCGAGACTAGAACTGGTAACCTTTAGGAAATAAATTTAGAGCCTGACTAGTGAGTTATATCCTTCAAAATTATTTAATAAAGTATTTTAATAAATTTAGTCATTACGATACTTTATAATAAAATTTTTCATGAAATTAACTTCCAAGAATGAGTACTTTTCATCCTCCTAGGTTATTTAAACTTATCACCACGTGTTTAATTGGAGGAAGCCATGAAAATATGGGATCTCTAGAATCTACTTTAATCACATTGTATTTGCACAAAAGATGAATTGAACGGAAAGGGGGAGGATGAACTCTTTAAAATTATTTCATTATATTTATTAAAATAAAGGGAACTATATAAAAAAAAAAACCCTTTAAAGATGATACCAAGTGTTTGTTTTGTGATTAATTATGTTTTTCAAAAGTGAATTTTGTTTTAAAAAATATTAAATTGATGTTTTTGAATGATTTTTTATGGTTTTAATGTGATAGTATCAAAGATTAAAAAAATATAAAAAAATTATTTTAATGAATTTTTAAATTAAAAACACTTTTAAAAATCAACCTATATTGCATTACTAGACAATTGAAGTGCAGATTCTAAATAGTGACGATGGAGGAGGAGGAGGAGGAGGAGGAGGGTGTAATATTTAATGTAAAATAATCGGTCACCCCTGCCAAATTAATTATTTGAACTCAATTTAATCTAGTTTCTTTTTGTTATGGGAGGTGTGGAGATCTGGGTTTGGGTTAGTTTTTTTTTTAATTAAAATGGAAAAGTTATGATATTGAATATAGGGATTTTTCATTTTTAAAATAAAAATAATGATAATTTTATAAATAAATTTATTGATTTTTTTTACGCATTAGAGTGAGGATATTATGTGTTAATGTGTGCATAAAATCAAAATTCAAGATATAAATAATAATTTTTTAAATTACAGTGGATAAGTGAAAAATTGCCCACACTGTAAGATACCAAGAATGATTTTTATCTGAAAGGGCCACGTGAATATCTTTGCATGGATGTTTATTAGATAGGTGTTCACACCACAACACAGGCGGCCAGCTTCTTTTTTTTTTTTTTTTATCAACGTAAAAAAAATGTCAAAGCGGTGTAAATGTTTTTAAAAAATAAAAATAAATAAAAAATATAAGATTCTAGCCATTAATTCTATTTAATTTAATAAACTTGATTAACTTAATAATATAATTTAAAAAGAAGATATCAACAACAACTAAAGTAAAAAAAAAAAAAAATTCAACAATAATTCAATACAAAAAATAAACACTTGTCAATATTACGTAAATATATCTTTATAGTATTTTTAAAAAATCTCAATGATTTTATTTATTAACAAAGTAAAAATTAATTAAATAAGAACAGAATAATAGCATAGAAAAAAAAATTAAATTCCTAACAAATAAAATATCGAATGAAAAAAATTAAAAAAAATCAAATTTAAAAAAAGACAAAAAAAATTGACTCAAGTCTATCCGAGCTAACACGCTAAATTCATAACCTGATCTTAAGATTGAAATAACCTTGTAAAATTTAAATTAAATAAAATTATAAAACTTAATTATCAGATCAACGTAATATTAAAGAGCATAAAATGACTATAGCTAATTTTATTTAATCTTTCAAACTTGTAATATATCATGAGATCAAATTACATCGTAAAAGAAAAATCCAAGAAAATAGCGGGGAAGAAAAACGCGTCACCAAAGCTCAACCATCGCTTTTCCAGAAGCACGCATCGCGCCATTGTCTCCTTTGATGGTGGGCAGTGGAGTGCACCACTAGAAGAGCATGAGAAGCGCCAATCATTTTTTATTTTAATATATATATATATATATTAAAAGAGTCAATTACTTCTAATCTCATATGAAAATTACCAAAAAAAACTATGATAAAATAATAAAAATACCCCTATATACAAAGCCATTAAAGTTTAATTCTAAGAGACATTTAAATCATTGTACTGTACAAAATAAATTGAAAAGTAAAAAAATTCCCCTGACTCAAGCTAAATGTTTTTCCACTGTGCAACAAAAACTTGAGAGGGTTAAATTCACGTCGTTTAATTCAATAATGACTACTGTATCCCATAAAAAAATTATGTTGCCTATCATGTACATTAGTTGTTTTTTTTTTTTTTGGTAAGGGCAAAATAACAATTTCACTGCAAATCAATGGTAAAATGTAAGTGCCATGAAACAATGTTTTTTTTAAAAAAAGATACTGACTTTATACAATAAAAGCAATCATTTAAAATTGGTTAAGAGATTAAAATGCCTCAAGTGTGGCCACTATTTATGCAAGGAGAGTAAGTGTAAAGGTTCAAGAAATTGACTTTGATTGGCGTTATAGTTATGTATTTGCAACACCAAGATTACATCCATCTTGATTCAGGAAAAATAATGTCAGGACTAGAATATTCACAAAAAAGATACTCAAAATGACAAGCTTTGAACCCATTTGAATCATCTACCAAAACTGTTCTAGCTCAACAATTCTCAATTAAAACATGCGTAGCCCTTTCTGCTCGTGACAAATTCGACTTCAT
>Ga0325403_1007363_pt1 | contig 10511 bp, 7 predicted proteins | sample PopdelMetagenome_19_FD_205665 | JGI IMG/M metagenome (GOLD analysis project Ga0325403, IMG submission 205665) | Populus deltoides microbial communities from Bellville, Georgia, United States - Xylem-PdKOR-R4 | ecosystem: Host-associated > Plants > Phyllosphere > Stem > Wood/Secondary xylem...
GTAATGGAATTGTAGATAGTTTTTTGTTAAAGTAATTTTTTAAAGTGTGATCTATTTCATGATGTAATAGCAATAGTTAAATCCATAAAATTTAAATTAAAAACCATCAATATTAATATATATTTTTTAAAATTATTTTATAACCTCAATTTCAAAAGCATTCTTAACCAAACACATTAAAACTATTTTTTTTTCAACCTCAATTTCAACCACAGTTTTAACAAAACACCTATTTTTTCAAACCAACCTCAACAAAAAGTACTTTTTATAAAACAACTTTTTTCAAACCACAACCACAATAGTTGCCGCAATACCAAACACACTCTTAATACAGCAGATTTTTTTGGTTTTTTTAGCAAAAAAAATACGTTTTAAAATATCCCATTTTGAAACCATGATATTTATTTGATGTCATATTTGTGAGACACGACATGTAATTAACGTTGCGTTTCAGAACAATGACATCAATAAAATAACGTCGTCCTCAAATGCGACATCTATTAAATGTCGTAGTTCTGTAATGCGACATCTATTAAATATAATGGTTTCAAAGCACGATATAAATTAAATTACAGTAGTCATTCGATAAATATCCATCAATAAAATTCTCTTGCATCTAAATCTAACAGAAAGGGTTCTTGTGAGATTTATCATTGAACTGCATGACACTTGTAATCTCAATGGTTATTTATTTTATTAATCTTACATTTAATTTAGTTAATGATTTTAGAGAGTAAGAAAATTTTCAATTTTAACAAACTTGGACAGAGTTTTCTCTATATAGGACTATATCTAAATTTTTATACCGCTTAAAAATCATGCAAATAATCACAATAACCAAACACAATAAATTTTTACATTTCATAATCATGAGTAGCATCAGGCTTACGACTCAAAGCACAAATCTCAGTTATTTTCACCCACCACATTTATTAACTCTAGTTATATATAAGAATGTTTTCATGACGTGAATGCAAATAAACATACATACATGCAAAAGAGATATGAATACTTAAATAATACAATATTTTACTAATTGAAATCCCGGAATATGTCAATGTAACCCATCTATCTATATACATCTACTGAATGATTTGAGTTCATCATTAGCACGATTGCATCCTGCTACTGCTTATACTTGAGTGGTCTTGTCATCTGCCACGACATCATCAAGAGTTAACATTTCTCTAAAGTTCTCAAGTGCATTGCGTAAAACATTGAACCGCTGAGATGCATAGGTTTATCCTCTGTGTTCTTCGTCAATATTATGAAGGACAAATACGACCTCTTAACTACTCCATAGAAACAAGTCAACCTAATATTGAATTAAAATATCAATAAACATTAATGTTTTATCATATGATATTTTATACTTGTAATGCAATTTTATTTCATTTTGTATGCTTGCAACCATCATTGAAAAATTATTCATCATAAGGGTTGATATGTAATAAAATTTGCATCGAGTTGATGATGCTCTTTTTGGATAAAGATCGAGGTATATGTGTGCGACCCTTTTAACTTTGTTATCTTATATAAATCTGATCTTTTATGATATCCCCCATGCAAATACCATTTACATTCAGATGCTTGCATAAATTGTAATTAAATAAAGGTCGAGTTCGATCGCTGAACTCGGTATTCAACCGAATGTGCAATGTGCCACCATTTAGCTGCATTAACTAGATTATTTTTATTGTTGAATATTTTTCCAGCCTCTAAATCATAGCATCCTAGCAAACGTCTATGGCTAAATGCTCATTTATGAGAAACAACAAATATAGACTCAAAAGCATCTTTAAATTCATAAATAAGAGGTATTATGTCATTGTCAACATCATCATCAACATTTATTGTCACATACGGGTCTAACGTCTCATCATTTTCATTGACACTAGGATTAGAATAGTGAAATCTATATTGATCAACAAATGGATTGTGAAACATAGTATCATCAATACTTTGTAGCAAATCATACAAAGAACTATTTTTGATGATGTTGAAGGACTGAAAAATTGTGATGCATTTATACATATTCGACCAAAAGTTAGAACACAAAGAATTTGGTTGACTACTTACATACAATACCATCATGTTTAATCCACTTTTGATGAAAGAATCAATCATTATCTTAAAGCTACCATCACATACAATCGATACAGAATAATACTAATGTTTACCAACTTGACACCTCCAAGTTATTTCAACATCAATATCATTATAATTACACCCAAGTCTATGATAAATAGTTTCTTTTATTTCCGCACATGACATGCCTAAATTATCATTTAATAGAAAACGATTTCTGCCTTTGTATGTGATATTATTGTTCATATTAGGAACAATAGTGTCACCATAATGACATAATATAAAGATGTTATACGACATTCTGTAAAAAAAAAAGAAGAAATAAATCTGATTTCAATCAATTGGATATAATTTTAACTAGATTGCATTACTTCAACCCTAATTGTCAAAATTTATAGCAAATTCAAACAAATTTCTAAAATTGAATGCAACGCGTACTTCACTAAAATCAAACATAATTCATGATATAAAATCTAATTGATATTTTCATGCTCAATTGCATTAAATGAAATCCAAATTCAAACAATTCAAAGAAAATATCAAATTTGACAACTTATCCACAATTTAATGCAACGTGTAATTCATCAAAATTATACCTCATTCATGCTCTATTGCATGAAATTATCAAGTGTAATTGATAATATTATTAGTTGATTCCAACCAATTCACATAAAATTTCTAATTCGGCAACTTATAATAAAATCTCTAATTCGGCAACTTATTTAAAATTCAACGCAACGCATAATTTAGTGAAATAATTAATTCCTAATTAATTGGTGTTGTTTTCATGTTCAGCTATATCAAATCACTCCTAATTGATATCGGTACTCGTAGTTAATTTATTATTAATTCAACCAAAACCATAAACAATAATTTCATTTCAACTAAACTAAACACAAATTAATTTATTATTTAGTATGTTTACCTTGCTTGTAGAACCAGAAAGTGTTGGGGCGGCAACGGCAACGACGATGATGGATTTTAAAGAGGAAAACATCCTAGTATACTTGGAGACTAAGAAGGGTTCGAGTTTTTGGTGTTTTAAAGGCAAAAAAACAAGTGATTTGTGTGTTTTTAGAGAAAGGAGGGTTGTGGATATCAGTTTTTAGAGAGAGAGTGGTTGTGTTTGTTCGTGTTCGTGCTCTTCAATCTAAGAAGGGATTGAGATTTCATGACATGTTGCGCTTTTAAAATGTGACATATTAAGTTATTATGTTTTTGAAGTGCGACATGTTTAATCGTCATGTTTGGAAATAACAACATTTAGCAAATGTCGCGCTTCTGAAGCGCAACAAGATAGAAATGTTTTGTTTCGTCAAAACTTTTCAAATATTATTTATCTGTGAAAGATTTAAGGTTATTATGCTAATTTTTTAAAAAAAAATCTTTTATTTTGCCAATATCCCCCCCCCCTTTTTTTCCTTTCCTTCTCTTTTGTTTTCTTCCTCACTGGGAGTGAACGAACGAGTTGCATTTACAACTTGTATAGATCCGTTGAATTTAATCAAATTAAACAGAAGTATTGAAAGCATTATATATAAAATCATCATCATAACCTTCTTTTCCTCTAAATCAAGTGATAAAGTGTAAGAGATACAGTGGTCTGGTCTCTAGTTAAGAGGCAAAGTCTGGATTTTAAATCCTTGCAAAAATTAGATATGATGGTAACTCTTTTGCATGTCCCCCTAGGATTTCTGTGGCCATGAATACGACTTAATTTGTGCGTGTGCGTGAGGTTTTTATTTTTTCCTTCCCTTTTTTCATATTTGATGCCGAAAAAAAAAACAGTAAAAACCAATACTTTGAAGTTTGAATAGCTATATATAATATGGGCAGCAGTGCAGCACCCCTTTTATTAGCTACAAGACAAGTAGAAAGATCCGTTGGAGGACTATCCGAGGTTGTCACATGGCGAGAGGCACCCGTTTCCTCTAGTAGATAGTCTCTTTTTAATGGGTTTGAAAAGATGAAGTGAAATTGAAGTGTCAAATAAATTTTGATTTTCATGAATTTCTTAGTTTCAAAGAATTGAATTTCGATGTAGGAAAATTGAGCACTTTGTCGAAGGAAAGAAGAAGAGGGTGAAGGGTGAGTAGTTTGTGCTATCAAGTTTCCATGATCCTGTGAAGAAGTAAAACACAAGAGCAGCAAGTCATACAAGAGAAAAAGGACTGCAAATTAAGCTCTTGAAGTGGAGGTCAGAGGCCAGACGCGTCCACTCCTCAATTCATATGCAAAATTGGAAAAGCTTATTGATGGAGTACATGATTAAAATCTAGAGAGTTCTAATCACAATTCACAACCAAAATTTCATAACTCAAGCATCAATCCAAAGCTCCAGATTGAGAGCCTTCATTTGATGGCAAGCTAAACAGGAACAGTTGAAACCCCAAGAAAATGTAACAGCGCTAGATGATCAGTTAGCAAAAAGGTAACACCAAATTGTGCATGCTAGCTCTGCTTGTTGCACATGCCACACCAAAATTGCCATGGACATCATCCAGGTTCCACAAGCCATCCCAGAGTATGTCCTCGTTCGAGGCCTCAGGCACTGATGCATTGAACATGTTATACAGCAAGCCATGCTCCTCGGTTGTGTTGGGGTATACGGCATGAGGTGCCATTTCCTGGCTCATTTGAGGGGTATGTGGTGCTTTGTTTTCGTTTTCATCGAGCAAGGACATGATCATTTTCATGTCCAATTGATTTAGCTGCAGTAGTTGTTGATGTTGGATTTGTTGCTGTTGTTGCTGCAGCTGCTGCTGCTGCTGTTGAAATTGTTGCCTCTTTAAGAGATGAGTCCTTGCCTTGTCTGAGTTATCTGGAGAGAGTTTGGCCTTCTTCTTGAAATGGGTCCTCCAGTAGTTCTTGATCTCATTATCAGTTCTCCCTGGCAAGCTTCTAGCAATTGTGGACCACCTGATTTTTAAAAAAAAAAAATGAATTAATTATCTGCATGCTATGAAGCTTATTTAGAAAATTTCAATGAAAACTCAGAGAAAAACTCAAGAAGAACGATGGGAGTTCAAGTTTTTACCTGTTCCCCCACCTAGCATGCAGCTCCACAATAATTCTCTCTTCATGTGGGGTTATCTGCCCCCTCTTTAGGTCTGGCCTCAAGTAATTCACCCACCTCAATCTGCAGCTCTTTCCATTCCTTTTCAACCCTACAGAGCAGAAGACAGACATCAAATGCAAAAACATCAGTCCTGAGTAGAAGTGCTATAGTCTATGATGAACACTGACATTTACTAAAAACAAGTAAGAAAATCCACAGGCGTCCTTAATCACTAGAGGGAGTAAAAATTGGATTCCTTGTAACAGGGTACTGCACCATTGCAACTGTGACAATCTAACTGAGCTTGGCAATTTCCATTTACGCAGGCTAAAACACTGAGTTGGGACTTAGTAGCTAATTAGAGAAAAGGTTGTATGTATACGAGTTAGATACACACCTGCAAGCCTAGCTACAGAGTTCCATCGTCCTTCACCATGCAGCCTTACATATTCAACAAGCAACCTGTCTTCTTCAGCAGTCCAGGGTCCTTTCCTCCAGCCCTCTTCAATGAGACCACCCCAGCGCAACTGCCCTGCCATCACTCCCAAAGACATATGTGCAAAGGTGTGAAAAAAGGCTTAGGTTTGTTAATGTGTTGGCAAAGTATGTCTTCCAAATTCTGTGCATTTGGGGTTAGAGTTTGTTGCGTATTTATGCCTGAACAAAAGCCCCCAATTCCATCCCATCAGTCAATTTAGTGTCACCATCACATCATCCCTATCTTTCTTCTGTGGTGGGTACTGGTGATCTCCGGGATACCTTCGACGTCATTTATGGGTGTTTAATAGCAGTTATATTTTAAAATATATTTTATTTGAAAATATATTAAAATAATATTTTTTTATTTTTAAAAAATTATTATTAATATTAAAATAATCTTAAAACAAAAAATAATAATTTGAATAATAGAGAAAAATGAAAAAATATATTTCTTCTAAATTACAAAAAACAAAGATTTATCTATATACCCTCTCATTGCTTTGAGTTTTCAAAGAAGCGACATATTAATCAAGCGGTTGTGATGCAAGGATCAAGTTCTCCATGGAGGGGAGACGCCTGCGCCACTCATACCAATACATGTGATACACACAAGGGCAATTGGGAAAATCTGAAAGATTGTCAAGACATCGGGTGACATGTCCTAAGAAGGATCGAATCCAATTAGATTAGGATTTGTTTTGATGTAAAGGGCGACAAAGAGAGATAGTAATCTCATGGGCTGATGCCACGTATAGAGTAGGGCTTATTCATCAAGACACTAAGAGTAAAAGCCCCTAAAGCATAATCTAGATTTAGCAAATTAAAAACACATGTGTGGTGGGTTATTTTTAACCCTGAAAATTACCCGTGCGCCAATAGGATCTTAACAGCTGCTCGATTTGCTTCCTTCTCAAGGAGATTGATCCATACAATCTCCCTTATAATGTTAATTTAATAGAGTTGCTGGATACCATTTTACGCGTTGCAGACATTATAATATTCATGCCATTGATGGTTTGGTACGTCACCTTGTCGACAGGTGTCCGTTTTCCAGACGAAGATCATGATGATGTATTTCCGAGTATGTATTGCATGTACAAATACAGGCAAGTATACATTAGAGACTCCATCCTAGGATGCAGTGACGCAATTCAGTTTTTTACTCTCAAGTGAAGAAAGTTAGAGAGAGTCAGGTGAGATTTTGCTAGAGAAAGTAACAAAAATAGGATACAAAATTTGTAGTGAACAAACCTGTCATGGTGGTCACAGAAAATCAAAATAAATCATTAAGTGATTTACTTTGATTAGATCATTAAGAGCAGATCATTAAGAGCGTGTTTGGCAGTGTGATTGCGGGTGCTTTTCAAATAGTTTTTCATGCCGAAATGCATGCCAATGATGTTTTTTTATTTTTTAAAAATCATTTTTAACATCAACACATCAAAACGATCCAAAAAGTACAAACCGCACTCAATTTTAGTAAAAAAAATTCAAATTTGCACGAAACATAGGTACAAACACAGTACCAAACGTTCCTTAAGTGATTGATTAGATCATTGAGTGATTTGTCATGGCCATTTAGCTCATTACATAAGCTCAGACCATAGAGCAACGTGTGACTTGACTATTCCACGATTTTGGCAGCTTGAAACTCAATGAACTAGACAAATATTTAAAACCAGGAAAATATCACACGCTGCCATCTTCCCTTTGCCCACTATCTTGTTTCAAGTGTGCCGTCGGTCTAGAAGCCTGGTTGGAATTGTTTTTTAAATTATTTTTTATATTAAAATATATTAAAATAATATTTTTTTATTTTTTTAAAATTAACACATTAAAAAGATACAAAACACAAAAAAAATAATATTTAATAAAAAAAATTAATTTAAAAAAAATAATTTACACCGCGTTTCCAAACGGAGTTTATAACTCTAGAGCTACTTTTCTTTTTGTTTGTTTTTATTATGTTTTTTAAAAACATTTTTAACTCAGAAAAATATTAAGTTAATATTTTTTTGATTTTTTTATGATTTTAAAATGTTGATATTAAAAATAAATAAAATATTTTAATATATTTAAAAATAAAATACTATTTTGAAAATCACATCGCACTGCAATCTCAGACAATAGGTCTGTTTGGCATTGCATTTGTAATTGTGTTTCATTAAATTTTAAATTTTTTTTGCTAAAATTGAATGCGGTTTGTACTTTTTGGATTGTTTTGATGTGCTGATATCAAAAATGATTTTTAAAAAATAAAAAGATATTATTGACATGTATTTCGACATAAAAAGCTATTTAAAAAGTAATCACAACCATACTGCAAATTAATGGCATAAAAAAGAATGTTCACTGGCACGTAACTGTATCAACCCAGGAACCCCTTTACAATTAATTAATCCAATTAGACACCGATACTCCTTGTTTTGTACGGGTTTTTTAAAGTAAAAAAAAGTCGGTCCGTCAGCATACATGTACACTGCTTGAACTTGATTTGTTTTACAGCTAAGCATTATTAGTGCACTTGAGCTTTATCACGAAGCTACAAAGATCTCTTGTGGTTCCTCGTTTTACTCCTCTTGTGCTGTCTTTTCTGCTAACTGGGTGTCTTTTCAAAGCAGATTAGGATAAAGTTCTGAGGATGCTGTGGGGCTTCAAGTGTGATTTTTTAACTACAAATTTATTACTAATAGCATGCTTTTTTTATATATAACAGTTTATATTTTAATTTTTTTTAAAAATATATTATTTTAGTGTGGTAATATTAAAAATATATTATCTTAATATATTTTTAAATAAAAAAATACTGCCCATCACCACCATATCAAATATTATTTAATGATGTGGCATGCCCATTAGTATCTAGAAGCCTGATAAGCATGGGATCACAGTTAACAAATTAAATAGACGGGATCAGGATGTGGGAATCGGTTTTGATCAAATTTTGTCTGTTCATTTCATCTGACCCAGTCAAGTAAATCAGACTCTGTCAGATATTTTAGCTGAGTCAGAATTTCACTCGCAAGTTGTGCTCTGATTACTAGGTTAAGCATAATTATAGTGTGTTTTAGTGTTTAGTAAAGGTTTATTTTTAAAGTATTTTTTATTTAGAAAAATATTGAAATAATATTTTATTAGTTTTAAAATTTTATTTTTAATATCAACATATAAAAAAAATCAAGAGTACAAAAATAAAAATTAAAACCTGCTTTCTAACAAAGTTTTATTCCACTTGATGAAATTAGAAATAATGCCTGGATAAGTATGATTCTCAGATCTTGATTGCAACAATTGTTAGTGCGAAGTTTATGTACAAGAGATATCAAATGCTTTAACTTCGATCAAGACAGCAAGCAGGAAGATAATTTTCAGTTTGAATTGGTTTGTATTAAAAAAAATAATTAAAACAAATTATTTAAAAAAAATTGAAATCAAACCGAAACTAGTTTAAATTAATCGGTTTCAGTTTAGTTTTTTAAAAAAACTGGTTCAAATTGATTTGGTTAGGTTTTTTTTGGTTTGACATGGTTTTTTTTGTTTTGGCTTGGTTTTTTCAGTGTGACTCGGTTTTTTTTATTCAGTTTTTTTGGTTTCAGGCTTGTAAAACCGGACCGTCGATTATTTCAAAATTCTAATCTGTTTTTTTTCACGATTCAATTTTTCTAGTTATTTTTTCTGATTTGATCAGTTTTTTAGTTTTTTCACTCACCCTTAACAACAAGTACGACTTTGGCATGCCTTGCCTCTGTCTTGTCTCTTGGGATTTTTATTTTTATTTTTTTAGAAAATTTGTTTCTTTGTTTCAAAAAATTTAAAAAAATTAATTTTATTTATTTATTTTCAGATGGTTTTGATATGCCATGTTAAAAATAATTTTTAAAAAATAAAAAGAAATATGTTATTTTAATATATATTTTAAATATAAAAAAACAATAAAAATTTCCTAGACAAAACTTAAAACTCATGTAGCTGATGCTAACAAAATTCTCTAGGTTAATTAATAGTTGGAAGCAGTGGCTGAGCCGGTCCAAGATTGAAAAGATCCTTCAAGTTTTGTAAATATTTCATAAAAGTTCATGCTTTTGTACATGACGGCCTCTTGATTTCTTTTTTATTATTCTAGAAAGATCTCTTAAATTTAAAAGAGTGACGCTTTAGCCACTCAATATCAAACTTTGAATCCAATTTTTGTTCGTCCATACTATACCTATGCCAAATTTTCACCCAAGCACAAAGATTAGAAAATCTTAAAAGATGGAGAAATTTAAGATTTTGTGCTATTAGATATATATATATATATATATATATATATATATATATATAAGAATTTTAAAATCAATATTTTTCCGACCTAAAGGGTCGGTCAATGAAATAGCCAGTTTCCATCTCTACAAAAAAAAAAAAAAAAAGTTTGGAATTACGGTCAAAACATTATTTATTTAAATTTTAATTTTTTTTGTTTAAAATTAATTATTTTAAGCTTTTTAAATCATTTTAATGTTAAAAATATTATTTTAATATAAAAAATATTTTTAACCATAGTATTATAATATCACTCTAAATCCAATTACATTCATCTCAAGATTAAAACTTGAATACTTTTAATATAATATTTTTTTTGTTAAAATGAATATTTAAACTAGTTTGTGTATATCTTAATTAATTTTATAGGCTTTAAAATTAATAATCATATAAGTCTCTAGTGATTTTGAGGTTTGTGAGATTCAAATTGGTGACTCTACTTAATATTTTTAATAGAAATCTTAATCTTTAGGCTAAGCTTTTATGTGTCGCAAATTGATAGGGGAAATAAAGTAATGAACAGTTCCGGCCATTTTCTCCCCTCTAATTGCCATCTCTTATGGTCAAAATCCTGTTTAATCAC
>Ga0325403_1007366_pt1 | contig 10510 bp, 2 predicted proteins | sample PopdelMetagenome_19_FD_205665 | JGI IMG/M metagenome (GOLD analysis project Ga0325403, IMG submission 205665) | Populus deltoides microbial communities from Bellville, Georgia, United States - Xylem-PdKOR-R4 | ecosystem: Host-associated > Plants > Phyllosphere > Stem > Wood/Secondary xylem...
TATAGTTTGTAATGCATTGGACATTGATTTGAATTAAAAAAAAAAAGGGGTATTGAAAACGAAAAGATTAGTTTATTGCTGGCAATTTGTATCTTTTACGTTCCTTTTATTTTATATTTATTGGAAACTTCTAATACTATAAGGGTAGTAGTTTTCTTTAATCATTAGCCTATGGCGTTGTGATAAAAGTACAAAGCTTGCCCAATATCAAACAAAACCCAAGGCCATCAATCGATGGGGACCCAGCAAGTCAAATTGGCCGAAGAAATTTGGATTTTTAATTAAAATATGAAAAAGATGGTATGAACTCTTGAATAAATGAACAGTTTTTACACATGTAAACATTATATATATAAAAGAGGAGCAGCAAAAAGCAGAAAAAAGATTTCGAATACGAAAAAGAAAAGCCGGCGGCTGAACTTTCCTCTTCTTTTTTGTTGTTGTTGTTTCTCATCGGGGACCTACAGAAATTATTACAAAAAAAAAATTAATTTAATTTAGGTATCCATTAAGAAAATGTTTTTTTTATTATTATTAATGTAAGTGTCCGGATCAGTTTGCGCACACCTCGACTAATTCCACACTCATGAAGTTAACGATCATATAAGTCTCCAATAACCATCATATTAGCAATCATATGTCTTAAACATAAAATCACAGGGAGCAAATCTTTTAGTTTCAGACTCTTATTATTGGATCACTTACTAGATAATTTATGTTTTTTTTACTTGAATTTGTAATGGTAATTGCAAAGTTATATTAACCGGTGAAATTAATTAATTTTGCCTTTTTTTCTTGATTTTTTAAAATTAGCATATTTGTCAATCTTTTTTAAAACCAATTAACATATTTCAGAAAATAATTAGAAGAAAATAATTAAAACCAATTATGTTTTATTTTACTTGAATTCGTAGTGGTAATTGCAAAGTTATATCGACAGATGAAATTAATTATTTTTACTTTTTTCTTGATTTTTTTTAATTAGAATAGTTGTCAATCTTTTTTTAACCAATTAGCATACTTGAGAAAATAATTAGAAGAACAATAAAATTAAGAATTCATTAATTTATACTGTAATAGTAATAGATTTTTAAAGTATTTTTTATTAACAAATATTCTTTTTAATATTTTAGATTTTGCAAGTTCCTAACTGCTGATTTCATTTTCTTTTTATCAAGCATTGGATTGTTTCAACCTTGGAGTAGTATCAAAGACTGTCTTTAATGACTGGAAAGTGGGTGGTGAGCCAGCCAAGTTGCGAGTCAACACTCAAAACCAGCTGGCCACCATAACAGAGCACTCGAGTCTCGATGGAGCATCTCATAGGCTGTTGAAAATTGTGGAATAGGCTCAGAACTCCATTAATTTTCATAACTCCCCGCACGCCTATATTTAATTCATCATTGTATTTGAAGGTTGTTAAACAATACTCTCTCTTTTTTCTTTTTCTTTTTTAAAAAAGGGTTAATTATGCACAAAATAATGCTTCTGAAAGTTTCTTGAATGGATTTCCTTACAAAAAAAAAAAAATAGCTATAACCAGCTAGGGCTAGGCTGTGTTGTTTCAAGATATGTAAAATCGGCACTTAATGGCTTAGCTGTTGTGGTCAATCGTGTGACTTGTTCTGTTTTTATTCTGGGTTCAACTTTTTATATGCACCCCTGTCATTCTCGCGGTGTCTTACCTGCTTACTGGGCTTGCAGGATATTCAGTGGGTCGTGGAGAATAGTCGTAGTGCGCGTAAACTGGTCCGGACACCCCACGCTAATAAAAAAAAAATATGTGAAATCGATTCTCGAAAAAAGAAACCCAAAATAGAAGTTTGTTTCCCGCTAGAAGTGGACTAATTATTTGGAAAAGAAGGGGTTTTTCCCGTTATGTTAAATAAGGGATTTTTAAAAAATAATTATTGGAAATTGATTAAATGAAGAATATATGCCAAAACAATTATTGAAAATTCACTAGATTGAGAAAATATGTCAAATAAAACGGAAGAGTCACACCGTGTTATGATCATGCATTAAGATGTGAATTTGTTATTAATTATAGATCATGATAAATAAGATATTTATTCTAATTTCATGGATATTTATTTTTTTTAAATCACTTATTATTAGGAGTTTTTTCTATATTAACACATAAATAATAGTTGCGCATGTAAAATTAGCACAGCCACTAAATTGCACATATGCTACATGCATGACAACTAGGTGACGCATGTAGTAAATGGACATCCCATTAAAACATTAGACTTTTTTAGTTTTTTAGTCTCAGTCATTTCAATTCATTGTCCATCAAAATTAATTCAAGCCAACATTTTAGAGAATTACCGAAACATCAACAATAGCCACAACCAATAGCCAACAGAATCAACTAATTTCTATAATAGGTAAATTTATAATTATAAAAATTAATCACAACACCAAGATAATTCATTACAATAAAGAATATCATTTCAATTATAAATTAATTAAATTTCATAGTTAAACATCTAAAAAACTAACTTGTCAATAGATCTGCACCATCAAAACCATAAGCATGTCGTTATTATGCATGATAAACATTGTCATTCTTCTCTATTGCACTGTCCAAACGCTGAGCCTCTTCAACCTCGTCAAGTGAAGAATAGCACAATGAGAACTAAGTATTGAAAGCACCGCACACAATATCGTCGGTAGCATCATGAACCGCAGACTTGTATATTAGAAAATTCACCTAAGATATTAGAAAAGATTATATTATCATTTTTAATATATAAATCATAATTTTATTACATGTTAAAAACAAATTATTCAATACATATCAATCTATTATAACTTGGTGCACGAGGTTCATAATTATCCGGATTACGTGTCAACTGACGCGAAGTGTCACATGGACGTCTCATAACACACTTTTATAGTGGTGTTATGAATCATCTTGTTATGTTCATATACCAAGACATGTAGATATTTAACTCAATAGGCAAATACAACTCTATAGATGTGTGATTTCTTCTCACATGCCACAAATTGACATATTGTACATGAACCATCGCCAATCATCTTCCTCTTTACCTTGACAATTAACAACATGAATGTCATTAAATGTGTCAACATCATCACATATGTTGTAACACAACCCAAACTAATGCATTACCCGATTAGGGTAATTCACCTCAACTATGACAAAATAGTATATAAGGGCCACTGCAAGCCATAAATCACTTCTCTCTATCCATAATGAAGATGCACTTCCAATCAAATCATCGGTGTACGATGTCCACATGACTTATAGAACCATAAAACATATATATTTTTAACATTCACACCAAAAAATACAGTTAAATAATAAAATGATTAATTGAGTTCACACATATCTGGTAAGGGTTATGTGAATCCAACTCGTTCTGATAGAATTCGTAAACTTGGATGAGATTTTATGTAAAATGCCTAGGCCTCTCTCTAACCCAACTAACATGTTGAAGAAAGTTAAGTTAGATAATTTTTATAGAAAATTTAAATTTAACAATGTGTTCATTATTATTAATACTGAGCTAATTTAAATTCCACCTGATTCCTCAATACGCTAGGTTTTTTAATTCATCAAATGAATTGTCCAACCTCAAGCTACATAACTCGGTACTTTCTCTATGATAAATGATATCATCATCACTATCGATGATTTTACCACTATAATAACATAAAATTCCCACTATAAAAGACATGTATCGTGGAAAATCACAATGTTAATTTTTCAATATATCAAATTATTCAAGTTACATTAAAAAATAAAATCATAAACTACCCTAACACTAACATAATCAACAATTTTCTTACTAAATAAAACAATATAAACACTTACTTATCTAATTTCATATCTAATTAATCTTCAATTAGACAAAATCAATAGAAACCCTAACCTAAACCCTAGAATTTCTATCCTAAAAATTCACAAATTAACCAAGTAAAACAAATAATTAATAGAGAGGAAGGTGAATATACCTCAAATTGGTTAAATGGGGAGCTTTTGGGTGGCGGTGGCGGCTTCGATGGCAGTGAAGGTCGGGAGAATTTTTTGGGTGTCGCAGGTGGATCAATGGTTACAGAGAGAAGCTATGACTCTGAGAGAGAGCGAAAGAGAAAGAAAGGTGTCTAAATCACCTTAGAAGAAAATCTTTGAAGTTACAATGAAATGACTAAATCATCATTAAAAGGAAATTTTATTTAGTTGACGTCTAGGATCTTTCTTGACTTTTTATTTTTTTTAAGCACAATAAAATAATTAAATTCCCTTTAGAAGAAGAAAAATTTAAATTGATGACTAAGGGCTTTTTTTTTTTGTATTTTCATCCTAGTTTTTTTTAGTTATAATAAAGTTGGTTGAGTGAAAATTTGGTATTTTAATAAATATAAATATTATTAAAAAAACAAAAGTTGTTAACGAGTGCAAAAAATTTATCGATGTGCAGAGAGCCTCCGTCATCTTCGAATGGTGCGTGGGGCACTAAATGCCTCCTTCCGTGACAACTTTTGTATCGTCTTACCAGCCCCTCCCTCCCTCCCTAGACAGTGCATGTTGCTTATGGATCTCTAGTGTGGCGTTGAGGACCTGCCCCCCTTTTATTTTCTCTTTAGTACTTAACCCTTTAACTTTTCTAATGATATCTTAAATTTGTTTTTCCTTAATGTTTGGTTCATATTCTTTTAATTGCTATTTGTTTTATTTGAAATAATTTATAAAATTAAATTTTTATTCCTATTTCACCATTCTTCAATTTTTTTATTTGTCAGATTTGGTCTCTATTCTTTTAATTACTATTTGTTTTATTTGAGATAATATCTAAAATTAAATTTTCTTTAGTTTTTTTTTCTTAACAGATTCGATCTTCATTCTTTTGATTTTTATTTTTTTTACTCTGAATTTTTTTTAAATTGATATTTTTTTATTTCATCTTTCAATATTAAATTACCAGGAATTAAGCTTCTTGATTGAGCTCGGTTCTAAGATTCCATGGGTTATGATTTTAGGAGATTAACCCGGGATTAAAAGATTTGTTAAAGTTTACTTTGTTTTTTTTTTATTTTTCCAGCTTCATCACTAAAACTTTGCTGACAATTTGTTTAATTTTCACTAATTTTGAAAATAACCTAGGTTATCTTGGGTTTTTTTTTACTTGTCATTCTCTTCTAAAGTTAGCATTTATTTTGTTTTTGAATTAAATTAAATAAATAAATTAAATATAAGCATGAGAAGAGAAACTCACTTCATGATATTTTATTTGGTTTGATTTTTAGGTTGTTGCTTTGACCGCACGTATGATCTCTTTTTGGGTTGTCATGCAGCCTTTAGTAGTGCCATTAAAACTGTCTTGATGAGCTTTTTTTGGTGGTGAAATAGTATACATAGTGAAGCAACGGTGAATCTCCAATAATTTTTTTTTTCTTCAAGGTATGATATTAATAGCTAATTTTTTAAAATTAATTATTTTTATTTTATATATTATTTTTATTTAAAAATATTAATATCGTCTAAATATTTTTTTTTTAGCCACGGAGTATCCCAGGCCGTATCTCCAATTTACCTCTCAAAAGATAACCTTTTCTTTTTCTTTGAGGATTGGCGGAAAAACTAAGCTTAACATGTAACTCTTTTTTTTCTCCATGTACTTTCTTTAATTTTGGACACCAATACATTAAGCTTTCATATCTAGCTAGCATTACCCTAGCATATTTAGCTAGTTTAATGTTTCTAAATTTATTTTAAAAAATAATCTTGATTACTATACAAAATAATCTAAAAATATTATTTATTATTGAATAAAAACAATATGCTTATTATGATACTAAACACAATTATTAAAAAGAAAAAAAATAATACTCTCGAATTTTTTTAACCTTTTACTTGATATATTATATTCTGTTAAGTATATAGTCCTAGGATCATTCTAAAAAGAAAAAAAGAAAATTATAGTCCTAGGATACTTATTTTTGAATTTTTTTTTCCTGTTATCATCAAATATACACAAGCCTTTGCTTTGAAAAAAATAATTATACTACAATAACACGATTTATCATGTAATAGATAAATTATATGAAAGAATCTTAATTCGATTAAGATTTGTATATCATTCTGATCCTTATTAGAGACGGTAACGAAATACATAGGGTAATTGTAATAAATAAATTATAATAAGGTTCAAACCATATATAATTAGATCACGGATTATTGCCATAAGAAAAGAATCTCATGCATCACATCTTGACTTTTGGTAGGTTCTCTTGTCATCTCTCCCCCTCTCTAGCCCACAACTACCGTAGCCTTATTTCTTGTCTTCGTTTTCAGGAACATGATTATCCAAGTCTTTAGTCATGAGAACGCTGTTATTAAAACCGATCGGGTTGCTCAGAGACCGGACTGATTAGTTTGGACATCTCTGGAATAAAGCTAATTTGTTTATTGACTCGGGGTGGATATTAAAAAAAATCAACTTACAATTATTTTGATTTGATTTGATTTAATTGATTTAATAAGTTATTTTATAATTTGATCGATTTAGATTAAACTTGTTGATGTTTTAAAATAATATTATTTTTAAAAGAAATTATTTTGATTGACCAAAATGAATCTAAATCAATTAATTTAATTTATAATAATTAAATTAAGTTTAATGACTGTATATCTTACTCGTGATGAAGAATGAACTATGAAAACATGTAATATTTAACCATGTTAATGTCACCTCGTTAATCCTGTGATTTTCCCATTTGTATTTTTTTTTTGGTTACCAGACGATTCTTTTGATTAATCTATTTTTAGTGGAGCATCTCTTAACCTAAACATGACTAAATCTTAAATCATGTTGGCATCCGGAATCCTACAAAAACATACCCATACCTCCCATTAATTACCCGACGGAAAAAAAAAAATGGATGGATTTGGACCCTTTTCAGAGTTAATAATTAATCTTGCCAGCTACGATCGATAATTTATTAATTATATAATATTTGTCATTATATAGTTTTTAATTATATTTGGCGAAAATTATTAAAGGGAGTTTGAGAAAATATTTGCCCATACACAATCATCGAACTTTTGATTGAAATTTGAAGTCGAGCTATGAGCAGTCACCTACGAATTAAGTGGAAGATTGATTCTACTTAATTAACCATTAAATAGAGGTTTTTAATAATCACTAGGGATTTGGGTTTGTAGATTTATTAAATAAAGTTAAATTTACCTCTCAATCAATATATATATATATTAATTAATTAATCATCTAGGCAAAACAAAAATAATATCAATTCTAAACTCATGGGCGTGCAAGTATTTTCATCACTATACTATGATAATAGAGAAATATTTAAGGTTTAATCTACCCTTCCTAGATGATTAATTAAGTACTTACACCTCCTCTAGTAATGTCATGTCACTTTTAGCTTTTCCCTGCCATGATTATGAGGAAGCACCACATGCATGCCCCAAGCATTCATCAGATCCAGTGAATCTGAATTGCTTGCTGGTCCAGCCACCGCTCGCTCGGTAACAAAGAAACTCAAGGCAATAAATCTCTCCACTAACAATGTATTTGACAGATATTTTGGTAATTAATGCACTCATTAATTCTCAAACAGCATAACACTTACTGCAATATTATTGTAGTTCATGGTCCCTTTATGTTTTTTAATATTGTTATAGAGGGATTTCTGAGCAAGTTCATGTACTAGAGGATTTAAAATAAATTATATGATCTAGAAGCTGTAACTACCAATATTTATAGCATATAGAAAAGATAGACACGAAAATAACTAAGAAAATCATATATATTAGACTCTTTAATTAAAAATGATAAAAATATCTTTCTTATCCTTAAATAATTTTAATTCCCTTAAATATGATAAAAATCATATATATATATATATATTGTTTTTTGTTTTTATTTATGATATTACTACAAGCAAATGGTTTGATGGTCTCTAAACGGCTTGAAAGGAGAAGGATGCTAGAAGGGATAGCTAGCGGGTTGATGCCTTGTGCGATCATAAGAATTAAAACCCATATGGATAATGTTTGCTCTTTTCTTGGCTCAAGGGAGTAGCTATTAATTTAATGGTCCTGTGAATTAAAGGGAAGACCTAATAATGCATTATTTCATCTCTCATTTTGTTTCATATGCATGCATGTGAAAGCAAGACTGTTAGTGAAAAAATAAAAAATAAAATAAAAAAACACTATTCTATCTTCATTCTAAGGAGTCTCATATTTAGAACCAAGAAGAAAAAAGTGAAAAGCTGGAAGAAGATGGATACATAATTATAAAACAAACACTTGGCAGAAGCCGAAGCCATGGGTTGGGTGTGTCGATTCATAGGTTTACGGGTGAATGCATGTTTATATATATATATAGAGCCTGATCTGACGAGTTAATTAGGAACCCAAAAACCCAAGATCTTGATCAGGTTTTTAATAGTCTAAACTTGAGCTTACAATTAATCTGATAAAACTCGAGTAACCTGCTGGGCAGCCGGAAACACATATGAGACCTAACTTCTCTCTTATTTTTTTACATTTTTGAATAAATCTTAAAAGTTTAAAATTAATTTATAAATATTTAGTTTCTAAGATACATAAAAGACCTCCCTCAACTGTACATAAGACTTTCCACATAATTCTATATATGGATCATAAATCGAGGGGGCCTGACGAAGATCGGCAGAGGGGAGATGGTCACGGGATTAGGTTTATACCTGTGGATAGATATAGTTGTAAAGTAAGAAATTTTCACGGCCAATGTTATCTTAATTAAGTGATCTCCGGCACTGAAAATTTTTTGACACATGAAATGAGACATTAGTGAGTGAAAGGACAACCCTCCACACACACACACACACATATATATATATATATATATATATATATATATATCTATGGGGTGTCCAGACCAATTTACGCGCACCATAACTATTCCCCACAGCTCACTGGACATTCTACAAGCCTAAAAATAAATAAAACATTACAGAGATAATAGATATGTATATAAAAAATTGAACCCGGAACGGGACGAATAAATGACAACCCTCCACGTACTTACTTTGGGAGGTTGGGGAGAAGGGGGGGAAAAAAAAACCCTACTTTTTGGTCGCTAGCTGTTCTTTCACGGCTGGTTTCACCACCTGGCCATGCATTTGAAAAAATCGTAGCTTCTGTCCCTGTTTTTTAGTAGAAGAACCGACAGCAACATTCCTTTGTCTTGGGATCACACGTGCACGCCAAATGCTAATTACACATCTCTAAATGAGTGATTATAATTATTATAAAAAAATATTAAACATTTGAGTGGAAAATACTTTTTATATGAATAATTAACCATATCAATTTTATTTTTTGTACTCGAGTCCTTCTTTTATTTTTCTTTCAAGATCTTTTTAATTGGATCATTTTGCTTTTCATTTAACAAATCCCAGCATTTTTTTAAATTTATATTTTTTTATCAAGTTATTTTATTTCTCATGTAATAATTATAGTGCGGTTTCGCCAAACTAATACTTAATAAATCATGAAATGATACTTGATGATAATATAAGATGAAAAAAATATTAAAAAAACATTAAAACATTTAAGGTGAAGAACACTATTTTTTTAAATTTATATTTTTTTATCGAATTATTTTTTATTTCTCATATAATAATTATCATGTAGATACTTAATAAATCATGATATTTAAAATTATAAACATTTGTTTATATTTTTCTTTGTTTTTCTTTTGAGTTAACATAGACTTGGACAAGAAGGGAAAAAAAATCCATGTCCATTGAATCTTGAAGTGGACAGATCATGACCCTGCAATGAATTCTAGATTGATTTATTTCATAAATTTAAAATTTAAAATAGCTTTTAAATTCAAATAAATATTATCTTTATACAAGTTGAGACTAATACTTATTTATTTTTAAAATATTATATTTTAAAAATAAATAAATAATATCTTTATTGTATTACTATAAAGATAATATTTATTTATTTTCTTAAAATTTAAATTAGCTTTTAAAACTTTAACAAAATTGTATCTACCACGTGTTTTTTTTTTTTTTAAGAAATAGCATATAATACATGCAACTCTTAAATTATAGATTGGACATGTGATTTTTTTAAAACCATGCTATTTTATCAAATAAATTTTTAAATATGTTATTTCTTTAAAAAAAATTTACTGTGCTGCTTTTTTTTTTAAAAAAAAAAACCTCTATCACTGGTAGACTAGTAGTCACCAATTTCAGCTTTCTTTCATCGTAGAGACAAGGATGCTGATCAGCTAGCACAGGATGACAGGATATGACCTTTGTTTTCAGGGAATGCCCACCATCTTTCTAATTCATTAAAGCATTCTTTATTCTTCATGCTACTACTTAATTGGCAATTTCATAAGACCAATCCATATTACGTAGAAAATCTTCACTTAATTGATAATCGTGAATTATTACAAAAACTTAATGATATTAAATCTATATAATTTTATCTTGAAAACAAAAA
>Ga0325403_1007368_pt1 | contig 10509 bp, 9 predicted proteins | sample PopdelMetagenome_19_FD_205665 | JGI IMG/M metagenome (GOLD analysis project Ga0325403, IMG submission 205665) | Populus deltoides microbial communities from Bellville, Georgia, United States - Xylem-PdKOR-R4 | ecosystem: Host-associated > Plants > Phyllosphere > Stem > Wood/Secondary xylem...
AATCCTTTTATTAGTTTTTCCTAACATTTAATTTCTTTTTTTTGTCGCCTAAAATATCTTTTATTTTTTTTGTTCTTACTCAGGTATCCTCGTATTATTTTAAAGAATAAGACTAGTCCCGTTTGAGGTTCGTGGCTACCCCTTTCAATAAATAATCAAATAATCACCTACTACAATCAAAATTAGAAATGCATTTAAAAGAGTTCAATATAGGAATTTTAAAAAGAATTAACAGTCAACATGGGTCAAAGGACTAACTTATAATTTAAAAAACTAGAAAACTAATTTACAAAACCCATAAAAACTACAAAGACCGAATCGTAATTCACTCAACCTTTCAGTTTTTATTTTATAAATCTTGAACCAAAAGAAAAAAAAAAAAAGAGAGGACGAAAGGGATGCTACGACGCCGTTGTTGGAAGTTCGGCTACGGTCTTTAAACAGAACTCAATAAGATGTGCCCTAAATCTCGTATCTCGATGCCTAGTAATCTTGGAAACATAAAACCCTTTTCAACAGCATCGACATAAACCACTGAAAAAAAACCTTAAAAGCTTTTGTTTTTGTGCTGTAAGAATATATATTTTTTTTAATTAATTTTTTAAAATTTTTGATTTTTAATTATTTTTTTTGTGTTTTAAAATTAATGAAAAGATTTGATTTTTTTTATTGTTTTATATGATAATATCAAAATTAAATTTAAAAAATAAAAAAAATATTATTCCAATATATTTTAAATAATTTTTTTTTTAAAATAAGCATAATCCTAAAAATCAACCACTCTCTTAGAAACATAGCACAACAACAGCAAGTAATATTTTTCCTTTTCAAAAAAATCCCCACAAAACAGCCCTTTAGAATCGCACTTCTTTTGCCTCACCCAGCTTTTACATCTCTTCATAAACACACCACACAGATCACGTCTTTTTGATGCTCCCACCCTCTCCCTCTCTCTCTCTCTCTAGATTTATTATATATTTCCTCTCTCTCTCTCTCTCTCTCTCTGTCTCTCTCTGTTTTTTTTTTTGGTCACGGGACCTATACCCCCCCAGTTGCCCACAGGAACACATATCTCACTGGCCAATTTTGATAAAAACATGGGACATTTGCACCAAAAAGAACAAAAAAACCACCCTCAGCCCCGCTAACCTTAACCCTCAAGGCCATAACCTTCCAAAACAATTACACCACTACTGGGAAAAAAAGGTGATCTCATCTCTCCTTGCAAGCTCACTCTCATATTCTTTAAAGCTTACATTTACAGCGCCTAACTATCTCTCTCTTTTTTGTTTTGTCCATTCACTTATTGTTATTTTTATGCATGTGTGTCACATTTTATTTTCTTGCAATCAATTGGAAGACCTAGCTATTGTTGCTGCTGGTATGCATGTATGTCTGGTATATAGCAGCAGCTGCTGCTGCTGGTGTCCCAACAAATATATGTACAAATACAAAAACACCTTAATACCCCCGAGAAAAAATAGAAGACATGCAATTAAAACAAACCCTTTTGGCACAAGGACTTTTATTTAGGGATTTTAGGTCTATCTGGTTAATTAAATAGGGGGTTTTTATTTAATTTTGGATCATCTTCTAGGTCATGCATGTTTCACATGATGTTGATCATGTACAAAAAAATCTGGTTGTGGGTTTTGGATGGTGTGAATCCATTGTTGTTTTCTTACAGTTACCGCAACAATTAATGGTGAAATGATGCTAATGTACGGTTCCATGGCACGTTTTGTATCTGGGTTTGGTGGGTTAGGGTTTTAACTGATAATCTCTGCAAAAAGATTGAGTCTTTGAGGTGGGTTTTTGGTTTTTAAGGATCTGGGCCTTCTTTAATTTTTGTTGTCGATTAATTTATAATGCTTGTTTTGTTTCATGCGTTATTTAGTCGTGCTACTTTGTCTTGTACCGTAGCAGAAGCTATGTTTTACAAGTTTGTAAGAGAAGATAGAGAAAACAAAATTTAATTTTTTGCATTCGGAAGCCTCTGTAATGTACATGGGTTCTGCACGCCTGCATGTTGATTTGAATTTTGCTAGGTGCGGAAACCCCCTAGATTTTGATGACAGCTGCATTTGTTTTTATCTGCATTGTATTAATTTGATAAATTAAAATTCAATCATTTTTTAATTAATTGGCTTTTTTGGGATTCTTAATTGAATGTAATGGGAGTAGATTTTGCTCCTCCTTTTATATTAAAATATCAATATCTCCTTTTTTTTAATCAATTACATATGAACACGTTATGTTCATTTAATGAGGTCAGTTTTAGGGGAAAAATGATAATACTCTGCAAATTTATTACAGATAAGCAACCACGGTAAGTTATGCACATAAAATGACCTGGATGAGATACAGAGGGAAGTGACTTCATTCAGACTGACTTTTTTTTATGCAGTGATAGAACTTTACTGTACTAATATAGAAAAAGATTAAGATGTAGAAATTGCAAATAACCAGGTTGGGCTTTGGAATCATTAGGCAACTCAGTATCTTTGAGTTTTTATTAACCGAAGAGAGGAATGATAACTTCAGTTTTCAACTGTTGAAGGATGTTCACTTAATATCAAATGACTAGCAAAAGCGAAAACTAGGGAAATTTTGTTTATTCAGAATAATGGGTCACAATCTTTTTTGAAAACTGATGAAAACATGACCTTTTTTACAGTTAGATTGTTGTGGGTTTCTGTGGAAATTCAATGATAAGATGAGTTGTTCATTATTTTAGAGAAGGTTACAATCATTCCATCTTCCTTTCTTGTAGTGGTCTTGTGAAACATTAGAAGTCATTAACTGAATGAGGTCATGATATGCAAACCTTGAGTCCGTACTGTCCCTGCAATAGTAATGGATATTTTGGTGTTCCCTTTCCCCACCTCAAGAATGATTAGAATTCACAACCCCCCCTTTCTAGATGCTTCTTTTGAATGATATTTGTACAAGCGTTGACCCTTTGCACCTGTATCGCCTTCCTTTTCTAATGTGGTCTCCAATTACCTCATCACAAGAGAGCTTCCCTATGGTGGAGTGATTGAAAAAACAAATCCCAAGTACAGTTCTGAATTTTATTTGGCCCCAGCACCTTAGGAATTCATACTTGATGAAAGCAATAGGCCCTGCTCCCAAGTTGTATTGAATCGGAGCTCTTCTTGCTAACGTCCCCTGGTACATGGAAAGCTGTAGAACATTTTTTTTTAATATATAAATATAACAGTGAAAGTAATAAAAGCTTTTGCCTGCTTGCTTTCCTTGTTGGATTTGTAAGTGTTGTTTGAAAATCTCAATTGAAAGGGACATGGTATTCTGTGTTTACATGTTAAAGTGGGGATTTTTAAGTCTGATTTTGTAATGTCAAATTATTTATGATTAAAGATTCTTCAATCTCTTTGTCAAGCCTTCTAGCCATGAGGCTATTATGTATGCTTGTATTTGCAAGTCGTTTTTTCCCACAGCGTAGTACTCTATTTATTCTGTGGAAAAAGTGCTGATTTTTATGTGTTTGAAAACTTTTCTGCACTATCTTTTTCTGTTGCTATAGAGAAGAAGGCTTGAATTGATGCACATGCTTACTATAGTTAGATAAAGCATTACCAGGGTTGGTGGGAGGTTCCTTTTTATTTGATGTGCTTAAACCTGGAAATTTGGCATGCATATTGATTATCTGCCATGTGATTTTCCCTCCATGTCTGAGAATTTGTTGGGCCAATAGTTGGCTTGATTAGCTAACAAGAAAACACACTATGTTGAATTACTAGACTTCAGATTGTTTGGAAGTTTACTTATCAAGGACGCCTTTAATTACCACCATTTATGACTGGCAGCTTTTTTTATCTGAACATTTCTCTCTGACTGTTTGATTTATTGACCTGCACTTGAACAGGGAAATGAGTTTGGAATGACCAATACATGTTTTGTGGGACTGCAGATTTCAGTTTAAATTATGGACATGCTTCCTTGTAATGGTGTTCAGTATGTTGGAGAATCTGATTGTGAATGACAGCGTTCAGGGACAGATTTTACTTATGATGGAGAATCTAATGGTTTTAAACGTGTAGAACAATTTGCAATGGATGATGGCAGAGTGAATGACTTATTGCTAAATGTAGAAGAGTCTCGTATAGAAAGACAATGTGAGGGACTAGGGACAGTAGACAAATTGCATATTTCTGAAGGTGGAACTTCATATTCTGATTGTCAGGTAGAGAGCCAAAGGTTATCCTGTGATTCTCAGGATTTTGGAGAAGATGACATAAACGTACAGAATTATTACACAGAACCCAATGCAGCCTCTGAAAACTCCAATTTAATTGTTGACACCATTGAAAGTGAACCAAACAGCTGTAGGTATGGAGAGCCATCTCTTTTAGAGCCTAACTGGCTAGAACACGATGAATCTGTGGCACTATGGGTCAAGGTAATTTTTTTTTTGTTTTTTTAAATTTCTCTATTCTTGCTTCCATGAAATAACAGTTGGTCTTAGCAAATGCTGTACAGAAAATGTTGATTGTAAGATGTCACATGCAATGTTAATCTTTTGAGGCTTGGATTGTGCTGTTGGTGCGCTACCCTTTTTTTGGGGCTCCCCTGGCATTGTCTTTCACATGTTAGTTTTTACTAGGAAAAGTTTTTTTAATCCAGGAATTTTAAAATTTCTGTATATTACTGGGGATTTTTCCCAAGTTTGATTTTCATGCTGATACTCCTATGATTTTCTAAGTATAGTGGAGAGGCAAGTGGCAGGCTGGAATCAGATGTGCACGGGCCGACTGGCCATTGTCAACTTTGAGAGCCAAACCAACTCATGATCGAAAGCAGTATTTTGTGATATTTTTTCCTCACACCAGAAATTATTCCTGGGCAGATATGCTGCTTGTCCAACCAATCAATGGATTTCCAGAGCCTATTGCATATAAGACTCACAAAATTGGGCTAAAAATGGTTAAAGATATGAGTGTTGCACGGCGGTTTATAATGAAAAAGCTGGCTGTTGCCATGGTGAATATTGTTGATCAGTTTCATTCTGAGGTATGATTTTAATCTTTTGTTGTTTTTTTTTTTCAAATACTTATTGATACTCATGCCTTTGTTACTGTTTCCTTGCAATTTCTCTCTTTGTTCTTTTAAACTTGTCATAGGCTTTAGTAGACCCAGCTCGTGATGTGATGGTCTGGAAGGAATTTGCCATGGAGGCTTCACGATGTAGTGGTTATTCTGATCTTGGAAGAATGCTTCTGAAACTTCAAAATGTAAACTCCTTTCCCTGTCGATGGTGTAGGTTCTAGGTCTTTTTTCCTCCTTTTCTTTTTACAATGCAGCAATTAGAACTTATGATCTATAAAAGCCAAACCCCCCTACTGATTTCTTAAAGCTATGCATTTGTTCCTTTCTTTTTTATGCATTGAAACATGTGTTCATTAAACGTGGGAGAAAGCAGTTATGAATAAACTTTACTGTTTGGAAATTAAGTCGTTTGCTGTTGCCTTTCTTTGTTTTTTGTTTATAAATTTAGTCTTTTTTCATCGCGTGTCAAGTTGCCATGCTCTGGTGTTTTTCTTTGTATACTATAATTTAGGTGCATTGGGCCATTTGAAGACTTCTTTTTTCCCTACACATGTTAAAACCTGGACTTTTTTATTCCGCATTTATTCACCATTTTTTTTTCCCTTGCATTAATTTAAACACCAAACAATCTCCCTCCCACCCCTCCCCCCTCTTGGTAAATGATGATGTAATGGCACTTGTCGTTTCTCTGCAGATGATTTTGCAACAGTACATAAGTTCTGATTGGCTGCAGAATTCTTTTCAATCCTGGGTACAACAGTGTCAAGTTGCATGTAGTGCTGAATCCATTGAATTGCTCAGGGAGGTATGTATTAACTTGGCTGCTGACACATTAATTTGACTGCAGGTTGTTCTGACATGTAAAAGGCATGCTGGAGTTAACATTTCTGTCATGTCAAAATTATAATAGAATAAATTTCGTTCCTTGATATGGTATGTGATATATTCATCTACCGCATGGGACTTTCTAGAAAATTGACAAAAAAGGGCATGTGAATGTCTACTTACCTAAATCAATTAAAATTTATTTATTATGCAAAAACATCCACGTTCAATTCATGTTTTTGCTTCTTGTGATTAACTTCAAAATGTTTATTCAATAACCAGTTGATGCATATCTAATGTATTGTTGTAAGAGCTGTGCTATGTGATTTCCTCAATTGTATCTGATTGACATAGAAAGCAAATGCCACACAACCTGTGGCCATATGAACTTTCGATACAGTAAGCCTGTCCCCATTTTAGGTTAACCCTGTCTCGTGGGTTGCTTCATTCGTGCAAGGATACATGGTTGTTTGCTGGGCCATTAGGCTTCAGCTTGCGCCTGCGCTGCCCACCTCCCTTTTCGTGCTAAGTTGTATAATCTCATATCTTTGTCTTCAAACATTTGTTGATTGTGGTTTTCTGTGATTCAAGGAATTGTACAATTCTATTCTATGGAATGAAGTCGATTCTCTCCATGATGCACCAGTGCAATCGACATTGGGATCCGAGTGGAAAACCTGGAAGCATGAAGCTATGAAGTGGTTCTCAACCTCCCAACCTGTGACAAGTGGTGGAGATATGGAGCAGCAGAACTGTGACAATCTCTCCCCCTCAACCATCAGTCTTCAAGCTACCAGGAAGAGGCCAAAGCTTGAAGTTCGCCGTGCAGAGACACATGCTTCCCAGGTTGAGTCCAGCAGTCCACTTCAAACTACAAATGTCGAAATTGACTCGTTTTTCAGTAATCGAGACACTGTCAATGCTCATACTTTAGAATCAGAGCTTTCTAAAGAGGATGGTTTTGGCGAGGTAGCTGCACCTTTAGAGTCACCTTGTAGCATGGCTGATAGATGGGATGGGATTGTAGTTGAAGCAGGAAATCCTGAGCTTGTACAGAACAAAGGTGTAGAAATGGCACCTGTTAATGAAGTTTTGGCTAAGGAAAGCATAGAACCTGGGAGTAAGAATCGCCAGTGTACAGCTTTTATTGAATCTAAGGGAAGGCAGTGTGTGAGGTGGGCTAATGATGGTGATGTTTACTGTTGTGTGCATCTGGCCTCTCGTTTTGCTGGCAGCTCCACTAGAGGAGAGGCAAGTCCTGTTCATAGTCCTATGTGTGAAGGTACCACTGTTCTTGGTACTCGATGCAAGCATCGGTCTCTACCAGGTACCATATTCTGCAAGAAACACAGACCCTGGCCTGATGCAGAGAAGACCTCAAATTTGCCAGAGAATCCCCTTACGAGAAAACATGAAGAGATCTTTCCCAGTTCAGACACCACATATTGCAAAGAGATGGTATTGTCTGGACAAGTTGAAAAACCCCTTCGAGTGCAACCTGTCTCAGCCATGGATGGTGATGCCTTTCATGGAAGGAAAAGCTTACCCGAGAAACTTGAGCATCCTGGCCATGATTGCAATAGCTCCAAGATGCTGCACTGTATTGGCTCAAGCTCCCTTGATAGTAGTATCCTGTGTCCTGAGAGTCCAAAGCGCTATTCGTTGTACTGTGACAAACACATTCCTAGTTGGCTCAAGCGTGCTAGAAATGGTAGAAGTAGGATAATATCAAAAGAAGTGTTTATAGATCTTTTGAAGGATTGTCGCTCATCGCAGCAGAAATTGCATTTACATCAAGCATGTGAGCTTTTCTACAAGCTTTTCAAAAGCATTTTCTCTCTAAGAAACCCAGTTCCTATGGAGGTTCAACTTCAGTGGGCTCTCTCTGAAGCTTCTAAAGATTTTAATGTTGGGGAACTCTTGTTGAAGTTAGTTTTCACTGAAAAGGAGAGACTCAAAAAGTTATGGGGCTTTGCTGTGGAGGAAGATTTACAAGTTTCCTCTGTCATGGAAGAACCAGCAATTTTTCCATTGGCTGTCAACTGTAGCCATGATGATGAAAATTCTATTAGGTGCAAAATATGCTCAAAGGAGTTTCTCGATGATAAAGAGCTTGGAAACCACTGGATGGACAACCATAAAAAGGAAGCACAGTGGCATTTCAGAGGTCATGCTTGTGCCATATGCCTGGATTCTTTTACTGACAGAAAAAGTTTGGAAACCCATGTGCAGGAGAGACATCATGTGGAATTTGTTGAACAGTGCATGCTGTTCCAGTGCATTCCTTGTGCCAGCCACTTTGGGAACACTGACCAGTTATGGTTGCATGTCCTCTCTGTTCACCCTGCTGATTTCAGGCTGCCAAAAGGTGCTCAACAACTTAATCCGTCTATGGGTGAAGAGAAGGAGGATTCCTTGCAAAAACTTGAGCTGCAAAATGCAGCATCAATGGAAAATCACACTGACAATTTAGGTGGTTTTAGAAAGTACATTTGCAAGTTCTGTGGCCTGAAGTTTGATTTACTACCTGATCTTGGTCGCCACCATCAAGCTGCTCATATGGGGCCAAATCTATTCAGCTCTCGCCCCCCAAAGAGAGGTGTTCGATATTATGCTTATAGATTAAAATCTGGAAGACTTAGCCGCCCGAAATTTAAGAAAGGTCTGGGGGCAGCAACATATAGCAGCATCAGGAACAGGATGACTTCTGGTCTGAAGAAACGTATCCAGGCTTCAAAATCACTTAGCAGCCAGGGACTAAGCATACAGTCTAATTTGACTGAGGCAGGGGCTTTAGGTAGATTAGCAGAATCTCAATGCTCAGCGGTTGCAAAGATATTGTTTTCTGAGGTTCAGAAAACAAAACCTCGGCCTAATAACCTTGATATCTTAGCTATTGCACGCTCTGCTTGCTGCAAGGTGAGCCTAAAAGCATCACTGGAGGGGAAATATGGAGTGTTGCCAGAACGCTTTTATTTGAAGGCAGCCAAGCTTTGCAGTGAGCATAATATTCAAGTACAATGGCACCAGGAGGAGTTTAGTTGTTCCAGAGGATGTAAGAGTTTCAAGGATCCAGGATTATTCTCGCCCTTGATGGCTCTTCCAAATGGTTTTAAGGGGAAACAAATGATACATTCATCTGATCATACAAACAGTGAGTGTGAAGTGGATGAGTGCCACTATATTATAGATGTGCATGATGTTACAGAGGGGCCTAAGCAAAAGGCTACTGTCTTGTGCACTGACATAAGCTTTGGGAAGGAGACAATACCAGTGGCATGTGTTGTAGATGAAGATCTCCTGGATTCCCTCCATGTCTTGGCAGATGGTTACGATGGTCAAATTAGTAAATTCCCCAAGCCCTGGGATACTTTTACCTATGTAACAGGGCCAGTTCATGATCAATGTGATAGTCTGGACATTGAGGTATCTTTTGGTTGGGTTTCTGATTTGTTTTTTAGATTTGATTTGATTTCGATTATGAACAATTGTATCGATGTGGAATGCACTTGTTGGTTGTAATCCTACATTGGAGATGATTGAACCCTGATTGGCTGCTGAGGACACTGCAATTCGAAATATAAAACACATATACACAGACACACATATGCATAGAGATAGACAGAAAGGAAGACAAACACCAAACAAATATGCTCATTCATGCCATCTGCATATCCATATAATTTTAGAAATGCATTAAACACTGCTTTTTTCTCCTCCCACATCCCTTTTTATGTAGGGTTTGCAATTGAGGTGTTCTTGCCAATATTCAGTGTGCTGTCCTGAAACATGTGATCATGTTTATCTCTTTGATAACGACTATGAAGATGCGAAGGACATATATGGGAAATCGATGCTTGGCAGATTTCCGTATGACTATAAGGGGCGGCTTATTCTGGAGGTAATTTCATTATCTTTTTACCAGTGCAAATAGTTACTGATTACACTCCAAAGTTGATGTTCTTTTGATAGCTGAGTATCTATGATTGACTGCATATGGAGTAGCTTCCTCATTCCCTGAACTTCCTATTCTCTGCAAATTTTTTATTGGCCTGCTGCTTTAAGAGTGTCTGGTGGGGTGACTGATACATGCTATTGTTTCTCTCTTCTATATTACTTGCCAACTTGATTCCATAAACTGTACATGTGGGAATCCTGTAATAGAAAATATCGTAAAAATTTAGCTTCCATTCACATCACCACCTGGCTTGATTCCCCCTTCATAAGTAGTTTTTACTTGATCTGATGAAGGGAGATGGCATGAAAGCTAGTGGAATTTCAAGAAAGTTGAAAAGAGCACAAATTTTTCTTGTTATGAAACATCATGCTACTAATACCAATGCTCTTTTTTTTGTGAGGGATGAAAGAACTGAATTGGAACAGGACGGATATATGGTTTATAGAAGAAATGCCCTCCCATAAAACAATAGAAGAAACAAAATGGAACACGAGAGCATTAGAATTCTATTCAATGTCCGCTAAGTAAACATTCCCAAAGGTTCCTAAAGCATCACACTATAAAGAAGTGAGGAATGCTACCCTGTACCACTAGAGTTTCCTCAAAGTTAAGGATGTTACTACTTTAATGATTCTACAGTATGCCGAACAAAACAC
>Ga0325403_1007370_pt1 | contig 10507 bp, 2 predicted proteins | sample PopdelMetagenome_19_FD_205665 | JGI IMG/M metagenome (GOLD analysis project Ga0325403, IMG submission 205665) | Populus deltoides microbial communities from Bellville, Georgia, United States - Xylem-PdKOR-R4 | ecosystem: Host-associated > Plants > Phyllosphere > Stem > Wood/Secondary xylem...
CTCCCTGGGACGACGTCGTTTCCTTTGCTGGGATGGGCAATTCGAGTTTGGTCCTTGACGTTTCGGCATTGTTTTAATCAGAACCCTGGGTGAATTGTAATTAGACACGCATTGTACAAAAAGGTCCCTGATTTCTAATTTCTTGCAATTTACCTCTAATCAGCCCCAAACTTTAATATTTCTTCAATTAAGCTCTTGATTTTATTAATTAAACTAATTCTAAGCTAAATTAAGTCCTCAAACTTATTAAATCATCAATTAAACTATTGATATCATTAATTAAATCAATTCAAAGTTTAATTAGGTCTTGATCTAAATCTTAATTTTTCTTAATTCATTTCAATTTTTCCATTTCATTTTCTTTTTATTATATGAAAATAAAAATAGAAATAAAAATATTAAAAATTAGATTATAACAACAACAATAATAAAAAAAGATTTTAACATGATAAATTCAATAATTATATCAAAAAAAGTTACTAATAATAATTAAAGTAGACCATTCATATTATCCAAAGACAGTGGTTGACTCACTTGTCTTTGGACAGAACATGTGGTCCACTCTTGATATCGCTGATAATTAATTTTAGTGTTATTAAATTTATCTCGTCCAAATATTTTTAATAATATTAATAATATTATAATTAGAAATTCAATATACCTCTATGATTCTTTTCTTTTTCCTTTCTTTCTTTTTATCTTCTCATTGCAATTTTGTCATCTCATTTAAAACTTTCTTTGAAATGTCAAATTTCTCACTAGCGACTCCTTAAATGTTATGTTTTTGTATTACAACATGTACAGAACAGTGTTTTTTTTGCCAAAAACTTGTTTCGCTAATTTGTTTTTAAATATACTGTTATAACCCCATTTTTAACAACAATATCAAGAAACCATCACCGACAGTCCAGCAATGGCGGGACTGTGGAGGTTCCAATCCTGCCAAAACAAAAGGTCTTAAAATTCTATCCTTATCAAGGAAGGATAAGCAGCGAGAGGGAATGCCTATAAAGGGCACGGGAGGGAGTTCACAAGGAGAGGGGAAAAAAAAACAAACAGACGGCAGAGGGGAGAACAGATGAGAGAAGAAAGGGAGGAAAACAGAGGAAAAACCAGATAGTGTGATAGAGACAGAGAGAAATAAAAGAACAACAACAGACAGAGAAGCGAGATAGAAGGACAGTAGGGTCATCGCAGGGGCGCCACCCGCCAGTCTCCATCGCCATCCGCTTTGCTCCCAGTAGCTGCTCGCCCAGGTAAGTTTGTTTCCCCCCCTCCCTACATTTTAATTACCATGTTCCTGTAGCAGGCGTTCGTGAACAGTTCACGAACGCCCGCAGGTTATAAAAAAAAAAAAGAAATAAAGGGAAAAGGACGGAAACCGGCGGAAACCGGGTTACTGGCTTGGGCCAGTAACCGGGTTTGAACCTGCCGGGTTTGAACCTGCTGGGTCTAGCCCAGCCTGTACTGATAGGCTAGATTGAGCCCAGTAAATGAAAAAAGAGTAGGCTGGGTCTTGAACAAGACCCTTTCAGCTCAAGCTACTTTTGGCTAAGGGTGTGTTTGGCAAAACACACCCATATGTCTTTTCATGTATTTTATTTCTCTTTCATTTTGATATTTTGACAAACAAGCTTTTTTAGATATATAAAAAATTTAAAAATATTTGGGGATCTTTATTAATTTATTTATGGTTTCCTTGTGTATTGTTTTTTTTCTTTCTTTGTGTATTGTTTTTCTAAGTTGCATGTTCAATCTACGGACTATTACTGTTAAATACAAATATGTTATGCAATGCATTTTTTCTTTCTTGTCTAAAAAGAGTAAATAAAAAAAAAGGTAAACAAAAAGAGAAAGGCATGAAAAAAATTATTTCTCTTCGATTAAAAATCCAAATCTTGCGAACTTATTCATTAGGATTAGAGTTAAGAATATCGTGTCTTTTGGGTTTGTGCAATATTTACCAGCGTTAAAGTTAAAAATATTCGTAGGTAAACGTTTACTGATGCAAAAGTCAGGAACATTATAAGAAAAAAAAAAGAGAGAGAAAAACAAACTTTTAGCAATTTAAGACAACCAACAATGCAACCTGCTTTAGGTAGAGGATGTTAAGGGGTGATAACATCTTTTCTTTTGCGTAAACAGTCTCATACCAAAGAATCTTTGTTAACCAGTTAAGGTTCTTAGTATCTATAATACTAGATGACGACTCCTTAAATAAGTTCTTTTTTCTTAAAAGAACAAGATGTCATATATCTATTTTTTTTCCAATAAATTTTTTTAAAAATCACCATGATGTCCGTGTGTGACATATACAATGCTATTTTTTTTAAGAAAAAATTATTCCCACTCAAGGAAACCAAATCCAGTGAGTTTGAACTCAAGAAGGTTGTTATGACCTTAATTCTAGACTTCTCAATAGTCAAGGTCTCTGTTTTCAGGATTGATTTTTCTATATTTATTTAGTATAATGAAATGACTTTGTTACTCTGAAAAAAAAATCTTTTGTCAAGGGTTTTTTTATTTTTTAAATATATTTTACATAGTTAAATTACGCTTACATCCTTAAAAGCAAAATCACTTTAAGGGCTGATTCATCTTTGTTTCAATAGTAAAGTAACCGAATTACTCTTAAAATGAAAAAAACAATTTAGGTTGGTTTCAAGGGTGGTTTAGTCTTTTTATTATGGTTTTTTATTTTAAAGTTCACTCAATGATTGTTTAGTAATTTTTAAAAATTAAATATTATTAAAAAAAATTATTGATACATGCATGCGAGTTCATTCTATTATCAAAATTTTTTAGTAATGATAATGTTTGGAGTGATGTATGTCTTCTTTATATTCATATTCGTGGGGCATATAATCATTAGGCTTTAATGATTTATTTTTATTTTTTTTTCCTGTCATGACGTATAAATTGATGCTAGTCATTTCAAAAATTGTTTCGTGCACTCTAATTTGTATTTCTATCCATTAAATTAACTCATATTTACTAGAGTTATGGTAGTATCACTATAATGTGAGCCGCTAGTTGTTACATCGTAGAAACTTTAGGCGTATGGGGACGACACGTGGAAACTTTGATAGAGATGTCATTTCACATCGAAGGACGTAAGACGAAGGTGTGACTAGCGCTTCAATATGTTACGAAAATAAAGCTTGAGAACACCAATGACAATGGACTGACAGTATTTTCTAGGTGTAGAAAAATACAAGCCAACAAAAACCTGAAATTAGGAAAAAGAAATTAAAACATCTAGCTAGGGCTCAGATATCATCACAAAATACAAGGCTGAAGAAAAAAGTTTTTACATTTTATATCAAAACAGACTCTTATATATATATATAAAACAAGAGTGAGCAAAAAAACTAAAAAACCGAGAAAACCAGAAAAAAAATAACAAAAAAAACCAAAATGTGAAAAAAACCGATTAAACCAATTAAAATTTTGAAAAAACCGACCAGTTTGGTTACGATTTTATAAGCATGAAATCGAAAAAACCGAACAGAATCCAAACCGAAAAAACAAAAAAAAAACCGAGCCAAATCGAGCCAAACCGAAAAAACCAAGTCAAACCGGTTTTTGTCCTAAAAACTGAACCGAACCGAAACCGGCCAGTTTGAACCGGTTTCGGTTTTTTTTTTAAATTTCGGTTTGGTTACTTTTTTCTGATAAAAACCGAACCGAATCGAACCGAAAATGATCCCTAATATATAGTATCAAACTTAGAATTATAAGGAAAATAAATATAATTAGTCATAAAAACCATGATCACCTATGATTAATTATAAGACAAGATTACAATAATAAATATAAATTAATAGTTACCCATAATCGATACAAGATTATAATAAAAATATAAAAACTTAATATAATCTAATTAATATTACCTAACGAGAATATTTTATTAAAATATCTTTATCTTTATATATTGTCATGTTATCATGAATAGAAGTTGTGACCGCACCTTTCTTCACACATCAACCCACTCAAAAATGACACCCAGCCAATCAAAATTAAAAATATGTTTTAAATTGCAATTAAAATATTGTTTATTTAAAATTTAAATTGTTTTATTTAGAATTAATTTTTTTAGTATTTTTAGATTTTTTTATATATTAATATTAAAAATAAAATTTAAATAATAAATACATATTATTTTAATATATTTTTAAATATTTTTTTTAAAAAAAAACACTAATTACCATTACCGCGGTAAAAAAGCTCATTACCTATAAAGGAAGTTTATTGGATAAGACATGCTATATTAAAAAAATATTAGTAGCAAGTACCATGAGGATGTTATTTAAAATTAATAATTTATAGGAATTTGATGAATTTGAAGTTCTTCAGCCAATCACTTGAGTTTTTTCCCCGAAAATCTTAAGTATTAATGTTTTACTTCATTGACTTAATGAAATTTTTCCAAAATTATTATCAAGATGAATTTCGTGTTCTTTAATTTGTGCCTAGCTGAAGCAAGCACTTTGTTTTCTGCATGTATTTATGGTATTATTAAAAAATAATATCAAAAAAATAATGTTTATAATCATATCATTTTTTTTCTTAACCATCTTTTTTTATTAGGTTTTTTTGTTTTTTATTTAAAAATTATAATTTAGTTTTGTAAAATTAATGTTTGAGAAATTATGTAAGTTAATGAAAAAAAAGGTACAATTAAAAAAACATGGAATACAATATAGAAAAAAATTCGAATCATCATAAAGTTTTTTATTTTAAATTTTAAATTTAATCATTTCATATTAAGTTAACTTAAAATTAGGTTTGTTGTTTTATTTCCGTTAGTATTTATTTTATAAGACTCTCATAATCTTAAAAATAATTTTTGATATTGAGTTGATATTTAGATTTGATAAAATATAATTTAATTTTATTGATTCAAACCAATTAAAACTTTAGGGATATAATTTTAAACCGAGACAAATATTCTACTTTATTTTCTTCTTCTGAAAAATAACATATTTATTTTAATTTCCTACTTAATCATTAATTTAAATCAACAAATTTATTATTATTTATCGTTATATATAATTCTATATTTATTTTACTGAACTAAGGTATAAACTTTTCAGTTTACTGTTAAATTGTTTTTCTTTAATGGTAAAATAAAGTTAGCAACACACCCACAAGGGAAAAATGCTTCATCCCAATCATAGCATGAAAGAATCAAACTGGTATATATAAATATAACACCTAATGGAATGTCCATAGAAATATAGGTTTGTCCAATTGTGCTATGCTCTTCATGAACCGAAGGAACAAACCCTAATGCGCCATTTTGCTGGGAAACTACTCTTCAAGATAATCAAGAGCAGGGGTCCATATATTCCTTTATGCTGTCCAATTTTCATTACAAATAATGATGGTCTTTTGGAAAATTTTAATGCCGCCAATGATACCTTATTATCAAGAACAGCATTAATTTGGACGTGAAATAGGATTTGGAGTAGCATGTAATTGAGGGCAAACGGCATCAGCCGAAGAACGAAGCCCAAAACCTAGCAGCCTAGCGGTATGCTGGGATGCCCTCTTCATCGTGCTACAAAAGAAAGGGACTGAAAACATGCATTGTAGGTGTCTAATTTGCCGTGCGAGTGTGAGACAAGCTTTTTGACAGTAATAATCGAAAGCCCCACCAGCAGAGGTTGCGGTAAGGCTTTCTGTCAAGTCGGTGTCCAACGAGGGTCGGATTATCATTAAGAGAGCTTGTTTGCTAGCGATTGGCTTCACAAATTATTGCAATCAGGCTCTTGCTTAGTTGTCTTGCTCACTCCTGTATTGTTGATTTCGAAATCTTGGCTAGTACATCCAGAAAGGGATCGCCATGGCCTGAAGTTCATCTTTCATATGTGTAGACCCTACAAAAACTGTGGCTGAGAATATAGCTCAAAACTCATGAAAAATTAACTACGGCTCTTCTTTTAGCCCCCAATTTGATGCGTGGTTGACTAAACTTTCTCATGCGACATGAATCACGTCGTTCCTTTTACGACAAGAACGGTGAGAAAGGCCAAATGTTTCCTCGAGTTGATGATTCTTCAAAGAAAGAAGACACTTACGCTTTGATTTTCCCTAGAATTTTGTTCTTATAAAAAATAAATATGTGTCTTGCTTGTTAGAGAACGAGTTCATTGGACATGGTTAGGTTGGATGAAAACCCATCTGGTATTTACCTTCTATCTATGGAAATCTCATGAGTGTAACTTGTTCTTGTTGATCGTTTTTGAGCCGTTATAAACGACTTTCTAACTCTCTTTCACATTTATAAACTATTAAAGAAATCCACTCTAAAGGTTGTAATCTTCATATTTATGAGCTCTTAAAGTGGTTAACTTTAAGGATGTAACATTTATATTTATGAGCTCTTAAAATGGTTCACTTGTAATTACCCCATGATATACTAAATATGTGGGACATATAGCCATTAAAGCTTGATGGAAGCTTTGGCTATGAATACTATTATTTGATCCCCATACTCACTTACTCAATTCCCTTAAGTTTTACACCATTTATATAGAGTGAGTAGAGTTTGGAAGTGTCAAATATATATAAAAGAGAGCAGCAAATACATGAGGAACATCAATGGCTGGAGGTACTGTTTCCTTGTCATTAAGCCTTACGATTCTGTTATAAATATATTTATTCTGTATCATAGAATTGTTAATTAAGTTTTACAATTCTTTGACTTCATGTTATCAAATTATCTTATATTAGACACGGGATACATGCAGAGCCTTGTGAAGATTTGTGAATATCTAAGATAGGATTTGTCACTTCTAGTAAAAAAAAGTTAATGTTATTGGCCAATATAATTAAGATAAACTATCATAAAATTAAAAGTTACTGTAAAAAAAAATCATATAAAATGGAGATAATGAAAAGACATATATAGAGCTTGGAATGCAACTATCCTATGATTTAAGAACCCTTCTAAAATCAATTCTCACTATGTCTTAATTATCTTTATTTTATATAGTATTTATTTTAATTTATATGTAAAAAGAAATAAATTCATGAAATCATAGGCTTTAAAGTGAGATTTCAGTATTCATTCCCAGAATTCTAGCTATACAACATCCTTAACTGGATTGAGAATTAAGACAGTAAGGAGGACAATTAAATGACAAAATCTACCTTGAAGAGATCTGGTTGACTTGTGTACATGTTTTGGAAAGGAAATTAATTTTTGTATTGAAAGAAGGAAATTTCCTTACCAAAAATCTGAAAAAAAAAATTCTATGTAAATTAAGTATAACTTTCGATACATATATCCAAGTTAACTACTTTTAGTGTCAAAAGAACTTTAACAGGTAGTTCTATAACTTTTATGTATATGATTTTCTCAAAATAAGTCTATCACATAAATAAAATAGCTCCACTTAAAACAAGTAATCAAACACATTCTGGTAGTCAATTATATCGATGCCACTAGCTCCAATTAGAATAAATAGTCAATTAAATATTTTGGTAATTAATTATATTAACACCACTAGCTCCATTCAAGATGGCTAGTCAATTAAAGATCCTGACAGATAATTATATTAACGTTACTAGTTCCATGCAGAATAGTTAGTCAATTAAATATCTTGCAGTCAATAATATTGACGCCACTAGAGCAACCCATAATGACTAGTCAATTAAATATCCCAACAGACAATTATATTGACTCCACTAACTCTACCTAGAATAGCTAATACAATCTAAGTCAAGTTCAAATTCAGCATTTAAATGTTTGTTGACCAGTTTTGCAAGATCATGCATATATCTCAAACCATATATTAGATCGGGCTAGAATTTTATAAGGAGATAAATACACATGGATATAAAAACCCTTGAGTCCCAAGGATCCTGTTAGATAGATCTAAAGTTGTTTAAGGTTTTTTTTTCAAAGATTACTTGAAGATCAGATATTGTTTTTGATTTTGAATAATTGCTTCAAGTCTTGATTGTCACAAACCATAAGCTATGGAAGTGTTCGGGTTCTAACACTAATCTACATGAACCATCAATGAGAAATCTTTTACACCCTTTTAGGAGAAAGAGATTTCTATACCTTTGAGTGCTATGCTTCTTCTTCTTTTTTTGGTTTCAAGTGTTTCTGCAACTAGTTTAGTTTTCCTCTATGTTGTACTAAAAATAGAAGACATAACATTCTAATTATAGAGAAACTTAAAAACTCTATAAATGAGAAAACATATTAATTTTCTCATTAAATGATATCAAACACACACACACACACATATATATAATTTAGAAATTATATATTAGAATAATTTAGAAATTTATTCAATCAAGTCCCTACGTGACTTTTTCTATGTTTAGAATTGTAATCCCTTATATTAATCACATTCTAACTCTCAATTTCTAAAAGTTATTTACAATCAAGTCATACCTGATTAATCATTCTATTTTAATTTTTGACTAATGGTTTTTATATGTGTGACCCATTAGGTTTCCAAATAAGTTGGCATAAATATAGATTATAATTCTAAATAAAATAAGATTAAATAAATTAAATAATTTAATTTATTATCAACTCAACAATTTATTGATTTAGATTTGAAGATCAAGCATAATATCTAGTAACCTGTCATAATCCCTTCAATATTAAGAAAGTCATAACTAGTTTGACTTAACTTTCTGGTAACTGGTTTCTCAATGTAATTATTACCCTTTATGAAGAATATTTTAATTTAGACATTATAGCCTAGAGTATATCTACTTTGTGAAATCATTTTTGTTTTCAATACTATAGTCATTGATTGTTTAAATAAGATTTAAAACTCCTTTTCAAATCTTATTATACCTTGACCAATGATTTCACGATCAATACTGTTTGAGAATAAATAAAACTTTTTCATTAATTTACTTACGGTAATGAATTCTCTCTTAATTACTCAAACACCTTCATATTATATTATACCCAATATATGCCCAATTGTTACCCTTTATTAGGACAACATGTAGTTAGAATTACAATATAACACTTCCTATATAAGATAACTTAGTGATCTTAAGTTTAAGGATCACTTACATAACTGCCACCTAGCCTTTCTATAATCATAGATGATCTTTCCATATGAGTTTCTCATGTGTATTAGTTAAGTGTACATGTTATCTAACAAGCACATCTACCATATTATTTTTAGATATCCCCTGTACCTCAGCTTATAAGAGTAGTTGTTTCCTTTCATAAAGGAAGAAACATAATATGTATCATTCTCAATAACTTTAATTAATATTTAATCTTAAAAGAACATTGATCATAAGCATTTAAGAATAATGCTTTGATGTAATAAATTAAAATCTCATAATTATAACAATTTCATAATTTTTTTTACAAAACATTTTTATTTCATAGACTTTATTTTAACTCTAGATTCATTAATGAAATATAAATGAATATTAAAGATAAAAATCTTTATTAATAATAAATAAATTTTATATGAATAAAATTTATGCTACATAAAATCAACCAATTGACTACAGAGCATATTTATTAACTCAAAGATCAAATATAAAAGATATAATAAAACTATAACCATATGACTAAATCAGCTTTCCTAGTAACTCCCTACTTGGCCAAATGATCTGCTACATAATTCTTCTCTTTATGAACATGTGTAAAATTCACAAAATAAAGCATACAACATGTATTTGAAATGTTATTGAACTCATATTGTAACTGTCATGGCAGCATAATATTGTTTCTATTAATCCAAGTAATGTTTGTCATTGAGTGAATTAGACTCACAGGATTCTAGTCTTTAGAAGAAGTGTAATAATAATAATTAATACTCAATTAAAAAGCTTTTCAAATCACCAAAACCTCATCTACAGTGGACTTTTTAATACCCATAGAATATGAGAAGATACCATAGTTTTTAGACCCGGTCTGGTGGCCAGCCCGGTCCAAGGCTCGGGTTCTAGGTTTTGACCGGGTCACTGGATCGCCCGGGTCAATTTTTTTTTAAAATTAAAATGACATCGTTTTAGTAAAAAAAACAATAGTCAACGAGTTGCAACCAGGTTTTTAACCTGGTCTTACCGGGTCACGGGTCACACCAGATTTTTTTTTCTTGTTTTTTTTCAACTCAGCCTGATTCCAGCCACGAGTCGAGCTGCCGGTCCGGATCAGGTTTCAAAACTATGGAAGATACAAAGAAAATTAACCTCATGTTCTTTTAATATGTACACCACCATTCTTAAAGGCTTAATTGCAACTAGTTGCTTTATTCCATTATTTCTCGAAATATGTATCTATCATTCCAATCTAAGTTTTCATATGAAACAAATGAATTAAGAAAAAGTAAAGAGAAATTTGTGCTTTACATCCAAAATAAAACATACCTCGAAAAAAGGTTTCGTGAACTCAGAGGGAATTATTATTATCATTAATGTGTTCTTCGAGCATTAATTTTGAAATAGGCTCTCGCTCCTTTTTTTTTTAATGTCATTATTAAAATTAAACTAATTTTAAAAA
>Ga0325403_1007371_pt1 | contig 10506 bp, 5 predicted proteins | sample PopdelMetagenome_19_FD_205665 | JGI IMG/M metagenome (GOLD analysis project Ga0325403, IMG submission 205665) | Populus deltoides microbial communities from Bellville, Georgia, United States - Xylem-PdKOR-R4 | ecosystem: Host-associated > Plants > Phyllosphere > Stem > Wood/Secondary xylem...
TGTGTTTTTCTATCCATTTTATTTAAAATGATATAATTTCATTTTAAAATTATCCCCAAAATATATTTGTTTTTATGTATTTTTATTTTTTTCTTTAATTAAATATGTTTTTATCCATTTTATATTTCTAATTTTTTATTGTAAGATATTAAGCATTTGACAACCTAAATGATCCCGTGTCCATTGTATATATAGGGCGTGTTTAGAAGTGTAATAACCATAGTTTTGAAACCCGGCCCGGCCCGGCGGGTCGACCCGGGCCGGGTTGAAGAAAAAACGGGGAAAGAAAAAACCAAGCTGACCTGGCAGGTTGACCCAGTCAAAACCCGGTTACAAACCCGTTGACTTTTATTTTTTTTACTAAAACAACGTCGTTTTGATTTTAAAAAAAAAGAACTGACCCGGTTGACCTGGTCAAAACCCACAACCCGGGTCTTAAAACTATGGTAATAACAGTTGTTTTTCAAAGTATTTTTGGCTTAGAAATACATCAAAATAATATCTTTTTATTTTAAAAAAATTATTTTTGACATCAGCATATCAAAATGATCTGAAAACACCTAAAAAAATTAAATTTTTTAAAAAATACTTTTAAAACACAAAAATAAACAATCATTCCTAAAATGATAGTTAAGCTATTAACATAAAAAAGAAAGATGCTTAAGCATTGTTTGATTAGGTATAAAGAAGATTCGATTGTGTTTTTCAACTTGGGAAATAAGTCAGCATATCTCCATGAAACACTCTTTAATATTAACGAGCATGGCTAAAGAAGAAGCATCCAAAATTAAAGGGATTGTTACTCTATGAAAAGGATCACATGAATGGAACTGAGCACCGAAAGCCAAATGGATACAGCAACTACTTCCACCATGTGAGATGGCGACTTTCGCTCTTTTTATCTATATATGTTGCCAAATCTAGGAGAGAGTGATGACGAAGTTTTTATTAGAGAGAGAGAGAGTGAAAAATTCTCGACCGACACCCATTTGACGTAAAGAGAAAATTCCCGTGTTTGAAAGTACGGTTATAGTTATTTTTTTAAATATATTTTATATTAAAATATATTAAAATGATAATTTTTTTATTTTTTAAAAATTATTCTTGAGATTAGCACATCAAAACGATCCAAAACATATAAAAAAAATTAAATTTTAACAAAAAAATAAATTTTTTAAAAACACAATTTACACCGCGTTCCAAAACAAGCAAGTATGAACCATCGGTCAAACAACCTTAAGTTTGGTAGTTCTAATTATAGTATAAACCACTGGTCAAACAACCTCAAGTTTGGTAATTCATTGAAAGGTATGTTTGGTATTATGATATATGATAATTTTATATAAAAAAAAATTATTTAAAATATATTAAAATAGTTTTTTTAAGTTTTTTTTATTTTTGATATTAGAATATTAAAATTATTAAAAAATATTAATTTAATATTTTTTTAGATAAAATATAATTTTAAAACATATCGAAAATAAAAATTACCGCACTTCCAATCACTCACTTAAGTTGTGGCAAAAAAATATAGTAAATTTTTTATAAAAAATAATTTACATCAACACATAAAAATAATTTAATTAATAACACTAAAAATAATTAATTTAAAGCATAAAAAACTTAATCTTTTTAAAAAGTACAATGTGATTATAAAAACAAACAGATTCTTCATTAATTATATGAATTTTTTTAAAAATGTCCTTTCAAGATAAAATTCAATATTTAAATTATGAATTTAAATATAAAAAAATACATCCTGAAAAGTCAGTTATATATAACATGTATGGATCAACATCATAATCTTGACCCGTTAGAGCCAATTCTGCTATATATTTTACACATAAAAAAAAAGAAAAAGAAAGAGTTGTTCCATATAAAAAGGTAACAGCTAGATAGAAGTGGAGGTGTGCAAATAATGCTGATTACAGAATCAGTGGAGGAGATGCTCGTCTTGGGAGAAAACATTAATCATCGCGGTTTGATGATAACAGCCAGGCACATATTTCCCTGTTTTTTACCTCTTCCACTCAACTTCTTATTTTTCTAATACTTATTCACGCATTACATAATCATTGCCCAACCCATCTTTCAAAACATATATATATATATATATATATATATATATATATATATATATTTATTTATTATTTTTTTTTCATTTTCATGTGGGTATTTTTTTATGTGAATATCCGGATTAATTTGCGAATACCTCGACTAATTCCACGCATCCTGAAGTTAAAGATCACGTAAGCCTTCAGTAATCATTATATTAACAACCACATAACTTGAACTTGAAACCACAAGAGAACAATCATTTTAATTTCAAGTTTTTATTAAGGGATGATTTACTAAACAATATTATAATAAAAACAATATTATTATAGGGCTAGGACCTTGCCTAATTTTCCACCTAATTAATTTACATAATAGGAGTAGCTTAACATTAGGTTATCCTCTTTCTTTTTTTTTTTTTTAATTTTAATATGTTGATGGTAGTTGTAAAGCTCAATTCAAAAGTTCAAAACCCAGGTGAGTAAGATTTCTCTATATTATATTATTACTATTCAATTTACAAATCATCAGACACTTGTAAATAAAATCTGAAACTACCTCAATTGGGACAAAAATAAATAAATAAAATAAACTAAAACAATATTAATTTAGATAAAATTAATAAAAAAATGAAATTGATTTAGCTGGATTTAAATAGTTTAATATATTCAAAATAGTTTAAAATAAAATTGAGGTTTCACATCATCAGGTGAGTTGACCCGTGAAAAACAAGTAGATTTTAATAAGTATGATGTGTATATGGATGGAATAGTTGATTATGCCACTTATTTGTTTTCGTGCAAATAATTTGTTGGGAAATGGAAGGCACTGAGTTTTGCTTTTCAGTATTGAGATTGCTTCTAGGAAAAGTGTTGTCATGTAAAAGCTGTCAGCTTCTTTTTTTTTTCTTTCATGTGCTGAAGCCCTTTAGAGTATTCTAGATGATTATTTTGTACTTGAACTATATTGCAGGTGAGATTAACTTCTTTTTTAATATATATATATATAAACATTTAAATATTATTAATGATTTTTTAATAAAAAAATAACTAATATAAATATTATTTGAATCAATTAAAAAAATAACTTTAGTCAACCAAGTTAACATGTTAAACCTACTGTCTGGATTATAAATTTAAAATAATTTCATAAAAATAAATTGAAAAAAATTATAAAATTTATTTTTCAATAAATTTTATATTGAAGAATAAATTTAAATTAAAAAAAACCATAGAAACAAAAAAAACAAAAAATATTATTATAGTGAATAATATTATATGAGGAGGGGTACAACAAATTATAAAAAAAGGGAAAAAAAAATACTCCTTTAGATTTTTTTTAATTGTTAGTTTACATATCACATAGTATTTCCCCCAACTTTATAGTTTCCTTTGATTCTTTCTGCCCCCAACTGAGGTCAATTCAATGCCCGTTTGGTACTGTAGCAATGGCAAGATGCAAACACTGAATTAAAGTGTTTAGTTAATACTATCCATATTTTTTTCATATGGATTCCATTCAAAAACCAAGGTCGGATCTCAGTTTACGAGAAATGATTTTTATCTACTTCTCCTTCTCTTCTACATAGAGAGAGTCTCCACTATTCTAGTTAGACCGAGTCCGGTTCAAAGCTAAATATATTAAACCGGATCCAACTCAATAAAATAAAAAAAATTAAATTTTATTTTTTATTTTTAATTGTGTTTTATTCGAAAAACTAGTGTTTCATATTATTCGATGACACTATATAAATTAGAAAAGGATCGCTTGATGAGGTAATATTTGTAGAATTTGATCGCAATCTTAATTTTATTCCTGATGATATTTTACCTGATATTGTTGTGCGTTTACAAAACCAATGAAATTATAGTCCTTGTCGGATGTATTTCATACGTGATGGAATTGTAGATAATTTAATGGAACAATAAAAAATATTTTATATTAAGTATTATTCATTTCATGATGTAATAACAGTAGTTAAATTTACAATATTTAAATTAAAAACCATCAATATTAATATATATTCTTTAAAATTATTTTATTACCTCAATTTAAAAAGCATTCTTAACCAAACACATTAAATTACTTTTTGTTCAACCTCAATTTCAACCACAGTTTCAACCAAACATATATAAATATCAAACCAACCTCAACCAAAAGTATTTTTTATAAAACAATTTTTTTTTCAAATCACAACCACAACAGCTACCACAATAACAAACACAGTCAAATCTATAAAACAAGCCTTGTGATAAATCTATTCATGAACTTAAAAAAAAGATAACAAACCATATGCTATCTGCTTTCTGATAATCTAGTGACCAGAGGTTGCCAAAAAAATAAGGTCTCAGTTTTTTTTTGCTTAAAAACTTATTTTCAAATTATATTTTTTTTCCAAAAAACCTAGAAAACACTCTAAACATTGTGATAAATCTATTTGTTACCTTAAAAAACAGCTCAAAAAATCAAAATTAACCTAGATCCAAAAACATCATTTCTGTCATATTTGCCTCCTCAAGCAAGAAGGAGGAAAAAAAAAACACTCAAGTGAAACTACCCCCATGAAATAGAATCCATTGACATTGATTTCAACCATTTTGATGGTCAAAATTATTTTTAACGACCACATTCTCTTTCCAAGCTGGAATTCAATAGTCCTTTCTTTTTTTTATCACACAAAAAAACTGAAAAATAAAGCAACTGAACTTTGGTATCAAAATTAAATTTCTGAAAATTAAATGGACCGATCACTTATAAACAAGAAAAAGGAGGATCAAAATAAACTTTTAAAATGAAATTCAAAATTGCCACCTATTTTACTCGCTATTTTCACTTTGGTCTCCTAACTTTCAATCCAATATTTTCTTAAAAAAAAAAAGGTAATTAGATGATAATCTGAGTTCAAAAAGCCCCAATTGTAAAAAATAAATAAATTGAGGATTAAACTTAAAAAATATATTATTTTAATCCATAATAATTTAAGAAAAAGTAAATAGTAAAAAATGTTATGCTACAATGATTTCTTCACACGGGCTTAGTTTCTTTTAATTTGTTTGTGTAATCAACCATAATAAAATTCCTTCGTTTGTTTGGCTAGCCGCACACCAGCACCAAAAGTCAAGGCTGGAATTTCAGAAATGGTAAGCTAAAAAAAAAAAATTGGGAAATGCCAATAAAACCAAGGGCATTTCAGTCTTACTGGCTCCTAACAATTATAGCGGTCCATCCACATTTAAAAGGTTCACATTCCATTTCCAGCGGAAAACTATATATGAATAAATTAATTATATGTGGTTTTTAATATTTCTGAATTTAGTTATTTAACCTCTATACTGAAATTTTGAGCATAACGACCCTTACACTTGTCAAAGTTGGTTGGAAAATGGTGTTTTTAGCTCTTTTTTTAATTATTTTTTTTCCAAAAAAATCTTGATAACATTCCAAAAATTGTTTTCGTTTGTTTAAAAGCTAAATTATTAAGCTATAAAACAAAACTTTTGGACTTTGAATATGTTGTTTCTTTGTCCTATAAAAATAATCATTTTTTCCTCATTTAGTTGTCCTAAACTGCACATTTCTTATTGAAAATTCAAAAAATTAATTATCTTACTTTTTTTTTGTTGTTTTGTCCTTCATGAAAATAGAATTTACACTATTCTAATTTGATCATATTTAATTTGAAAGGACAATCTCATGAAGCTAATTAATGTATCTATATGTTTTGTTTATATTTTTATTTATTTGGATTTTTGTTTAGAAGAATCATAGATCAAGTCATAACCCCGTAATCTTGAATTCAGTTAAATATTGAGTGTAATATATATGAGTTTGGCAATCTACCAAACCCAGCATCCCTGAACCTAGTCAAGCGCTAAGCCCACATGCATATAAATATATTCTCTCTAATTAAATTAGAGATATTTTCTTTTTGGTGAAGTCAGAGATATTTCTCTTTGGCATGGATAAGGTTGCAATGTGATTGAGAAAAAGGTAAGAAGGATGGGCTATTAAAACATGTTGGAGCCTTAGAAGAAAAGGTTCTCAATTATTATTTCCCATGATATATTTATTTTTAGAATCTTTTTAAAATATCAATGTATTTTTTCTCATAGAGATACTATTTTTTTAAATACGAAAATGACTAAAATACACATAAAATCAAAGAAAATTAAAGCCATTAACCAAGTGTGTTTGTGTCTTTTTATCTTTTTAAATACAATAAGGAGACTTTTGTGCCCTTGAAATCAAGAAAAAATAAGGAATGTATGTAGGGGAATTTTTATCATTTCACTAGGTTTTTCTTTTGTTATTTCCATATTTATGAAGGGTGTTCTAGTCCTTTTACATTGAATAATTGATTTTTAAATTCAAAAAACAATTGGCGCATGCTTTTTAGTCAACGCTTATGGTGCCTCCTGTTGGCAAAACCTGCTCTTTCATCATGTCGTTGAAAGTACCACTGCATTCTTTTCTTTATTGTGAGATGTATGAGAGTGGAGGATGGACAGTTTATTACCATTGGTTGTTTCTTTTTCCTTTTCTTTTCTCTTTTCTCTCTCAAAAAGAACATCTCAATCCTCTTTGTTTTTTTATATTTCGATTTCAGTCCTTATTTTTTTTATTTCTAATTTTTATTCTTGGCCCTTTTTTAAAATTCTTGTTTGTTTTCAATTTAGTTCTTCAATTATATTTTTTATTTATTATTTTTTCAATTCAGTCCTTATTCTTTTGATTTCTAAGTTTTTTCCTTAGCCTTTCTGTTAAAGTTTTATTAGTTTTCAATTTTATCTTTCAATCAAAGTTTATGGTGTATTTTGTTTTTCAATTTGTTTTTTTTTCCTTTTTTGTTAAAGTTCTTTTCTTTTTAATTTAACTCTTCAGTAAAAAAAATTGATTGTCCTCTATTTATTTTTATTTTATTTTCACGCTCATTCTTTTAATTACATTTTTTTTTGTTTTGGATCCTTTTTTGTGTAATTAATTTTTTTTCCAGTTTTATCCTTCAGTAGTTGATTTGCTGAGAAACTAGCTTTGTGATTTTTTCATTTATGATGCTTTCAATTTAATAACTTGGATTATAGGTTTGAAAAATTAACAAGGGTTGACATCATTTTTTTTGCTCATTTTCTTTTATGATTTCAAAGTTCAACATTGTTTTTTTTTCAAAACATTATTTACTCTGTGGTTTTCTTTAATTTTTTTCTATCGAGTTGACATGGTCTTATGACTTAGACAATGAGTTTTGTAGGTCAACACGGGCTGACTCGCCTCTTATTACCTGGGATACATGTCCATCATGCTAAGCAGGGTTAACTCGGACAATTTTTTCTGTCCATTTTTTTTTATCTAATTTTTCACTTCCAAGCTATCATGATTTTTTTATATATAAAAACTTGATCCATCTATTGTTGTTGGATATTTTTTCTATCATCTAATTAAAATATAATCAACTTAGTAAACCCGATCCGGCTTGTAATCCGAGCCATTTGTTTTTCTTGTTTCTTTTAAATGTGCTTGTGACAACTATACTATACAAACTTTTTTCTTTTTTAAAAAAAATCTAATTTTGGTTTTATTTTAATGAATACCTTTTTTTAATATGTATTTTCTTTTAAATATATTTTTTACTTTATGTTTCAATTAATATCCCTCCTTTATGATTTTTTTTATTTTACTTATTTAGTTTTTTTTATAGAGTTTTTTTTTAAATTGTTTTATGTGTATAAGATTTTTGAAGATATTATTCTAATTCATCTATAAATTTCTTTTTATGTTTCACGTAGATGAACTTTATTTTTAAAAATAAAAAAATATATTTTTAAATAATATTTATAATATATGCAACCTTGCATAATATTATTTCCCCTTTTGTTTTATTTAATCAGTTTCATGTGTTTGTCTATTTCTATTATCATTTGATTGAAGAAAAAATGAATTTAATAAAAAATTCAATATACACAACCAGGTAAGTATTCAATGTTGTGAGATCAAATATCTTGATCTACATCTATCTCTTGATTTTTCTAGTTTTACTTTTAGTTATCGTTAATGACTTTTTATTTATTTATTTATTTATACAAGTGGTTATCGATTTATTTAATTAAATACTTGCATAAACTTTTTAATTTACACTTTGAATTTTTTTATGTAAATTGAACATGAAGGGTCAATTGACAGAAATGCTTTTTGTGATTATCTATTAGAACGGGTGCCTCTGGCCAATGTTTATAAAGGCGATCACATTAAATTAACATGGTTGAATATAAATTTTAAGACCCTCAGCAGATATGATAGAGGACTAGTTGATTACATATGCTCGAGTATACATATTATATATGTTTGAAAGTCTTATTTTCACGAGCACTACTAGAATGCAATACTTTTGTTCTTTTTGGGTCATTTATAATGACAACTGCGGGGTATGCTTGCATATCTATACTAACAACTATGTAAAGCATGTCTAAAAAAAAGAAGATAAATTACCGGGGTATCTATTATTTCTTCATGTATAATTATTTTAAATTCTCTGATTGTTAGAATTAATGACATTTTAAATACTAACTTAAAATTATCAGTGTTGATTAATATAGCTTTGGTCATGAGATCATACTCATATCGGACGTCTAGTAAGTTGGGTAATAATATGTTTGACACTGTCATTCAAATGTCACTATCCATTTGTTCTAGGTAATAATAAAATTAAATTAGTTTTAATCAACATATTATTTATATAAATTGAATGCAAAAAATATACTAGATTTATGGCTTGTCATGTCAGAAGGTGTGAGATTAGACATTTCATGATAAATCTCACTCATGTCTATGAGTTCTGCCAGGATGAGTTGGACGCACATCAACCACATCAGGTAATGGTTACAAATGTATTGTATTTTTTTTTTGTTATTTGAATAAAAATTATTTAGTTTTAATTTGTTATCTAATATAAGTCTTTCATATGTTTTGATTGGTTATATGGATGTCATATACAAAGGACTTGATATTTTAGCTTCGCCTATATGCCGCGAGGAATTTGACCTTTAGTTAGCACAAGTCTCGTTGTACTGCTTCAACATTGTTGAGATGCATTGCTTAGATTGGATAATGTGACAATTTGAACTATCTCAACATATACCGGATTATGTTGATATTAATGACGAGTTGCATAATAGTAGTCATTAGGGTAAACACAAAGGAAAGTGGTTGGTGATGCTATGAAAGATCGTGTTTTTGAGGAGCTGACATCTGATGACTAATGTATATACTTATATGAGATGATATTTGTCCATTACAAGTTGTTTCATTATATTTTTCGGTCACATTTTTCGAGATGTCCATGCAATCTAATGCATTTTGCGCTCCGATATTCGAGATAGAATCGACTGGTATGCAATGTTGTTTTATATACAATATTTATTAAATATTGTTAATGTTATTATGGATGATGACTACAAATTAGTTTTTTATGTATATATATTGATTCATTACTTGACACGAGAAGCTTGAAAAACAACAATGACTATTCATGAAGGTGTCAATGAGATGTGATATATTATGACCAATACTACGCTCAATTTATGTCATAATGAATTTCAAGAGGTTAGGGAGGTTGAACGTCTTGAAGTGACATTAACAAAATATGAGATTGTTTATTATGAGAGTAATAGAGATGTTGGCCCATCCATGAGCATCCTATGCCTGCTCACGAGCGTCCCAGGTCCATTCACGAGCGTCCCAGGTCCATTCACGAGCTGTGATGATATTGGTCCTCCTCACACCTATATAGATGTTATAGACCTATCCTCGAGTTGAACGAGTTGGACGAGTTAAGGTGATTCTCTAGACCAGTTCACAAGTATTTCAGGACCTTCCATGAGATAGGATGATTATTAGATATAGTTAGATGTTTTTATATGTTATGAAAATTATAAATAAATATATAATTAGTTTAATTTTAATAAAATGTTATGTTATGTTAATTGTCGGTCTAATTTTATTATTTATAATTAAAAATATTATGTTCTGTTTATATAAATTATGTTTTGATACTGAAAAACTGGTTATTTAAACTGTTAAATTATAACTTTTGAGGTAAATAGATAATAATGAAAGAAATTCTTTCAGGATAAGTCTTTTTAATGAAGTCACATGTAATATCTGTAATTCAAATATCACAAACTCAAATATTGCAATTGACATTTATGGCTTTTGACGAGTCGCTATCTAACGACTTCATTAAGTATGCTAGATCTTAAATAATTTTTGCCAATTCTATTTTATCAAAAATAATTTCACTGTGCTAAGTAAAAAAAAAACCCTCCAATTTCACTGTTCCTTCCAAAATTATCTGCCTCCCCTCTGCAGATAAATATTTCCTTCCTGCTCTTAAAAGCAATGCTTGTGATTCTCATTGGTAGCTTTGAATACAATCAACGGCCCCACCAAACTTACCCC
>Ga0325403_1007372_pt1 | contig 10506 bp, 6 predicted proteins | sample PopdelMetagenome_19_FD_205665 | JGI IMG/M metagenome (GOLD analysis project Ga0325403, IMG submission 205665) | Populus deltoides microbial communities from Bellville, Georgia, United States - Xylem-PdKOR-R4 | ecosystem: Host-associated > Plants > Phyllosphere > Stem > Wood/Secondary xylem...
GGATCCGATAAGCTCTTTCTTAGTGTGAACAAAGCATCTCCTTCTGAGTTACCATTGACCACTGTCAAAATAAAAGTCAACGCAACAGTTAGACTTGTCCATAGCCATGCCTGTGCAGCCATGGTAGGAGATAGTGGTGATTTTGATTTCAGCTCCTCTGCTCTTCGAGAGAGAGGAATCAAGTTTTTAGGGTTTGGTTGGGAGAGAGAGAGTGTGTGTCTGTGGAAAAGGCAGAATCGGCTTTGGGAATAACAGAGCAAAACATGGGGAATCGGTTTCTTACTTCACTCTTTTCTTATTTTTTCAATTCACCTTTTACTGTTTATATATATATATATATAATGAGTTTTTAATTTTTACAAAATTAAAATTAAAAAATAAAAAAAACTAAAAGTTATCTATATGGGATGTTTGAGAAAATAATAACGGTTGTTTTTTAAAGTATTATTTGTTTAAAAATATATTAATATAATATTTTTTTATTTTAAAAAAATTATTTTTTATATCAGCACATCAAAATAATTTAAAAACACAAAAAAAATATTAATTTTAAATAAAAAAATTAATTTTTTTAAAAAACACTTTTAAAACACAAAAACAAATATGCTTATAATCTATAATTATTTCATTTTGAATAAGAACAGTTTAATAATTATTCTTCATTTCCAAATAAAATTAGTTAACTTTATTATTAATAAGGTAATAAAAAAATTATGAGATCTATTTATTATTATTAAATTAATTAGATATAAATTAATTTTTTTTAATAATTTATTATCACAATAAAATAACTAAATTATTCTTAAAAACAAAAAAAAATAAAAGCTTGCCTTCAGATTTTTTTGTATTTTTGCCTTTTATCCTTGAAATTAAAAGTTTTTTTAACTTGCCTATAAAGGAGTTTTCAACTTTTTTTTTTGTTATAATCATATTTATTTAAGAGTAATTTAGTAATTTAATAAACATAAATATTATTAGAATAAGTCGCTGACATGTGCATTGCACGAATCAACACATAGGTATTAATCGTGCTCTTCGGACGGTACATGTGGCATCCCATAGCAGCCAAACGCTAACTTTAAATGGAACATTTGAATTGTTTTGGTGATCCCTCCATAATGATGCATGTTGTTAATGGACGTTTGATTTGGCGTCAATGATTTTTCTTATTTTTTTCTCTCTCCTCCTCAATTTTCACACTTAGCCCTCTAAAATTTCAAAGCAGCCCTTTAATTTTTTTTGTTTTAGAATTGGTCTCTTATTTTTATTATTTTTTGTTTTATATGAAATAATTTGTAAAATTGAAATTTTTTAATTTCATCCTCTTTTAATTTTTTATGCTAAATTTAATCTCTATTCTTTGATTACTATTTATTTTATTTTAGATAATTGTTAAATTGAATTTTTTTTTTATGATTTCATCATCCTTTAATTTTTTTTCCCACCATATTTGATCATCATTTTTTTTGTTGCTATTTTTTTACTTTAGTAAATTTTTTTAATTGATATTTCCTTTCTAGTTTCATCATTCAGCATTAAATTGGTTGAAAATTGTGATTCTTGATTGAGTATAGGTCTAAAATTGAACAGGTTTCGAGTTTGGGAGAATAATCCAAGTCTGAGATATTTATCTGGTTTTGCTCTTTTTTTCTTTCTTTTTAAAGTTCATGTTTTTTTCAGTTTTATCTTTCAATATTTATTTTGAAAATTACTCGAGTTATCTCGGGTCTTTTTATTTATCGTTCTTTGTTGAATTTATCTTTTTAAAGAAATCTTATTTTTTAATTAAATTAAATTAAATGATTGAATATAAGCATCAGATGCTCACTTAATGATATTCTGTTTAGTTTGCTTTTTGAGTCTTTACTCTAATGGCTCATGTGATCTCTTCCAATGTCGTCATGCAACCTTTTGTAGTGGTGTTAGGACCATCTCGTAAGCTCTTTTCTAGTGATTGGGCGATGTCTATGACAGAGCAAGAACGAGTCTCCAATGAATTTTTCTTTCTTCTCCTTTTAAGTATAATATTGGAAGGTTTAAGTTGAAGTGCATATTAAAAAAAAATGATACTTAATTGTAAAAATCATATGTTGAATGGTTTTTTTCAGTTAGGAAATCAACTTATTGGTTTTCATAAGACAAGATATTTTTTGTTACCTCATTTTACCATAAAAAGATCTTAGTACTTTGCAAGTAAAACTTACTATTAGGATAGAGCCATGGATATCCCATGAATCAGATTTTGTACTTGATATATCTAAATATAAATCTAAAATAATTATTTAAATTTAACTTGAATCTAATAAGGTATAATTTTTTTCATACCTCAACCAACCTGAATGAGTTTCAAGTATTCATAACCCAAACTCAAACTTGAATGCTATAATTTATACACATAATTTGATATATATATATATATATAATATTTTCAAATTTTAAGGTTATTTATTTATTTTATACCAGTTTCAGGTCGGCTAAACTAATATTCAAACCCAGCAAAAAAAACTAGTCTTTTTATCTTTGAATTTTACTCGAACCCGATTGGATCTAAAATTTCTTACTCATTCATGTTAGGTTTTGAGTAAAGTTGTATCTCCATCCTTATCATAACACAGTATGCATGTTGATATAGATTAGGACCATCAATGTCTTTTTCAATGTTCATCAACTTCTATTCACTCAACCTGTCTGCTCAACAACTTTCTATTGTTAATGAAAGTTGTTGGGTCTCCTCTCAGACAATTGGTCTTTCACTTGTTTGTCCAGCTGCCCGAATGTGTCTTATGTAATTAACTGTTCCATCTTCTTTAAAAAATCTTGAATTCAAATCCTTTCTTGATAACAAAAAAAAAATATATATATCTTAAGTTATTACATTGGATACACAAAGTGAAGCTGGAGAAATTATTTCTTCATTTTGAGTCAAGGCCAAATTAGATATCTCTTACTCACAATTGGAATATGAAGATTAAGGGTGAGAAAGAAACTGAAAAATTAATTAAACCGAGAAAACTGGAAAAAAAATAATTGAAAAAACCGAACTGTGAAAAAAAACCGATTAAAATTTTTAAAAAATCGATCGGTTTGGTTTCGGTTTTATAAGCCTGAAATTGAAAAAACCGAACCGAACCCCAACCAAAAAAAAAGGAAAAAAACCGGAAAAAACCGAACAAAAACTAAAAAACCGGGTCAAACTGGTTTAAACCGGTTTTTGTCCTAAAAAACCGAACCGAATCAAAATTGATCGGTTTGAATCGATTTCGATTTTTTAAAAAAATTTTAATTTAATTATTTTTTTAATAAAAACCGATTCAAACTAAAAATAATCATTGTTAAATATCAGCTTATTCTGCGAATTTGGTTCATGTCAAGCTCTAACATCCTCGAGACTGATCTTGTACTATTCCAACGTATTTTAAAGCATGCCCAGTTGTTCATGTATACATTTTGCACAATGCGACTTGAAGCATCACAAATCATAAGTTCAAGGCAGAAAAATCAAGCTCTTACAAGACCCAAATAAGTGCCAAAAAGGACAAAACTACTGGTACAAGGCCAAAAAAAAGAAAATATAATAACAATTTTATAAATAATTCAAGCTTCTTTATTAATTTTGGTTGGTGAGTGTCATTGAGAATATAAATTGTTATATAATTTATAGTTTTTTTTTTAATAAAACAAAATGAAACAACTAATAAGAAGGTTAGTCAAAGTCTTCCAGCAATTCGGCAGAATAGAAAGAAAGCAATTCATGGTATATTAATGTTCAATATAAAAATATATTAATTTAGTAAATTAGTGCATATAATATTTTAATTTAGTTAAAATTCTCCAAACACCAAAAAATAATTATATTTCTATAATATTATATTTAAAACATTTATATTATATGTATAGTTACATTTTCAAAAATAAACTATATATAAATATATAATATAATAATTTTTTTCTTCCATTATATTTTTTTATATCCCATTCTTTTTTATAAGTAGTTAAATATGTACATTTAATGTTCTATATATATTAGATAAATTTTAAAAAAATAATATTTTACAGCTCATTTTTATTGCATAACCAAACATTAAAAATATTTTCTAATTTATTTTTTTATAATATTGTAAAATATCAAAAAATAATTAACTATTCAAAAATAAAATTATTTATAAAAAAAATCCTAAATATCCTATAACATTTTGGATGCAAGCTAAATCACTAACTAGATTTTAGTTACAAAAAACTAAAGTCACTGACTCACTCTATAAAAATTAAAGAGAAAGCGTTTTGATTTATTTAGAATTGTGAGTACGTGACATCTCTTCCTAGGGTTTTTTCTTGAGGTTTTTGCTTTGCATTTACTCTTCAAATCTTTTAGGTAGTTTTCTTTAGAGGAAAACATCTCTAATTCTCTCATTTTTCATTGACTGGATGTAGTTTTGAGGTTACCTCTTTGTCGGTGTAGTTTGTAAATAAATAAAGAAGAAAAATATATTTATCCTATATTGGAAAGAAACACTATGTCCTAAGTGTTTATAATTGTGGGTTTCTATTATGTAGTAAATTATGTGAAAGTAATGGTGGATGAGCTCTCCTAATGGGCTTCGCAATGCTATTATATAGATATTTATAATATCAAAAGATGACACTTGAAACTTATTTGTGACTGTTGGGATAAACTCTATTCAATTTAACTTAAATTATAATTGTTTCATTAACAGTCATAATATTAACAGACATAATGTTTCAAGTCTAATAAATATATTACTACATAGAGAACAAATATATAAAAAAACATATTTTCTTCTATTTGTCTTATTTTCTCATTCTTTTAAAGGTTTAGAGAGTTTAGTTGAATCTTGAAGGTGTTGTCTCTGTGTAGAACAAATAAATACCTTAAAGATAGTGTTTTCACACCTCTAAGTCAACTCTTTATTTGTCCCCATATTAAAAATTTATTTACAATTTTAAAGTGTTTATCTAATGGAGACAAATTTGATTCAAGCGTTAGGGTTGCTAAGGATGTCAAAATTCAACTAGATTGTTTTAATGGTACAAAATACACAAGGTGGATGGACAAGATGATGTTCCTACTTTATTTAAAATATACTATATTCTTAACCCAAATCTGTGTGCACAACCTAAATCATAAAAAGATGAATCTGCTGCTATTAAAACTGAAACGTGAGGAAGATGAAGTATTTTGTCTAGGGCATGTTTTGAATACTTTGACTAATCGACTTTATGACAACTTCTCCAAATTAAAGTTACCAAATGAAATTTAGATTGCCTTGGAGACACACTACAAGTAGGAAAAATCTGGTTCTAATTGTTTTCTTACTTTAAGATTTTTTTAGTATGAGATTACTAACATCAAGCCAATCATAGATCAAGTCTATGAAATTCAAATGTTGATATCAAAACTTAATGATTTGGATATCAAAGTTCCTGATTCACTTTAAATAGGGGTTGTTTATCAAAACTACGTTAATCATAGAATGAATATAAAAAGAAGATGTTGCATTCAACAAATAATAACACTTTTGAATAGTTTCAAACACACTTGCAAATTGAGGTTCAATCTCATATGCATGGATTGCAAGCAATAAATTCTAAAGTGAATTTGGTTAGTGAAACTGGTTTGACAATGACTCAAAATAATCTGAAAGTATAAAAGAAAAGAAACAAATTCAAGAAGAAACACAACACTAATAAGAAGCAACATGATACTAATAAGAGGCTTATGGTTTGTTTCTATTGTAGACATAAATGGCACTATATAAAAGAGTGCAGATTCAAGAATTTCAACAAAAAAGGTAGTTTTTTCAAAGTGAATAAGAATGAAAAAGACAGAGTCAATGAGTTAGTTGTCATGATTTTGAACATTCAAATTGGAGTGATTACTGAGTTAAATATGGCAACTAGTGTTGTGAAGACTTCAAATTGGTGGTTGGATTATGGTGCAACAATTCATATTTGTAAAAAAAAAAAAGCATGGTTTAAGACTTATGAAGAATTAAAGAAACCTGAAAAGGTCTTGATAGGCAACCATAATTCTGCCAAAGTTTCGGGAAAATAAACTATTGAATTGTACTTTACTTTTGAAGAAAAATTGTCTTTGGTCAATATGTTTCATGTTCCTGAGATTAGAAAAAACCTTGTATTTGCTAGTCTTTTAAGCAGGAAAGGGTTCAAGATTGTTTTAGAGTTTGATATGGTTATTGTAACAAAGAGTGAGATGTTTGTGGGAAATGATTATTCTTGTTGTCATAACTTGTTTCTAGGTTTTCCCTTTAAATTTACCTTTTTCCTTTCAAAATAAAACAAAAAACAAAAGTAATAATAACAAGAAGACTAGCAACTTGACAAAAGCAAGTCGAGGAAAGTTTAAAATATATAGAAGAATCAAGCTAAAATTTTGGATGAAATTATGAGCCTAATCATACCCTACTGTACACAAGACTAAAGAGACAATGCAAATTCAAGGTCAAATTAAATGATTATTGGACGGATCTGCATAAAAATTAATTCTAGGAACTTAATTAAATGTTTAATAGACTAATTTGATTTAATCATGGGTCAAATTAAAAGTTTAATTATGTTTAAGAAATAATTTATGTCAAATTAAAAGATTTAATTAGGTGCAAGGACTTAATTACACTTTTAATAGGTCAAATTAATTTTATTAGGAATTTTTTTATGAAAAGAAGTTTGAGAGCCCAATTGAGTTTAATCGAGAATATTGGAATTTTAGAGGATTAAATATAATTTTTTATGAAGTCAATTGATTGAAATCATAGATAAAATTGTAAGAAAATCAAAGTTTAGGGTCAATTAATGGTTAAATTGAAGAGATTCATAACCAAGGATCTTTTTGAAAAAGATGTTAAACTTCAGAGACTCAATTTGTTTGAAAAAAAGGGTGAAATTAAAGTATATTGAAAGTTTCATGATCAATTAAGGGTCAATTTGTATAAACCCAAAACTAAGGATCAAAATACAAAGGTGTTGAAATTCAGGGTTGGTATTGGAGTTCGGCAACAGTAAAATTGCATAAAATTAAAAGTTCGAGGTCAATTAGGGATGTAATTAAAAGAAATCAAAAGTCAAAAGACTAATCAAAACTTTAGTCAAATCCCTAAGAAAAACCCTAAGAAAATCAAAACGACATTGTTTCACTTAAATGAAACGGTGTGTTTTGACCAAAACAATTTGTTTTGGTATAAAAAGATGTCGTTTTGACTAGCACGAGAACAAAAAAAAAACAGAGAGAGATGGTAGACGACTTGTCGTCTGACTATTGTTCATCATCTTCAACCTTTAATACCAAAAAGGTTGCTCGGGTGGCTATTTTTTTAAAGCATTTAATGCTTCATCACTCCATCAAACCGGACAAACCATATATCACTATGATGGCCTAACATTGTGTTACACTCCAATGTAATTCTTGCCTTTTGATTTCCTCTACAACCGTCGTGACGCCGCCCCAAAAGGGCTAACCCAACAGCCTTTAGTAACCGAATTTAACAGCTCATAATGACGACTTTGAGCCAACGATTGAGATCCTTCCTAGTTGAATCAAGGGCTAAGAATGGTCCCCAATAAAGACAGGATGTCCCTCTTCCACACCTATAAAAAAGAGTGGATTTCAGGCATTGAAGAGCAAAAAAGACGAGTGTGAAGTGAGTAAAAAACCAGTTTTCTTGTTGCATTTTCTCTCTCTCTCTCTCCTGTCATGGTTTCAGCCATTACACCAGTCTTCTTCATTGATCGTCGTGTACCTCCTTTTACTGCCCATCCTCTTCATCTCTTCCCTAAACAATTATGCCACTATAAGACTCTTCTTCTTGCTTCAGACAATAGTCTTCAACAACGGTGTCGGGAGCAACTCTAACAATGTCTTAGCCATGTCGGTGAACCAGCAACAGCAGCTATATACCCTTCATGCCAGTTAATCTTCTTTTCTCTTCCCTCTTCCACCCCTTGCAAACCTTCTCTCATTCATTACATGCAGAACGTGAATTCACATTCTGCAACGGTGAAAATAATTAGTATGGTCACTGGGTTAGGCTAGTGACTATGCAACATGGATAGGTCGGGCCTGTTTCAGCCCAACCCATTAAAAAAAGAAGAAAGGATTGTTGGGCTTGCAGTTGCCTAACCCAATCCGACTAGGCCAAACTTGGGCCTTGGGCTGGATCCAACCATAAAAATAAAATTCCAAAGACCATTTTAAAATTATTTATGAGTTCGTTGCTTGTTTTTCTAACAATTTTGTCTAATATTAGGTCGTAAACTTACACTGTAAGATACAAACCCGGTATTAAAATATTTAATTTTTCCAAAAAAAACCTAAAAATTCTTTATTTAAAAAAAAGATATTTTGTTTTCGTGCATACGGTCAAATTCTAAAGGTTTTTTTATGTATATTTCCTAAAAAGATAAAATCATATTTTAAATGAGAAATAGATATCTTGATCGATTTATGATCATCCATTAGTATTTGGCTAAAATACCAAAAATTCCATAATAATTAGTTTATTATTCGGAATGTTAGGAATTAACTACATCTAAGAAATAAATGCAATGTTAAATATGGACCTTAGAATAGTTAGAACTTAATCCAATAAGGTAGAAACTTCCTCGTGAAGGGAGATCTGCCATAAACGGTAGACAAGATCAACAGATAGAAACATGTCCTGGAAAAACTATCGACAAACAATGCAACCTACTTTAAGTAGGGTGTAATAGGGATGATGTATCTTTCCCTTGCACAACTAGTCCACATATCCAAACTTTCGCAGGTTATTTGGTTTCTTAGTAACCATAATACTAGATGACGACTCTTGAACCCCATAATCATAACTTAATGATTAAACCCAACGCTCCTTTAACTTCCAAGAGGCAGTTTTTCCATTCGACGTCATACACATCATGACACTTGTAATGACATTTTTAAGTTTAGTATTAATGAAATCAATGTTATTTCTGCCTATATGGTTGAATATACTTCTTTTCTTTGGCATGTTTGATTATAACATCTAAATTATAAATATTTGAAATATATATGTAAGCATAGTTATATTTCACATCAGCATGATAATATTGACAAATAAGAAGTATATATTCAAGCAAAAATGACAAAAAAGATCTTTTCCTAAAATTGAAAGAAAATCTCAATTACTTGAGTTAGTCCATCTTGATATATGTGAAATAAATGATATGTTAAAAAGGGATAGGAGAAGATATTTCATAACTTTCATCGGTGATTATTCTCGTTTTACCTATGTTCACTAGTTAAGAACTAAAGATGAAGTCTTTGAAAAATTTAAAGAATTCAAGAAAATGGTAGAAAATCAAAAGGAAAAGAAAATTAAAATTCTTAGAAGTGATAGAGGTGTAGAATACTTTTCTAGAGAGTTTTCTACATTTTGTGATAATATTCTAAATCAAAATATTCTTGATAAATGCATAATAATTACACTGAGAAATTAGTAACTAGAATGTTTAGTCAAATCACTTATGATTTTTCTAATATTTGAGGGATCATGACAGATTACTAGACATTGTACTTGATCTTCAAATATAAATCAATCAATTATTGAATTGATAATAAAATAATTTTTTTAATCTTATTCTATTTAAATGATGATTTATATTTGGACTAACTTATTAGAGCACCTAATGGGTAACACATGGGGGTGAGCAAAAAAATCAAAAAACCGATTAAACCGAGAAAACTAGAAAAATAATAATTTCCATGGTGCATTGTCAACCTAGACTCATAAGTTTTTTCCAATCCTTCATCCTTAAGCATGGGATCATTAGGCATGCAAACCTGTTTGCCAAAAACCACTAAACCATCACTGTAACACCCTTGTTAACATTCTTAAAATTTCCATTTTGTACTTAATTTTCATAATTTATTTTTCAATAATACGTTTTGGAATAAGGGTTTACATTGACCTGATAAATTAGTTCGGGATTTAGTCTATTTGGGATCTAGATCGGTTCGTGTTGAAGATAAAATATATATATATATAAAAAACTTGACTTACTTGGTAAAAAAACCCAAGTCAAGTCGTTGACCAAGCCGTGACTTGATCAACATTTGGATTTTAAAAAACAATTAGTCAAAACAATAAAAATTTATTGCATATAACTCATAACCAGATCAAGTTTTATTTTGTAAATGGTAAAACTAGTTGTTTTTGGTAGTTTGATGGTAAAATATTATTGCCTTGAAACATCATTTTATTTCACATTAAGATAATATTTGACATTATTGTAGAAGTTGTTTTTTAAAATGGTTTTTACTTGAAAACATATTAGAATAATATTTTTTTAGTTTTAGATTTATTTTTAATATGACCTTATCAAAACAATTCAAAAACAATAAAATAATTAATCTGAAACATAAAAATCAAAATTTTAAAAAGTACAGCACAAACCATTTCTTAAAAAAATGGTGAAGGTCAAGCATTACCACAGATATATATATATATATATATA
>Ga0325403_1007375_pt1 | contig 10504 bp, 9 predicted proteins | sample PopdelMetagenome_19_FD_205665 | JGI IMG/M metagenome (GOLD analysis project Ga0325403, IMG submission 205665) | Populus deltoides microbial communities from Bellville, Georgia, United States - Xylem-PdKOR-R4 | ecosystem: Host-associated > Plants > Phyllosphere > Stem > Wood/Secondary xylem...
TACGAGGATTTTTCAGGATGGTCACATTGTAATGAGTTACCTGCCCAAGGAAAAAATATGAGGATTTTTCAGGATGGTCACATTGTAATGGGTTACCTGCCCAGTAGAAAGAGAAAGGGAAATAAAGGCTCGAAGGCGCACTTGAAAGGATGGTCGAGGGCTTGAAGGCGCACTCGAAGGAGGTGAGGGCTCAAAGGCGCACTCTAAAGAATGGTCGAGGGCTCGAAGGCGCACTCGAAAATAAGCGGGGCTCAAAGGCGCGCTTGAAAAGAAAATAAGGGCTTGAAGATGCTCTCGAAAAAAGGAGATAGGGTTTGGAAACACACTACCTTGGATGGTCAACGGCTCGAAGGCGCACTTGAAAGAAAATGAGGGCTTGAAGGCGCCTTAAAAAAGATGATCGAAGGCTCGAAGGCGCATTCGAAGGAGGTGGAAAAACACAGAGATTTTTCAGGTGGTGTAATTCTCATAGGTGGCCTACCCATGTTGAAAAATTCTCAAAAATGAAAAATTTTCAACAGCAATTTTGATCTTTGGCCATTTTAAGTTGGCCTTCCACTTGATGGATTCCTCCAAAGTTTTCTCTTATGAAATTTGCAACACTCATTATCCAATGTCTCAAAGTTTAGATGATATGCATGCATCTTTACCTGATTTGAAATATAGGCCCCCATTTCTTCTTAATCTTCTTGTCGTTTGATTGATGAGGACTTGCTACCTTTAATTGGGTCCTCTTTGTCGCTTGGCTTCTAGCCCACTTAAGTTGGCCCATGTAAGTCTATTTCCAGATTTGTTTACATAACTCAGCCTTTGTGGTGCCCATCGTGACCCACTTACTTGCTAAAGATTTTCTGTCTCGTCAAATAATTTGAGAAGATCACTCACTACTCCTCGTTTCACTGCTAAAAACATTCAGTGTCACTTGCTGAAAGGATCAAGCTGTCTTTTGTAAATCAAAATGCCCCCTTATCTGGTTGAAAGAAATTTCCATCTTCTTTTTTAGAATTTTTCCTTCTAAACACAATGCTACCCCTTGTATTGGTTATTGCCCCTAAGTGTGCTCTGTCAGCGTCTTAGACAAATAATGGTTTTAAGAGGCATTCTCTCATTTCTCTCCTTTTCAGTTTAGTAAAGGAATATGGGTCTAAAATGAATATTGAAATCTTGATCTTGCATTTTGACAACAAAAAATTATTTCGATGTGAGTTTAAAACAATTTGCTTTTGAAATCTTGCAACTCCTTGGTCATTTTCTTTTTTGACCATTTAAAGCTCAAATTGACTTAAAAATCAATTTTTCTTCCAATTAAAACCTTTGTAAATTCAATTAAGCTTTTAACAAAATCTAATTGGGTGCTTAAACATTCAATTTCAAATTTCTCTTTTTTATATTGAATTTTTTTTGCCACCAGAGCTTTCATCAATAGAAAATATATTATAAAATTTTAACTTTTGTAGTTTTGAACCTCCGCAACTAATTTTAGCCACTTTCTGGGCACCCTGGTGTTGTTTTCTTACTGATATATATTTTTTGGTTTTTCTTCTGATAATTTTTTATTTTTTGTTTTTGTCTTTAATTTTGGTGTAGCGATCCCCAAAAATAGGTAACAACAGATGCCTCCTTTCTACAATACTTACATAGCAAAGATTGGTTAAATGCTTTGCATGGTAAATTTGTAAAGACAAATAAATTGTTCTTCCAAGACTGATCTTCTCAAAACTTTTAGTTCAGTTGATCTAAAACTCTGATCTTTGCAGTAATCCCTTTCAACCAGAACCACAATCAAAACTATGTATAGCTTGGTTATTCTGAGATCTCCTAAATCTCTGTCTTTGGTTTGGCTAACCTGAAATTCCAATTTGGCAAATCATTTTAACCCGAAACAAAATCTGTGTTTGTAGCTCAATCAATTACAAATCTCATTTGGCGAATCCTTTAACCAGAACTAAAATCTGTGTATGGTTCGGTCAACCTGAGATCCCAATTGGCAATCCCTATAGTTCGGCGTCTTTTACATAAAGGTCTTAGCTGTGAATTTCTTCAATTAAGCCCTTAATTGATCCCAAAACTTTAATTTTCTCATGATTTCACCCCTGATTTGAACTAATTGACTTGGTAAAAATTAAGTTTGGACTTCTAAAATTCCAATCTTCTAAATTGAGCCCTGATTTTCTTCTCTCTAAGGCCATGAGATCCATCCCTATTTATAGAAGGTGGAAGAGGGAAATTTTATCTTTAATGAAGTCAAATATTGGCCCTTGATTCGATCCAAAAGGATTCCAAACGTTGGCTCAAATTAGTCACCATGACATGACAGGGTTACTATAGAAAGGCTGGTCGAGTTGGTCACTTTGTGGCGGTGCCACAACAATTGTGTCGTCAATCGGCCAGAATGAACCGCACCGGGGTGTGGTCAAATGTCAAACCATTGTTTACGAGCCAGTTTTGTCAAAGTGGGTGGAAAGATGAAGCATTAAATGCATTGGGAAGGAAGCCCCCTAAGCAGTCTTTTCAGGCGAAAATCTGAAGAAGAAGAAGATGAACAATAACCAAAACAGTGTTGTTTTGGTAAAGTTTATTTTAGTCCATCAATTTATGATTTCTCTTGATTACACCACTTGATTGGCTTTAAACTTTCAATTTTGTTCAATTTTTCCCCTGACGAACTTCAATTTCAGCCCTGGATTTCAACGTGTTTTTTGTCTTGGTCCTTGATCTTGGATTTACGCAACTTGACTCTCAATTGACAATTAAACTTTTAATTGTTTTCAAATTCACCCTTGATTTCATCCAATTTTGTCTCCATAGTTCGTGGCCTTTTAAAAAAAGATCATTGACTATGAATTTCTTCTATTTAACCTTTAATTAACCCTCAAACTTTAATTTTCTGGTGATTTTGTCCTTATTTTGAACCAATTGACTTGGTAAAAATTAAATTTGATCTCCTAAAATTCAAATCTTCTCAATTAAGTTCAAATTAAGCTTCTAAACTTAATTTTTCATCAATTAAGCCGCTAATAAAATTTAAAACCAATCTTTTACGCTTAGCTTTCGATTCTTAACGTTGAATAAAAAATGACCTTTTTTTTCCGTAGGAACCAAATACAACTGAAGAATGCTGCCTCCGAGTTGCCTAAAAATACGTATGCGTGTCTTGACCATTTGGCAACGCTTGTTCGAGAGATCAAAGTCATTTACCGTTTCGCACAGCTAGCATGCACCGGATAGTACATGACCAGGTTTTTCCAGTCTTTGGACGCATTGATTCAACACATTTTGCTCCTCAGCACAAGCAATCTAACTCAAAGAGAACTCTGCTAGTTGGTTTTTCTATTACCAATTTTCTAAATCAAAGTCTAATCCTAATATAATTCAAAGAATTGAAAATAGTTAATTGTTTACTCTTTTCTTTATTCCTTTCATAGCCTACGGAAATTGTCGATAACTTGTTTTATTCATTCATAACCTCATATGAATTGGACATGTATACAACATATTATTCCAGTCTCCGTACCATGTTATATTTCAAACTTCAACCATGCCAAGTCATTTGTAAGAATCCATTCATTTTCCGCACAAGTCAATTGACCAATTAACAGGTGATTGAGCGAGCAAAACTCCTGCCTCGTACGTAAGACATGGAAATGTTGGGTGTCTATATATATGAACATAATTCCCCTGCTCCAACCCATTCTCTTCCAGCCCCCTTTTGTTCTTTAACTTTCATACGCATTATCTGCGACAGAGTTTCATTTCAACAAAAAAAAAAAAAAGAAATGGCCTTCAACGGAAAGAGTCGTCTCGCAATTTCTTTCACATTGTTCACCATTTTGTTCACTTTAAGCACACTACAATGTGGTGCAGCCATGAGGCCATTGCATGGAGAGCAATTGTTGAAAAAACATTTTCCACTTATCGAGTCCCTTCAACAAGGCCCAGTGCCGCCATCTAAGGGTTCCCCTGGCACGCACATCCCAGGAGGAAGTGGCACCAGCAAGTTGAATGAAATGAACTTTGTTGGCCGTGCCAATCGTCAGCCACCGCCTGCCTTTCCCAGCTCAATTACTGAACAATCCAAAGCCTCTAATTAGTCCACAGTTTTAAGACTGCAACCGGGATATATATGGCGATTATAGGGTTTCATTCCCTAAATAAACCGAAAGTGTTAAACAAATGTCATGGTGTTGAAATATTCTTGTTCTTTAATAAATACTGGGATGGTTTGGTGCAAAATTTCTCCAAGTCTGTGTTTTTAAATACATAAGAGGGCATTTCATTTTATACATTCATACTTGCTAGTTCATCACATGCTTGCTTCATTTTACCTCTTGCGTTCTTCTCAATCTCAAGTTCTTTAACTGTTTTCAATAGAGATGCACATACTAAATCTTCTTTATGAAGAGATAAATATGTTGTTAAATAATCATCTCAACCCAATAACTTAACTTGTTAGGTGAGGTTCCAAGATATGATTTTATATTATTCTTTAACACACTATCTCAAGTGAAAGTTATTTGAGTTTGAAACTTGCACAGGCTCACACTATCTTATGCTTAATTTTTATCAAATAAATAGGGATGATGAGATTCGAACTCGTGACTGCTTGGTCATCAAAGCTTTGATACCTTATCAAAAAATCATCTTAACCTTATAATTTAAACTATTAGGTGAGATCTCAATATATAATTTTATATTATTCTTTAATATATGCATTTATAAAAAGTAATTAACAATGTTTAACTACGTTACAAGAGAAAAATAAACCTTAGAAAAAAGTTGTGAGTTTAGTGATTGTGTCGGACTCAAATATTGCATCAATAATTATTATTCTACTCTAGTTATTTTATGAAAAAAAAATAACACTAAGGACAGTCTTGTGGTTATTAAATTTAGTTAAAATTTTAATTTTAAAATGCAACATATGTTTAAATATGTCAAGATGAATGATTTAAAAAAAAACACATGGCTTTCTTCCCAAATGTTTTTGTTTTCATATACATATTTAAAGATTAGTAAAAATGTTTTTTTTTTCTGAATTTCTTTTTTTTTCATAAACAAACGGTCCTATTATTTTCAAAAGACATTATTTTCAGAAGACAAATAACGGGTCAGCCACAACAAGGCTCGCCCTTTGAATCAAGGTTTAAGATTTAAGTTTAGGCTTGCACAACCAGTCATTTACCCAGACTCTCAGAGACCATAAGTTCCTAGTAATCATAATACTAGGTAGCAACTTCTGAACCCTCATCATAATTAAACCCAAAACCTTTTTCTTCCCAACAACACACCTTTCATGAAGGCATATTTATTTTTTTTGCGAGCTCAGTCATTCAATGTCACCCGACGATAGGATGGCGACTCCGCTGGGGACAACCTTGTCTGGTTGGACTAGCCTTTGCATGTTCGATTGTTTGCCTATTTGTGTTGGTCGATCTTAATTTTAGCTCGTATTTTACTGCTTTTTTACTTCTTGTTCTTGCATAAGTATGTCAAATGTGGATTAATGCCCTCATGCATTTTAAATTTTATGAATAAACTCAATTTTAGGTTAGATAGGGAGTAGCGGTCTGCTTCATGACTTTCAGTCAGAGTTCAGATTCATGAAACATCCAACTATGAGCTGAGTATTTACTCGATAATGACGATCACACTGTGCCCCAACCATTCCTTGTAAACCCTTATATTGCCTTCATGTAAAGGAGTCACTGGGCAATTCATAAACCTTTTGAGACCAGGTAAAAAGCTTACCCTCATGTAGTGGCCTAGAACCTTCCCTTATGGTATGAACTCCCTAATAATTCATTTTTCATCCATGCATATACATCCATTCATTGTAAATAACATACATACATACATACATGTATCATGTTGAAACATAGGTCCCCAAAGAGTCTTCACCACCCGACTTCGAGCAAAAAACATGAAAGATGAAGAGTGTGCTCACCGTAATGCTCATTTTCAAGAAGAGTTGGAGTCTCTGAAGCTAAAAGTGGCTCGTCTCACCATCTTACTTGAGCAAACACTTAGAAATGCATATGGTGAAGGTCTTTCCAACCAACCCATCAACTTTGTTCAGACCCCGATAACAGCTCAGCATGAAGAAAGAATGGGCATGGTCAAGAGTCCCTACACAATCCAGCATCTGTGCGGTCAGAAGCACTGACACTAGACCCTGTAGTTGTAAAAGTGTTTGCCAATGAATCCCACAAGAAAAAGTCATCTGATGACATTGATCAAGATAAGATGGCAGCACTAGAAGCCAGAATCAGAGCCATTAAAGGGGTAGACTTATATGACCCAGTACAGGCAGCAGGAATATGTCTGGTCCTAAATGTGGTTGTACCGAAAAGGTTTCGTGTTCCTGAATTCTTCAAATACATTAGAACACAATGCCCTATCACCCACCTCAAGTCTTACTGCAACAAAATGACAGAAGAAGTACACGATAAGAAACTACTTATGCACTTTTTCCAAGATAGTTTAAGCGGCACAGTATTGAGCTGGTACATGAGGCTGGACAATACAAGGATCCGAAGATGGAAAGACGTGGTAAAAGCTTTTGTTAGGCAGTATAAGTACAACATGAACATTGCTCCTGACAAAACCAGCTTGTCCAATCTAGAAAAAGGAGACAAAGAAGGTATAAGGGAGTATGCCCAAAGGTGGAAAGATTTAGCTGTACAAGTGCATCCCTCATTCTTGGACAAATAAAATGGTAACTTTATTTGTCAACACACTCAAGCCGTCGTACTATGAGCATGTGATGGGTAGTTCAGCACAACAATTTACTAATGTTGTGGCAGTAGCTAAGCGTATAGAGAAAGGAGTCAAGAGTGATAGAATTTCTGTACCCACCGAGAAAAGAGGCTTCAAAGGAAAAAGGAGAGAGGTTGACCATGTTGAAGATGGCTGCAGGGGTAGGAAAAATCAATTCCAAAACTACCACATCCCATCCCAGATTGCCAATATCAATCTCAACTCTCCATTTCCCACCAAAAAACCTGAGCCCCTAAACTTTCAAGCCAAATTGAAAATTTTCAAAAAAAGAATTATCAAATGGTCCAAGAACAGCTAGCCCCATTTCAATATAACAAAAGCTACCAAGTTTCGAACTTGTAGCTCCAGAACCACTCGTACATCTGTAGCCACCTTACCCCAACTGGTACAAACCCGACCTCACCTGCGAGTACCTGTTGTGCATACTGGACCGAAAGCAAACACAAATAAAAACACAAACAAGCAGATTTACGTGGTTCCCCAAAACCGAATACGTCCACGAAGGCAGCAGATTGTATATTATTGGAGGAATGCTACAAACACTCAACTCAACCCAGTACAATCCCACAAAACCCAGTGTTTCACTCTTACACTTGGTGTTTCTCTCAAATCTGCACTCTTTCACTCTCACAGTTGCACTATTTTCTTCTGCACACTTGCCCTCACACTGCACTCTCTATATACTACCTTCTGCACTCTCTCGTCTCTGTCTTCATTTATACAAGAGAGAAGAATCTTAGCAGCAACCCATGTGCAGCCTAATAAATGTCAATCAAGTACTACAAGACTATTGTGGTTGAAAGGAGAGGGGTGGTTGATGGTGGTCGAGAAAAAATGTTAACAATTTACAAATGTTAACAATTTGCTACAGTACCATGCTAATGTTGCGGGGCATAGCATTCATTCCTGCAATGCCTTCAAGAAGAGGCTCAAGTAGTTTATTAAAACTGTATGGATAACATTTGAAGAAACTTTACTTCAATTTTTAGAAAATAGTATTTATTTTTCTTTTAAAATTTCTCCGTCACTTTCTTGAAATTTTCTTACACCAATATTATATCTCATCATTATACATTATTTAATATTTTTCATCTATATTGAATTAAAAACTTATTGGATTTAAAATTATATATAATTATTTACACGCTAACAAAATATTAATTCTTGACACTTCATTCTCTCATTTCTTTACATCTTTTACACTTGGCTTGCGATTCTTAACGTTGAATCAAACAAAACCCTTTTTTTTTTTCAAAGGAACCAAATACAAGCTTAAGGATGCTGCCTCAGAGTTGCCTAAAAGATCATAGTGTCCTAGGTATGTATGCGTGTCTTGACCATTTGGCAACGCTTGTTCGAGAGATCAAAGTCAATTACCGTTTCGCACATAGCTAGCATGCACCGTATACTACATGACCAGGTTTTTCCAGTCTTTGGACGGATTGATTCAAGAAACACATTTTGCTCCTCAGCACAAGCAATCTCACTCACCCGTTCATCTGAATCTTTTGGACACGATAAATACTACTTGGAGGACTAGCTTTTTCTATGTTCAATTCAAGGTCTTTTTAGGAGTGCTTACTACAATAGAGGCCACCACCTTCTCGATGGTCTGCTAAACTCTCTCAACTTGTAAATCACAGAATTTGCAGATGAAATCTGTTAATTAGGAAGTCCTAATATGTATGAAATAATTTCCATTGTTATAATTCTAATATGGAAAAACATGTGAATATAATTCCTTTTTTTTTAGGAGCTGGAATTCCTGTGGGATGATTGAGTCACTTTCCAGGAACATTCCTGTTTGAAAGTTAAATGATATTTATAATTTGTTGGCCTCTTTGTGAGCTAACTTCCTAGCTCTCTGAAACTATTCAGTCATCGATCGGCATTCCCACAAAGAACTCTGCTAGTTGGTTTTTCTATTACCAATTTTCTAAATCAAAGTCTAATCCTAATATGATTCAAAGAATTGAAAGTGGTTAATTGTTTGCTCTTTTCTTTATTCCTTTCATAGCCTACGGAAATTGTCGATAACTTGTTTTATTCATTCATAACCTCATATGAAAACATATTATTCCAGTCTCCGTACCATGTTATATTTCAAACTTCAACCCATGCCAAGTCATTTGTAAGAATCCAAGCATGTTCCGCACAAGTCAATTGACCAATTAACAGGTGATTGAGCAAGCAAAACTCCTGCCTCGTACGTAAGACATGCACATGTTGGATGTCTATATATATGAACATAATTCCCCTGCTCAATCATGCGCATTATCTGCAACAGAGTCCTTAAGTTCATTTTTAAAAAATGGCCTTCAATGGAAATAGTCGTGTCACAATTGTTTTCACTTTGTTCTCCATTTTGTTGACTTTAAGCACACTCCAATGTGGTGCAGCCATGAGGCCACTGCATGAAGAGCAATTGTTGAAAAAACGCTTTCCACTTATCGAGTCCCTTCAACGGGGTCCAGTGCCACCATCTGCGGCTTCCCCTTGCATCCCTGGAGTAAGTGGCACCTGTGAGTTGAATGAAATGAACTTTGTTGGCCGTGCCAATCGTCAACCACCGCCTGCCTTTCCCAGCTCAGTTACTGAGCAATCCAAACCCTCTAATTAGTCCATACAGTAGTAAGACTGCAACGGGGATATGGCGGTAGGTTTCATGCCCTAAAAATAAACCGATAGTGCGGCTGGGACATTGTCTACTTATTAATCCTGTATTTTGTTCTTTCGTATGCCAATTAAGTACTCTATTTCTTTCTTTTTTTCTTCTTCTGAAAAAAGAAACGTTTAAACAGCAGCTTTACGTATAGCTTGTGTGCATACAGTTGTTATACTACACCTACAAATGTCATGGTGAAGAGTATGATTTATACATGTATCGAATCTATCAACAACAATATTTAAGAATCAATCTGAGTTTCTCTTCTCTTTTTCTTTTTCTTTTTTCAATTTTGCTAGTTAGTGAAATATTCTTGTTCTTTAATAAATACTGGGCTGGTTTGCTGCCAAATTCCTCCAGGTCTGTGAGTTTTTAAATACATAAGAGGGCACTTCGTATAAATGGAGGTTTACCCACCTTGCTTTTCATCAAAAGGATATTATTGTTAAAATCAACATATGGTAGGTACTGGTACGTAGTGCTACATTAAAATTAAAAGTAAACTCTAATTTAGTCCCTGTGTTTTTTATGATTTAGTGAGTTAATTAACCTTTGAGTTTTAAAAATTACAATCTAGTCTTTTTTTACCAAATTTGACTGTTAAGTACTTTTTCTAATTTCTATTACCCTATCTTAATTTATTTTTAGTTTTGTCCTAATAGGTGAGATTGAAATTTTTTTTCATTAAAAATGATGGACATTTAGAGAAAACAAATAATTATATTGTTATGAAGAGCTAATAAAAGGACCAAATTCTAAAATAAAATATAAAAAATATAGGGATTTAATTAAACAAAAGGAATTAACTAATCATTCGACTAAAAATATCGGAATCAAGTAATAATTACTTAAATACTCTAAGAAAACTAGGGTTTTTTATGATGTTTTACTGTTCATATAAAAAATAAAGAATCTTAATATATTTTTTTAATCATGTTATAACAATTTTATGTCATAGTTTAGTTAATTAACGTGTAGGATAAGTCAGAGGTTAGGAGTTCGAGCATTGAAAATTGCGAATATTTTTTGAATTGTAACAGATAACCTATCGTCTATCACTTT
>Ga0325403_1007376_pt1 | contig 10503 bp, 7 predicted proteins | sample PopdelMetagenome_19_FD_205665 | JGI IMG/M metagenome (GOLD analysis project Ga0325403, IMG submission 205665) | Populus deltoides microbial communities from Bellville, Georgia, United States - Xylem-PdKOR-R4 | ecosystem: Host-associated > Plants > Phyllosphere > Stem > Wood/Secondary xylem...
CTCAAACAGAAAGTAGAATCTGCATAATTTTCAGAGAAAATGACTAGCGAAATAAACGACTCTTCAATCCTTTCCAAGAGGGCAGGCTCGATCTTTTCTCCTCCATCAAGTTTATTATCGATGTAAGTATCAATTTGGTTTCGCTGCAAAGCATGATAAAGATGACTGGTGAAACTATTGCGGGTGTCTGTGCCTCTAAAACTGAGGAACACATCGAGCTTCAAACATGGAGTAGTGGGAGAAGAAGTGGAAGCCATATTTTTATATGCTTGATATATTTAGAAGTAAGCTTTATACTTGTGATAATTATTCCCTGTAACAAGCAATAAGAAAACAAACGGTTATAATGATCAGTAATATAACTAGTAAAAGCCATGTCGATGAATATTCGTTAAAACCAAAGAAAAAACCAAAACCATATTATTTAACATCAACTGGAAAATTCAGATGGAGAAGTGAGATCAGAAGGCAGACAGCAAAAATTGATTGACAATCCATACTTTTATTCTTGCAAAGTGCATCTCCATAGCTCCCAGTCAGATTTTGAACATGGCTTGGATCAAGTCGGTAAAAAACTGGTAAGACCATCTGTTGTTTGGTCTCCATGCACTCAAGAATCTTGGAGAGTTCCCTCAAACAGAAAGTAGAATCTGCATAATTTTCAGAGAAAATGACTAGCGAAATAAACGACTCTTCAATCCTTTCCAAGAGGGCAGGCTCGATCTTTTCTCCTCCATCAAGTTTATTATCGATGTAAGCATCAATTTGGTTTCGCTGCAAAGCATGATAAAGATGACTGGTGAAACTATTGCGGGTGTCTGTGCCTCTAAAACTGAGGAACACATCGAGCTTCAAATATGGAGTAGTGGGAGAAGAAGAGGAAGCCATATTTGTATATGCTTGATATGTGTAGAAGTAAGCTCTACTTGTGATAATTATTCCCTGTAACAAGCAATAAGAAAACAAACGATATAATTAGTCAAAGACTAGCTAGTTGAGATCTTAATTACACATAAACAACTTAAATAAGAGAAGATCAAAATTTACATACATAAACAACTTAAAGGATACTATAGCAAAGAACAAACAGAGAGATTTCATTGACATTTGTTACTGCAACAGCTATAGAAAAATTAATGGACGTCCAGGAAGAAAGTCTACCAGTTATTTAAGGGCTCGCCAACTCACAATTAAGGGGGGGAGTTCACATTGATCCTCTCATCATCTTTATTTCAAGCACAGTATTGGAGGGTTTCGTGGAATCTATCGAGAGATTTATCGGTAGGTACAAATTCAGAAACAGTCCTTGACAGCTCAATATCTCATAAACCTTTCTTCAAAAAAGAAAATTTCACAACCCATTAAGTAAGCCACAATTAGCCACGGAAATTCCGGAATCATTTAAAGTTTGATTTTTAAAGTATTTATTTGAAAATATATTAAAATAATATATATTTTTTATTTTTTAAAAATTATTTTGACATAATTCAAAAACACCAAACAAATCTAAATTTTAACAACACTAAACAAATCCAAATTTTAACAAAAATTAACAAAAAAATCAACCTCAATACCAAAAGATGAGTCATCTATCTTCTTTTCCTTTTTCTTTACTTAGCGGTGATGAAAAGTTGATAGTAGCAACTTTTCCTCACCGCTAAGAAGCAATCATTTTTACGTTGGGTGTATAAATTAGTTAAAAAGTAGCAAATCCCACTGGCCAAAAAGAGTTAAAGCATTACAGGACGCTTGACTTGCTGTGTGCCCTTTTGATTTTTGAACACAACCAAGTAGTAATTTCCTGGTGGTCTTCCGGAATCTTTTTCCTTATAATCATCACGTTATTTATTTAGCTTCACCATGCTTCATTTCCCAAATTCCATCTGTTTCCAAAGGTTCTGGAGCTCTCTGGAGATCAAAGACATGGAAGGACGGCTTTGTGGATTCTCTTCTGTGCACATCATTCCTGCATCGACCACATGAACACAGCCTTGCTTTAGCTTCTCTAAAGCACCACTTGAATGTGCCTCTCGCTTCAATGACATGGCACCCACCCACTTCCTTAGATCAAGCCCGTCTGTGAACATTTCTCCTGTTGGTCTTTGCCTTGTTATCAATTCCAGCAGCATGATACCGAAGCTGTATACGTCTCCTCTAACTGATACTTCATTACTCTGTCCATATTCTGTTTACAAGCAACAAAGCACTGTTAGCAAAATGAAAAAAGAAAATAATCATTTTGGTCAAATGATCTTAATGCACTGCAAGGTGAATGGAACATGCGATCTTTCATGCCGAAGAATTTAGAGGAGGGCAGCGAAACACTAACACAAACCAACCATATGCATACCTGGAGGGATATAGCCAACAGATCCTCGCAGGCCACTTGCTGTAGAAGAATATTCAGCTGGTTTATCAGCAAAAAAGACCTTTCCAATTCCAAAGTCCGCAACACGGGCCACCATATCATCATCAATAAGAACATTTTGTGGTTTCAGATCACAGTGCACAACTTGAGTTGAGCAACCCAATTGAAGATACTCCAAGGCATTTGCAATATCTATTGCTATTCCTAATCTTTCACTCAACGTCAATCGACAGTTTCCTCCCTCGGACTCAGGATAAAGATGCTGTTCCAAGTTTCCATTACCTACAAACTCAAGGATGAGAGCCTTGAACTGTGAATTCCAGATTGATCCCATCATTTGAACCAGATTCCGATGCTTAATTCCTGACAGTATTTGGCACTCCCTTTTTAGGCTTTTGTAACACCGCCTGCTGTCTTCATTTAGAACCTTAACCGCGACAAAAGATATTCTATCATCAATCCAAGCTTTATAAACTGACCCAAAGCTTCCTCTCCCCAAGAGTTTGGCATCACTGAACCCGTCCGTTGCAATTTCGAGCTCTCTTTGAGTGAAATTTCGTCCTCTGAAAGCCATCAGAATTGCCTCTTCAGATTCTGCATCAGTTTTCTTTTTAAAGAATCGTCTAACACGGACCACGACATATACCAAGAGCAGTAAAAAGCAGCTAATAGTAATTGCGAACAAGTAATAGGTCCATTTCCATAACTTCCTCCTTTTCTTTTGAACTGCACATGGCTGGAGTCCCGTTTGCGCAGAACCACCACACAGGCCTGCATTTCCTATCAATGTGCTTCCACTAAGATTTTTAAACTTTCCCATACTTGAAACTTCTCCAGTTAATCTATTATACGACAGGTTGAAATTCTTCATCACTGAGTCATTGGCTAGCCAGATTGGAACGCTGCCTGTTAATTGATTAAAAGCCAAATCCAGTACTTTTAAATATGCAATTTGTTTCAATGACTCTGGAATTGTACCTTGAATCATGTTCTTGGATAGGTTCAAGTACTCCAAAGCCGTACAACTTCCAACTGAACTTGGTATAATGCCAGAAAATCTGTTCACCGATAAGTCAATAGCTTGTACAGATACCAGATTTCCAATAGTTGCAGGTATTTCCCCGTCTAGATTGTTATTTGAAAGGTTGAGGGAGAGCCCCAAGTTAGAAAAAACTCCAATTTCTGATGGAAGAGGCCCCTGCAAGCTGTTAAAAGATAAATCCAGCTGCATCATGAGAGAGCACTGGCTGAGTTTGATGGGAATATTTCCTGATAAGCTGTTCTGAGATAGGTAAAGGTATCTCAACTGTGAGAGGTTACCAAGTGAACTAGGGATTGACCCGGTTATGGAATTATTGGCAAGATCAAGTAAGCCAAGGTTTTCCATCTGCCCCATTTCATCTGGAATGGAACCTTGTAGCTTGTTTCTCCCCAAATATAGTCTTTGCAACAGCTTCAGCTTTCCAAAAGTTGCTGGAATTGTCCCGTCCAGGTGATTGTACCACAGTTGTAGGGTCACGAGGCCACTCAAGTTTCCAATACTATCTGGAATCTCTCCTCTTATACGGTTATTCAAAAGATTGAAATAGTAGAGGTCTTTGGAAAGATTTCCAATGGAAGCAGGTAAAGTCCCCGAAAATAAACAGGAGCCCAAGTGCAGTTTCTTCATAAATGAACAGTTTGTGAGAGCAGTAAGAAAACTGAGAGAAGAATTGCTAACCAGGTTGTTGCTATGGAGGTAAAGAATCTCAAGGTTCTTCAACTTCCCCAGTTCCTCGGGAACTTCACCCTCCAAGTAATTGATACTCAAATCAAGCAGTGTTATCTGTGAAAGATTTGAGAATGTCACTGGAATCCTACCAGAAATATTGTTGCCATAAAAATTCAACATCCGCAAGTTTTGGAGCTTGTTCCCCATTTCTGAAGGGATTTCCCCGGATAATCGATTCCCAATCAATGAAATTGCTCGCAATGCAGTGCAATTACTTAGTGATTCAGGTATTGTTCCCTCAAGAAAGTTCGTGTGCAAATACAAAATCTCAAGCCTGCTCAAAACTCCAAGCTCCACAGGGATTTGCCCAGTAAAGTAGTTCACAGCCAGTTGTAGCTGTGTCAATTCTGTCAGGTTTGACAAAAAGGCCGGAATGACCCCAGTGAGGTTGTTTACAGAGAGAGCTAAAAAACTCAGCTTCTTCATCCATCCTAGTTCTTCAGGAATGACCCCAGATAGGTTGTTAACAGACAAGTCTAGAAATTTCAAGCTTTGACAGCCATGTAGTGAAGCTGGAAAGGCACCAGAGAGCTGATTTTCATTCATATTCAGATATTCTAACCGTGAGAGAGCTCCCAAGGTAGTTGGGATTTCTTCACGGAAATTATTACCCTGCAAGGAAAGCTTGGTGAGAAGAGAAAGATTGGATAGAAATGGCGATATACTTCCTTCTAAGCGCATGTCTATGATCTCAAGATCTATAACCCGGTTTTGGAGAGATTGGTGGCATGTAACTCCGGTCCAGTTACAGAAAGGATTGGCTTCATTCCAATCCTTGACGTATCCTTCCAGATCACTTGTTATGCCTGCCTTGAATTTGAGAAGAGCTTCACAATCAGTAAAATTGCAAACAAATGCCGATGCTCCTGGCATGAGGAAAAAGATGAGACAGAACACTGGCACAGCCATGTTGCAGATTGGTGGCATGTAACTCTCTGTTGTTCTTTCTTAGCAGAGATTCTGGAACAAAACGTTTCTTGATGTGAACAAAAAAGTGATTCTGTTTGCACTTCTGCTGCATTTTTTCCAAGACTGTGAGGTAATCTTAACTTGATATGTGGCAAGAAGAATTAGTCAAACCACCTACCCTAGCAGAGCGCATTAAATTCTTGCAAGTGGATGTTTTTTTCCTACCTTCTTGGCGATGATGATTAGGTGAAGCTATCATACTTTGTCCATTGTCATTGACAACCACATCACTTTACTTCCACAGTAATCTAGATAAGTATTCTATGGTCTTCACTTCCCAATCCTCTTTTCCCACCAGTGGTCCACAATTTATTATTTCCATTTCATATTAGACTTTTGATCTTAAGAGTAAATAATTTCCAGTGTAGAAATGCAGATGCACAAGATACATGACAGCCTTCTTCTGACAGAAGTTTCTCACCATAGTTTTTGACATATTCAACTGCAAAGATAGCATACAAATCCTTCATGTCACTCAAGGAAGCAGGGGACACATCATTCAGAGAACTTAAAGGATACACTACTCCTTAATCCTCTTTTCCCACCTGTTTGATATAGGTCTATATCAGTGGAAATTAGACTTTAGAACTTAGAGTGATAATTAAAAAACAAAAACATGGAACTTTGGCATGCCTGATCTGCAAATATACCATACAAATCCTTCATATTTAGTGTTGAGTTTTGAGTCCTGAGCAGAACACAAAATCTGAAAGTGAAAATCTCAATACGAATGTACTGGGTGTTTCAATATCAAAACCAATCAACATGTTTGCTTGAAATCTTTGGTTGCTTCTTTGGCTTCTGGAATCAATTGTTCTAGAACCTAGCTTTAACGATAAGGGAATACAGCAAGTCTGCCTCAGCTGCACAATCGTAAGGCACCTCCAAGACACTGCAGAATCAATGCAAGAACAAGTTAATGATAAGACATAAGAAGTAAACCACAACCGTGTAGAAAGCAAATCAAAGTAAATTATGAAGTTTAACTCCTAATTCATTCAATATTAAAGGATGAAGTTGAAAAAAAATCAATTAAAAAAAGATCTAAAAACAATATCCAAGTTAACCTGTCAAACTCGCGATCCGGATCATAAGACCGAGATAACGCAATGGAAAATAAATCTAAACAAATTACAGATTTCAATCACCAATCAATGTTGAAGGATGAGATTAAAAAAACAAGATAAAAAACGACCCGAGACAATCAACAAAACCCATGACCCGGGGAATCAGATCGAGATAACATAATAGAAAGAACATAAAAAAAATAACCTGATTTAATTTAGATTAACCTGCCAAATCCATGACTTTAATCATAAGACTTAGATAACCTCATAAAGAGCAAATCAAAACAAATTATGAAGCTCAATTATCAATCACTCCTGTCGGACTCAATGTTGAATGATTAAGTTTATAAAAAATTTTAATTAAAAAATGACATAAAAAAGAAGCCAAGTCAACTTGGGTTAACTCGTTAAACACTATTTTCGGATCATGAGATTGAGATAACCTAATAAAAAGCAAACCAAAACAAATCATAAAACCTACCAAACAAACTAAGTCAATTGGGTTAACCTATCAAACCACTAATGTGATGTTTTGCAAATAAAAAGGAATAGGAAAAGGCAACAAAGCCCTTGGAGGCTTAGAAGTAAGTATAATTAAATAAGGGGTATTGTGGTAATTGAACAATAGTTGATAAATATAAATAGGAAAAAAGAAAGAAAGAGAGAGAGAGAGAGAGATCTGAAAATGGAAGGAGCAAACCGTGAGAGAGAAGGGAGGAGGAAGAAGAAGAAAAGAAAAGAGGGGAAGAGAAGGGAAAGGGAAGAGAAGTAGAGGAAATAAGTTTAAAAGGTAAGATTTATGGTTTGAAGTGTATAAATGTATTTTCTTTTCCTTTGATTTTCAGTTTGGTTGGAGATTATGAATGGGTTTTGAAGATTTGTTTTGGGTTTGATTGATGAATTAATTGGAATGTTATGGGTTGATTGTTGTGGGTAATTGGTTAATTAGTTGATTGTGAGAAATTGTAGGTAAAGATGATGATTTTGAGTTATGATTTTGTTTGAATGGTGAAATTGTGTTAGAAATCAGAAGATGACAGTAGGTAATCTGTGAAATTCTGGGTTTGAGGTTGAAGATGATGAAAATTCAATTTGGTCCCTCAATTTGTGAAAATTACAGTTTAGTCCCTAAACTTTGAGAAAATTATAATTTGACCCCTAATTGTATTTTGAGACTCTGGACAATGTTATTATGAGGTTAAGGATGATGAATCTCAGTTTGATAATTGATTGGGAAAATTTTCAGTTTGGTCCCTCAATTTTAGGAATTTACATTTTAGTCCCTGAACTTTATGAAAATTACAGTTCGGTCCCTAGTTCGTTCTAGACAGAATTAAGGATGGTTTATGGGTGAAAATTCAGTATAGTTATGTATTTTCCAGATTGGTCCAATTTTGGTAAAATTATGTTTTGGTCCCTGTTTTGGAAAATTGTCGTTTTAGTCCATAAACTTAGGAGACTAAACCTGGTTTTATTATATGCATTGGGATCTTTTGTTTGAGTTGTTTTTTAGTATATTTCATATATTATTGTAGGTTCTCCTAACGATCCTCAATAGGATTTTCGGGTCTTTCGTCTGACATTCCTTTTAGTTCTATATTTCCGGGTGAGTGGGATAATCTTTAATATGCATATATGATAAGTAAATATGTATGTTGATTATATAATGAGTACAACTCGTTAATTTCTTGAATATTTATATATGTTGCTTATTTTCCGAGTACTCATTTATTCTTGAATTTGCACTCGCAATCTATCAAACTAGATTCTATGTGATATGATATACGTTTCTCTGAAGATTCTGTAAATATATATTATGCCTTGATATGGGACTTGTCAGTAACTCCATGCTAACGGAAAGTAGTTAGCCTGTGTGCACATAGTATTCTGTATACCTAGCTGGTGAGAGAGGCATCAGCCTATGGCGACTGATCATCCCACAGTGGTCACCTTCGAGTGTCATCTGGTCATTTTCGGGTGTCATCTGGTCACTTTTGAGTGTCATCTGGTCACCTTCGGGTGTCATCTAATCTCTGACATGTAGTCCATTACGATATGATGATATGTTTAGTATGTATATGTATATGTATATCAAGATAAATGATCTTGTGAACTATTAATATCAGAATATCTAAAATGTATATTAATTATTATTCCCTCACTGAGTTGGTTGAACTCACCCCTCATTCTTAATATTATTTCAGGTTCTTAGTTTTTGATAGCAGGTGAACCTTGTTGAGTGTTCCTGCTTCTTCAGTTTTGGGTCGGTATGCCTTTCTTATCTTTCAAGGCTGTTTGATTCGATGTCTTAGGCGCTCCACTATTACCTTGTTTTAATTAAGTTTGGATTTTTGACAATGTAATGAGTATTATGGATTATTGTTTTTGTTTTAATTACTGATGAGGAGTTTTAAACTATCTTTTGGTTTCATCAGTTTTGGATAATATAATATTTCTGAAGATTATGAAATGCTGTGTATTTTTGAATAAATTATTCTTTTGATATGTCCGTTTTTAGGCTTCGCGCAGGCGGGGTGTCCTTCCAGCACCGCTCCTGCGTTGCTGGTCATGGACCCGGGATTCAGGTCGTGACAACTAACTCAAGTCATATGCGAGGACAAACCAATAAAAAGCAAATTCAATATTGAAGGATCCGTGACCCGAGCCATGAGACCAAGATAACCTTCTAGAAAGAAAATAAAAATAACTCGATTTCACCAGTGTTAAAATACCAAAACCTGCAACCTTGATATCTCTATAGAAAGCAAATAATTTTTTTATATATAAAAATCAATTTCCAACCGACTTAGTATTGAAAGATAAATTAAAAAAAATAATAAAAAAAAACTATTTGAGTCAACTCGGGTTAACTCGTGAAGCACAATTCTCCAGCCATGAGGCTAAAGTAACATAATAGAAAGTTAACAAAACAAATCATATCTAATTTCAGATCAACCCAATATTAAAGGATGAAATTGAAGAAAAAAATTGAGTCAACCGGGTTATAACCCGTTAGACCAGCAATCTGTATCATGAAAGTGAAATAACTTAATTAAAAAATAATCTAATATTAAAGGATGAAATAAAAAAAAACATTGATTGAAAAAAAAACATAGAAAAAAAGAAGCAAATCATTATTCCAATGAATAGTGCTTAGTGACGAAGGGTACAGTAAAAACCTCTCCTCTTTTAGTTTAAAGTTAATACTAGATAATTGCCCGTGCTGCACTACTGGTCAAATCAAAATTAGAAAACTCAATTCCTAATAAATCTAATATTGAAAAAAGAATTGTAAAAAAAAAACAATTAACAAAAAATCTGAAAAACAACTCTAGTAAACCCGAGTTAACTGATCAAACCCGTGACTCGAGTCTTGAGGTTAGGATATCTTTATAGAAAACAAACTGAATTGAATTATGAAACCTAATTCCCAATTAACCCAATATTAATGGATGAAATTGAAAAAAAAATGCATTTAAAAAGAACATAAAAAATCTTGAGGCAACCGAGCTAATCGTCGACTCGGGTCATGAAACCATAGTAACCCTATAGAAAAAAAATTACAAAGTATAATTTTCAATCAACCTAATGTTGAAGGATTCAATTGAAAAAAATCAATTAAAAAATATCCTAAGTCAACCCGAGTTAACTTGTCAAACTCGGATTATGAGACCGGAATAAATCTATAGAAAAAAATAAAATAAAAATATGAAGTCAAATTCTCAATCAACCTAATGTTGAAGGATAAAAATAAAAAACAAAATCAATTAAAAAAGGACCCAAAAAAACTTGAGTCAACCAGTTTGTTAACCCACAAAACTTGTGACCTGGATCTTGAGACCACAATAATCCCATAGCAAACAAATAAAAAATATGAAGCCAAATTCTCAATCAATAAAATTGAGAAAAAAAATATATTAAAAAAAGAATAAAAAACTGCTGGTTAGATCAAAATTAGAAAACTCAATTCTCAATCAACTCAATGTTAAAAATTAAAATTGTAAAAAAAAAACAATTAACAAAAAACATAAAAAAACCACTCGAGTCAACCTGAGTTAACCAACCAAACCCGTGACTCGAGTCATGAGATCGGGATATCTTCATAGAAAACAAACCGAAATGAATTATGAAACATAATTCTCAATGAATCCAATATTAATTAATGGAAATGAAAAATAAATGCATTTAAAAAAAAACTCTACTTAACTTTGAAGGACACAGAGGTGGCTTCTTATCTAATTTTCTCTTCTCTACTACTTGTTTCGTAGACTGAGAAGCAGCAGCTGCAAAAGCTCGTGTTTTCTGCTTTAGTCTGGTTTTTCTTTCCT
>Ga0325403_1007378_pt1 | contig 10501 bp, 7 predicted proteins | sample PopdelMetagenome_19_FD_205665 | JGI IMG/M metagenome (GOLD analysis project Ga0325403, IMG submission 205665) | Populus deltoides microbial communities from Bellville, Georgia, United States - Xylem-PdKOR-R4 | ecosystem: Host-associated > Plants > Phyllosphere > Stem > Wood/Secondary xylem...
GAGAAAGGTTTTGCAAGTTGTTTAATGGAATTGAGTGTCACACCTAGGTTTGTCAAAGCAACTAATAACTTACATATTTTTAATGGATGACTATATATTATTGCTAATGATTGGGTAAATTAGTACCCCGTTTGTTTGCTGGAAAGTGAATTATTTTTTGATATTTGGTAGTGTCATGGAAAATAAGTTGGAAAATACTTTCCAGTGTTTGGTTATGTCATAAAAAATGAATTGAAAATAACTTATCAATGTTTATTTTTTTTCAATTTTATTAAAATAACGAGGAACAAATCTTACAAATTAAAAAGTTGAATGAAAATGAAATTGAAAAAAAATCTAATTTCATAAATAATATCAAATAAAATAAATAATAATCAAAATAATGGAGATCAAATCTAAAATATAAAATAGTTGAAAGATGATGAAATTAAAATAATAATAATTATAATTTCATAAATTATTTCAAATTAAATAAATAACAATCAAAAGAATGAGGATCAAATTTGATAGATAAAAAAATTCAATTAAAAAATGATAAGAGAAAAACAAATAACAATTATAAAAATGAAGATCAAAATAAATATAAAAATCAAATTTTAAGAGATGAAATTGAAAAAAAAATATTCAAAACAAAATATATAGCAATCAAAAGTTTAAGGATTAAATTTAATGTAACTAGAAAATAACATGATATTTTTAAATTTTTCACTTCTGAAAAGTGTTTTCTGTCCAAAATAAAAGGAAAACACTTTCCTGGAAACTAAGCTAAATTTTTCGTTGATTAATTTTTCTAATGACAAACAAATACAAGAAAGTTTGGAAAGTGGTTTCTAAAAAACCACTTTCTATGAAACAAACGGGGCCTAAATCTACATTTGATGTGAAAACATTTTTGTGGAAGACACTTGAATATTCCTATCCAGGGACATCAGAAGAACCCGACCCAAGATACATGAGGGTTCGTATGACTTTTTCCTAAGATCACTCTTGCTTCCTAGGTGCCTCAGTCAGATGCAATGGACTTGTTAGATGATGAAGCTGGTTGAGTTGGCTTGTAAACGAGGCAAGGCAACCATGGAGCTTAATCTTATAAACAATCGATGACTTTCTTTGGAATGATACTGCTCAGAAGGAAATAGTAATGAGTGAAACCCTGCTTGCTCTTGGTTCAAATCAATCGAAATTGGAAGAACAAGAATGCCATCTCTCATTTTCTTTCATTAGCTAGTACCATAACAACTTCATCTGCTGAGTTTACAAGAATTGATGCGAAGCCACGTTCTTTATTGTGGTTATACCAGATACCCCTTCTTGCTGAAGATATGATTGAATCATCTGTGATTATTTCCATATAATGTTGATTTTTATTATTGGTTTCAGCTTAAGTTAGTACATTTTTAGCTGTGGTCATGGATGACATTTGTTGTTGAAACTCTACAGGGAACAAATGATGATATTGTTGATCTGTCCCATGGAAAGCGCCTGTGGGAACTTGCCAAGGAAAAATATGATCCCTTATGGGTCAAAGGTGGTGGTCATTGCAACCTGGAAACTTATCCAGAGTACATCAAGCACTTGCGAAAGTTCATAAATTCCATGGAGAAAATCTCCATGGTGAAACCAACAAAGAAACTCACTCAGAACCAGAGTATCGAAGTCAAACACAACAAATGCTTAAGATTTGGTAAAACTTAGCCAGTTGAATTTTAGTTCGTCAAAAGAGGTAGTTTTTTTTGAAAGATGAACCCGTACCAAGATTGAATATGCTTGCTTGAAGGACTTGCAGTTGGTGGCCAAGCATGTTATTGCTCAGTATGTTTCTAAAGATCAGGGATTTATAGGAAATATACTTGTTTGTTCCAGATCCTGTTCAGGTAGGCATTTTCAGGTATCAAGTTCATGTAACTATTCGTTAGTGATGTCAAAGTGTCCTGTCAGAAAATGTGTCCGATCTGGGTTTTCTTGTAAAATAGAACTGAGTGGCTCTTTGTAAAAACTATCCCATCTATCTGTCTTCAATTGCAAGCACTTGCACCTGTCGGCGGTGATTCTGTAGCATCTTCCTTGTGTACAACTGATAACTGTCCCTGCAAAATGTCTTGGACAAACATTCTTGCAGTCAAGTGCAAAGGCAATGAACTAAGCCTCGATATTCTTGAGTTTGTAGTATTTTGCCATCGCTAGTGCTGGTGATTGTAACACAGGTTAGGAACATGGAGAAGTAAAAGCTTTGACATATATCGTTGAAGTCGTGAAATCTATCCAAGTCGGGGCTCTAACTGGTTCCATAGAACACGACGGCACAAGTTGAAAGGACCTGAAATGCATGGAGCTCTAGGTCGCTCACAAGAACAGAACAACTGATACGTTTAATGTTTAACATTAGAGGACCACGTAATATCATTTTTATCATTACAAGCAAATCTAACCCTTGACTGCTACAAAAAAATAAAATAAAAATCTAGTCGAGTGGTCTTTGGTACAAGGAACAAACCTATCAAAATCAAGGGACAAATAGTCCTGTCTGTGCCTTTTATATTTGGTCGAGGAACAAGCATCCATGGCCCAAGCTCAATCTCCAGGAGGGCTCAAGCCCTCACAAACAGTGTCCTTCGTCACTTATCAGACCAACTACTTTGAAACCCAGATAAGGCAATTTGCGTTTTTGGCTTTTGCCTGAATTACAAGCAAATTCCAGGGAGCATCCTCAAACAGGGGAACAATTTGTCAGCCCAAGTGCTCAATAGACTTTCTTCTACTCCTCTGTCAAACCTCAGGCAAGTGGAAACGGTGGAGGATACAGAAAATGGAAAGTGGAAACTTTAATAAATAGCCTAAAGCTCAACAAACCTGGAAAAAAACTAACAAAAACTTACTGTGATAAATTTCTTTGTGCTCCCTTCCCTCTCTTGTCTTAGAGTAGTGAAGCTTTTAATTATTTTGCAATGTTTTTTTTTTTTTTTAAAAAATGGATATTGGCCCACATATTTACATTACAAATAGTAATAGTAAATAGACCCGAGTGCTGTATGATGATGCTGCAATTACTCAGACAATTCCCAACAACTTACAAAAATCTCTAGTGAAATGTTGGAAAAGTAATCACAATAGGCACATGGTTAAGGGACTCCCACTTGCTTCTTGTCATAATTAAGGTTTCCATTGCTTAATTTCTAGGGCGTGTCAAGAAGCGAGGATGAATTATTCAGCTGAAAAACTTTGAATTTTTTTATTTTAAATTATTTTTTTATATATATTTAGATTATTTTAATACGTTGATGTTAAAAATAGATTTTAAAAATAAAAAAAATATTTTAATATATTTATAAATACAATGTTTTTAAAAAATAATATTTACCGTAGTAGCTGTATGAGAAAGCATATTCATACAACCAATTCATAACAGACATTGCTTGCTAAATATATTGTTTCGCAATATATGAAGGGCTCAACTGCTTATATAAAACACTATAAACTCCGAATAAATTTGAAACATGAAACGCACAGGAAGACTACCAAGAGGAACAAGGTGAAGTTTTCACAACAGTTAAATGCCTTCACAGTCAGTGCTCAAAAGGAATATGACACGAGAGGCAAAGTTCTTGGTCATGAGCAAGAGGATGTGCTCGAACTGTGTTTGATGCTGTTAGCTGATGGATTATGCAGTATGCCCGGAGCTGTGGTGACAATCCACCCCAATGGCTTAGCCCAATTAATGGAAAGATTAAATTCTTCTGGAGGATTTAAATGGTCTCAACTGCATCATCAATCAGGTAAGTGTCTGACCTGGAACAATGGATTACCAATGCGAATTCTCCTGAATTTTTCCCTGTCAGGATTCTTTGCGACATTCCCAACATAAACGAGAAGAGTTTGAAAGGCCCTTTTGACTGTAGCATCATCCAGTCCTGTGAACCAAACACAAAGACCTTGATTAAAATCAAGGATTGGCATCTCTTTTGCCTTTTTACCATAAATGTATACGTTAAAGAACGGAAGTCATTTGTCAAATTAATCAGTTGCAGGATTATTATCCTGATTCTTTAATTAAAAAATGGAAAGGTAGGCAATTTATCTCGTAAAATTCGAACTCTCAATGTCATGAGTTGATAAAGTTTGATTAAAGCTTCATTAATTACCAACCCTAAGTAAAGCTTCATTAATTACCAACCCCAAGTGGGGCTTGAAAGTCTGCCGAAAACTCTTTTCAGATGCCAAATTCTCAACTTTATGAAGCCCTTTTAATAATTGAGTCGCTAAGGCGCATGGCAAAGGTTCATCCTCCTAAAAGTTTCAATCGGCATTAAAACTCAAGATGATTTTCTTGCTGCTTTTCCATCGATTTGATTTCAGTGATTGGCCTCCACCTGAAGAGCAGCTTTCTTCCAACCGCTCAAGTAAATGGGTCCCTCTTCAACCTTTTCTATGTCGTTTCCAAGGTTTATGCTGTCAAGCTCCTATTGGCTAAAAAGTGCAAGAAAGGCTAAAGATTCCAATTGTTACCTTTCCTCCATTATTCTCTGTGGCTGCTCAAGATAGCTGAAATTAAAATTACAACAAAAGCTAAAAAAACATATGGAAAACCATATAACTTGTTTTTATGGGTAAAATTATTATTTTTTATGGGTTACATTTGTTATTACAAGATTTAATGGGGTAAAATATTTTTTAAATAAATATTTACACATTATAATGTCTAGAAAACCCTTGAAAGTTAAATTTTCTTCACTCTTTGGACAAGGGCATTTTTTTTTAATCTTTCCTAGCATAGTATAATTATTAAGGTACCATAAGAATAAAAAACCTATAACTTAGGTTAAGGGGCTTTTTTGGCTTTTTTGTTATGTTTTTTTTCGTTAAAACCATGTGGGGTCAAACACACCTAGGTCTTTTGATAAATGAAACAAAAAAATTATTGGCACGTACGGCATACACGTCAATATGTGGGAGACACCTGCACCATTTGAGAAGTGCATATGACACCTCTTTACAACAAAAAAAAATAAGCAATTGCCATCTCTACCAAAGATTCACGTGGAGGCGCATGTGAGGCTTCTCACGTAATTAGGAGGAGGTTGAATTTTTTTCTCTCCCCCTTCTTTTCTCTCTTTTCCTCTCATAAAGCATGCTAGACTAGGCAAAATTAAAAGGTGTCTATATGGCCCTTATTCTTTTGAATCTTATTTGTTTTCAATTATTTTTTTATTAATTGTTTTTTCAATTTCATCTCTTAATATTTTGTCCTATTTGATATTTTTACTAAATTTAGTTTTCATTCTTTTGATTGTTTTTTTTTAAAAATCAATTACATCCCTTATCATTTGATTTAATTTGATTTTTATGTAGATGTGATCCTTATTCTTTTACTTGTTTTTTTTTCCTTGGTTCCTTTTTTGAAATTGATTTTCTTTTTTCAATTTAGTCCTTCAATATTTGATTTATTTAGAATTGGGCTTCATTAATTTTTTCAGTGTGATGATCTCGGTCTCATGACCCAGGTTATGGGTATGAGATTTTAACTCAAGTCGATATTAATTTTTTTTTTACTGATTTTATTTTTGGATTTCATTATTTAACATTGAATTTATTAAAAATCAAGCATTTTTATTTTTTTCAACAAGTCACGTTCAACTACAAACTTACTAACCATCCTTGTCCCCTTATTGACCTCATTACCTTCAACTAAGTATTATTGCATGGCATCATCCCTCTATATTCACTTTTTATCATAATGATCCAACCACTTCATTTTCTTACTTTGTTCCTCTTGGTACGGTGTGGTTGATGATGAATAGTGATCAATGACCATATGATTTTCAAGACAAGAAAATGCTAATGGAGGTGTTAATTTGGTTAGCAATTAGTTGTCCAAGAAGTGCCCATGCATTAAACTTAAAGGAATAACTAATTATTGAGCATTTAAGCAGCTTCATCAAACACATGGTACATGTTTAATACTTGTTTAAGAACATATGATTTTTTTTAATTTACTAGTATGGTATAAAAGATGTTTTTTAAAATGATTTGATAAATAACTATTCTCGTTTGACAGGAAAGCTTATATAAAGATACCATTACTAAAAAAAATATGTATGTTTTGATAATAATATACGGTTTAATTTCTAATGTGTGTACAAAACACACTTTTATATGGACAATTTAGATTAAATAAATTCCCTAAAATAATCAAAATATCTCACATTGAATTCTGTTCTTCATCACCAATGTTGAATAACATCATACAAATAATTTTATTTTAATCTTTAAATCTCAATTTTTTGTGCTGAAATTTGTTTTTGGAAACTTACTTATAATGCCCCTACTTAGATTACTAAGTTTGAGTTGTGATTATCCAAATCATTTGATCAATAAATCTGATATCTTTATTGTTTAAGGACAATGATTAGTAGTCACTAGAATAGTAGCCTATGTGATACTACAGGCTAGATAAAAAAAAATTAACTAAAAATAAAAAACTTAGTAGACGATTATGTTTTTAAAGAAATAAAAGAAATTCGATAACCAAGTTAAATCTTAATTAATTTAATAATAAGATAAAAAATAAGGTAACAACAACAAATGAAAAAAAAAGGTATTTTTTTTCAAGTTTGGGTTGATTTTGGGTTCTTTGAACTGGTTTTTTTTGTTTTTTAGGCTATGAATAGATTTATCAAGGTTTTTAAGATATTTTCTAAGTGTTTTGTGTTAAAATGGGTTGAAAAATGTTGAAGATTCTGAAGTAATTAAGACTTATTTGAATCTAATTTGTAGGAAATAAAAACAGAAAATTAGATATTCTTATTCTTTTCTATAAATCAGAATCAAGTAATAATATATATTTATTTGTAGTTAATAGCTGTCCTAATATAGAATCATATATGTTGTATATATTCAAGAATTCATTCTGAAATAAAATGAGAAATACAGAAATAATTCTCCACATGGTATCAGATCCAAGTTCAAAGATCTAAAGAAAAAAACCCTACTTTCTCTCCTCCTCTGTCTTAACATTCCTAGATACCTAATCTAGTAAACCTGCCCAGTTCCTGAAAACATGTATGAAAACACTACAAAAGAAACCCAAATCAATCCATCATCAAGGGAACTCCAGAATATTTACAGATTTCATATCGGCTAAATGAAAGAAACTAATTGAAGTGGTCACAGATAGTGAAAACCTTTTTGAAAAGAAAAGGAAAAATCAACCATTTGATGGACAATCCTCTTAGTTTAGAAGACCTAAAGTTTATACTCTAGGATAAAGAAGACTCAATGATATATCATGACTATGGAACTCTATAATGCCAGAAATTTATGGACCTTACATGTTCCTAATCACAACAAAGGACATTAAGGATGCAATGAAACAAACCTATTCCAAAGTGAAAGATGTTACGTTAATCTATGAGATTAAAACGAAGCTCTCAATGACCAAACATGGTATTATAATGGTTATTGAATATTACAATACTATGAAAAGTTCCTGGTTGGAATTGGATTATTATCAGGATTTTAAGATGCAGTGTAATGATGATGCTGTAGTTCTAAAAAATTATGTGAAAAAGGAGAGTATCTTTGAATTTCTTGTAGGACTCAACATAGAGTTTGATCAAGTGTGAATCCAAATGCTTGGAAAGGAATCCCTGACCTCACTCAATGAGGTATTCTCATTGATAAGGGCTAAAGAAAGAAGGAAGGAGAACTATGATACTTGATGCCCCTAATACCGAAGGGTCTACTATGATAATAACCAATAACAAGAACCTAAGTGAGGCCATGAATAATGCAGAAATGGTGAAGACTGAAGGGAAAAAATTATCTAAAGATGATCGGTTTTGTAACTATTACAAGAAAATGCTTGTCATATCATATGGGCTTAAAATCTTTACAACTTGCTAATGTAGGTGTTAATTTGATTGGCAATTAATTGTCAAAGAACTACCCATGCATTAAACTTAGAGCAATAATTAACTATTGAGCATTTAAGCAGCTTGATCAAACACATGATAGATTTTTAAGAATTATGATCAAACATATGATTTTTTTGAATTTACTGGTATGGTATAAAAGATGCTTTTTAAAATGATTTGATAAAAAACTATTCTCGATTACACAAAAGCTTATATGAAGATATCATTAATAAAAAAAAATATGTATTTTTTAATAATAACATACGGTTTCATTTCTATTGTGTGCACAAAAACCACTTTTATATGGACAATTTAGATTAAATAAATCCCTAAAATAATCAAAATTTCTCATATTAGATTCTTTTCTTCATCACCAATGTTGAATAGCGTCACACAAATAAGTTTATTTTAATCTTTATATCTCAATTGTTTGTACTGAAATTTGTTTTTAGAAACTTACATATGATGTCCCTATTTAGATTACTAAGTTTGAGTTGAGATTATCCAAATACGATATCTTTATTACTTAAGGAATCACTAGAATGGTGGCTTGTGTGACTTCTTTTGTTTTTTTGTGATTTTTTTGTAAATTGCTAATGTATATTTGGTTTAAAAAAGAATGATAAAACAAATTATTGAACCAAATTAAGTCTATTAGCCAACTTACAGGTTTAATGGGTTAATCCATAACACCCGAGCTATTATTTATTTTCTTTAATGCTTTTTTATCCCTCGGTTTAAAAACAATATACAATTGTTTCCTTTATTATCGGTGATCTATTTTTTTTATTTAACTCAAACCTAAAAGAATACAATTACACCATTTTTTTTCTTGATCTGCTTTTGTTATCACTACTCCACGAGCCTATCACTGTTTTCTTACTTTTAAAAAGTTTGTTTCATACAAAAAAAAAAATTATCATGCATTTTATTATCATATAATTAAATAAAAAAGAATCTCCAAGATAAAAAAATCTATCGAATCTAATTACGTGCATGCCTTTTGTTACGAGCTTGCGTGGTTGACTCGATTTTACTTCTTTTTTTTAATTAAATGCTATTTTTTTTAATTTTGTTATTCAACATTGAGTTAATTTAAGATTCAACTTTCAAATTTGTTTTTTTCAAGATTATCCCCTCCAATGTCACAGGCCAGCCCAAGTTAACTAAAGTAGATAAAATGTTTTTCCATTTAATATTAGATAAAAATATCATTCAATTTATGGTTATATTTTTTTTTTTAGAAGACACGTTCCAATACCTAGGTATTTTTTGTGCTTAAAATGATTTTTACTAACATCTGCGGCATAGCGCGAGTGAATGAACTAGTTACCTAGGTAATGTATATTTTTTATATTTTATTTTGGTCATCGTAGTTTTATTTTATGCAATTTGCTTGTAATTGAAGGCCAATTGCTTTTGATTTCTTAGTCAATGGTGGAATTGAAAGACAAGGTACTGAAATGAAAAAGGTGTTAAACATGGGTGGCGTGTTAAATTTTTTTGGAAAGCTACACTTTGATCTTCTAAATTTAAATATTGTGTAAATTATACAATTTTGGTACCTCAATTTTTTTCCAATTCAATTTTGGTATAAAAGTTCATTTTCATTATTTTTGTAGTCCCTCGTTAAAAGAGGATAGAGAAAAGTCGTTGGATTCCAGTGATAGAGAGAGTAGTGTCATTGACATCGATTGAGGCCACCAAAACAGTTGATATTTATTTCAAACGGTCAAAATTTCTATTTCTCAACAAAATTAACTGATAAAACAATGAAAATAGTGTTGTCTAATTGTCAAGATAAACATGCAATACACATAATAATCAATAAATACAAAGTAAACATCAACACATCTCGTAAACAAAGAAAACAACACAATATCATCAATTTATTTTAGTGCCCATATTGTACGCTTTATGCCAACAATGCATTTTACCAATCAAATCATTAATTTGAATTTACATTTACCATTCTTGACCCCAACTTAAGAGTTAGGTCGAACACATTCTTTTCACTCATTTTTTAAATCACCTCTCATACCCTATATTTTTTTATTATGTATTTATTATTTGCTTCCAATAATTGTAATTAAGTGCTCATTTATCCAATTAGATAATCATATTTATCGATTCCAACATTGTAGTCTCATATTGTAACCCTGACCATCACGGCTAACTTATTTTATTTAACCAAGTCTAAATAACTAACTTGTTATTCAATTAATCAACCAAGTCCTTGTCTAAACAGCTTGCTTAGTTTTCATTTAAATGAAGTCCTCATCCAACGATCAACTTATTTTTCATTTAACCAAGTCCTTATCCACATTGACTTATTATTCAATTAGTCAATCAAGTCCCCGATCTTTATTAGTATACCACTAAAACTCATGAGTTCATATTCATGCTAACAAACTTTTGCCCGTACGTCCCTAAGCATTTCACACTCACAATTATCTACATCTACTTCCAACACATTAAATTTCCATAGTTTACTATTTAGTTATTTCCCCTTTCAAATTTGTGTTTAACATTTAATTTCATATCTTCCACAATATACAACACATTTGTATTTTCTTTTATACCAAAATTCG
>Ga0325403_1007379_pt1 | contig 10500 bp, 7 predicted proteins | sample PopdelMetagenome_19_FD_205665 | JGI IMG/M metagenome (GOLD analysis project Ga0325403, IMG submission 205665) | Populus deltoides microbial communities from Bellville, Georgia, United States - Xylem-PdKOR-R4 | ecosystem: Host-associated > Plants > Phyllosphere > Stem > Wood/Secondary xylem...
TTATCTTTTAGTTTATTTTAGGGTCTACGGTATTTAAGGGTTTATTTAGGTTAGGTTTTATTTTATTATTTTAGTTATTTTAGGCTTTTAATGTGTTAAGATCAATTTATCAAGTTTGGGTTTATTAGGTAAAATTAGGGTTAGTTTTCTATTATATAAACCAATTGTTAACATTATTTTTCAATTTATGAAATTCTCTCTAAAATTGCGCCATTTTGTGCTATGTTGCTCTTTGTGTAGTTGAGTGATTCACATAATAAGTTCTTGATTGAACTTGCAAACATTTCGAATGATTGATCAATTTCATTTTGATTTATACTTCTTGTTCGTGTCTTGATATAGGCGTAAGGTAGGGGTGATCAATTGCATATAACTTTGGTTCTCCAAGGCAATGTTTTTGTTGGGTCAAGTTGCATTGTTTTCTTGGTTTCCTTCTCTCTAGGGTTTCAACTAATACAAAAAAAGAAGAAAAGATTGATTCTTGATGAATCTTGTTTGTGTGTTTGATTTTTTTAAAAAAAAAGAAAGAAAAAATCAGTTTTAATAAGGAAAATATCTTGAAGTTGCTGAAAAATTGCATGCAAAACAACAAATTATGTTCATCATTATGACCTGAGAAATTCAACACACACACACATACACACACACACATATATATGTAAAAAAAACAAAAGAAAGAAGAATCAAAATCACAATCTTGAAATGATTCTTGGAGAAAAAAAATCAGAAATTTAGAATTTTATATGAACTAGGGTTTAGCTAAAATTTATTAGAAATTCTTTGTGATCATGATTGATTTCTTGCAAATTTGGGTAGAATAGAATTATCTTGCATCAATTTCTTTATTCTATTGATTTCTTGCATCGTTTTGTTTTTTCTTGAATTTCATAGTTTTCATTGTTTCTTAATAGTAATTCTTACTTTTATTTTGTATCTTCTTTTTCATCATTATATTCACATAAATTTACATTGCTACTTGTAAGTGTTTCCTCAAGCTTTATTTTGAAAAGTTTGAATAATTTTTTATTCTTAAGTCTTTAAAGATAAAATAAATCATTGCATAATTTGATTAATTGTTTGATAAGTTGTTAAATTACTTTTAAGAACCAAAGTACAAGAATAGAGAGGTAAAAGGCGTAGCGAGATTATTATAGTGAAACGCCTAATAAATTGTGTGAAATATAAGAGTGAATTTTATTGTGAGAGTAAACATGTGATGTTTGTGTGAGGAAAAAATTTCTGTCACTAAACTTAATTTTAGGTACAAACAATGTCTTCAAAAAGGGTTGAACAAAACAATGCGAGAACTACAGAGGAAAGGCATGATAGGATGGAAGTTATGAAGGAGGTGAGTTAATGAGTAAGTTTGAAGAGATGATTAGTAAATAAGGAGTTCCCAGTTATAAGGAAAAGAAAGTTGAAATGCCAAACATTAAGGCTATAGTGAATTGTGCGAGTGTGGACGATAATTCTAGAAGAGGAGGAGGATGTAGTTGATTATTGTATAAAATTTTGAATGCAACAAAGTCTTGTGTATGAGTCATAACCTAGGAGGAGAATGGGAGGTAAGTCATGACCAACTAATATATTCAGCCAAGGTAGGTCATCTGAGGAGCATGATGGCATAGATCATAATTTGGGTGGTATTAAACTTAAAATTCCAGGGTTTTAGGGAAAGAATGATTCAGAGGCTTATTTGGATTGAGAAAAAAAATGGAATTTATGTTTGATTGCCATATGTATTCAGAATTAAAAATAAATAAATTGGTTGGGGTTGAATTCATTGATTATGCAATTAGTTTATGGGATTAGCTTGTTACAAGTAGAAGGTATGATGGACAAAGGCCAATAGAAACTTTGAAGGAGATGAAGGAAGTCATGAGGAAAATGTTTATACCTATTCATTATTACAGGGTGATCTATAATAAATTGCAAAACTTATCTCAGGGTTCTAGTCATGTGGATGAGCGCTTTAAAGAGATGGAAGTAGCTATGATTACAAATAATATTTTTTAGGATAGAAATGTCACAATGGCTAGGTTTTTTAATGGATTAAATCAAAATATTGCTAATGTGGTGGAATTGCAGCATTATATAGAGATTGAGTATATGATACTTATGGCTATAAAAGTGGAGAAACAGTTGAGAAGAAAGGGTAGTACAAAACCTAGTGGATATTCAGGTTCTTTTTTGGGTTGGAAGTCGGGTTTCAGGAGAGAGATTAATGCATAGGTAAAACTAATGACTACACTTAAAGTAGTTAAACTTCATTTATGAGGAAGCAAGTTGCGGCTTTAGAGGAAAAGGAGAATAATACTGCTCAATCAAAGTGTAAGCAAGAGACTAGGTGTTTTAGATGTTAAGGGCTTGGGCATTATGCACATGAATGTCCAAAAAAAAGAGTTATGGTTATAAGACATGATGGTGAGGTGAAATTAGCTAGTGAGGATGATTTGGATGGGATTCCAAAGCTTGATGATTATAGTGATGTGGAGTATGTTGTGCAAGGAGAATCCTTGATTATAAGAAGATCTTTGAGTGTTCAGGTTTGTGAAGAGGATGTAGAGCAACAAAGAGATAATATCTATCATACTAAGTGCTACATTGATAACAATTTTATGTAGTATGATGATTAATAATGATAGTTTTATTAATGTTGCTAGCTCAATTTTAGTTAGAAAGTTGAACCTGAATATATTTAATCATGCCAAGCTATATAAGCTTCAGTAGTTGAATGAATGTTAAAAAGCTAAGGTGACTAAGCAAGTTTTTGTTTCATTCACGGTAGGAAAATTTAGGGATGTGAGGCCAAATGAAAATAAGGTGAACCATGAGTGTGAATTAATCAAGGGGAAAGTCTTGGCCATTAGAAATAGGTTTGAAGATTTTGAAAAAAATATAACAAACATGGGGAAGGTCAAGAGTGGAGAGAAGAAAGTAAGGGTGAGAAAAAAAAAATGTGTACAAAAATTGAGGAAACACCTTAATTTTTATGCAAAACAAAATGACCTTACTCATGCATATGATTACAATATACTTATGATTTTATTCTTATATAAGAAGGCATATTTTAATTTTGATGATTTTAATTCTTGTATTCCTAGTATTCCTAAGGTTCTTTTACAAGAATTTCAGAACATCTTTCCTAGAAGAAATCCCTAGTGTTTTGCCACCAATTTGAAGGATTGAGCATCAAATTGATTTTGTGTCAGAAGCATTATTTCCAAACTGCCCAGCCTATAGAAGTAATTTCAAAGAGAGTAAGAAGCTTCTAAGGCAAGTAGAAGAGTTGATGTTGAAATGGTACATTCAAGAAAGTATAAGTCCTTGTATAGTTCCATTATTATATGTATGGTTTTAATCCTTAAACTGTTAGGTTCTCAAATATCATACATGCAACGGAAATTGTGAAACAAAATTATTTGAGAGTCCCTAGGATCCTATTAGATAGATCTAAAGTTGTTTAATGATTTATTACTTGAAGATCTGATCTTCTTCGGCTTTGAATAATTCCTTAAAGGCTGGATTGTCACAAACCACAAACGTCTAATAATGCCTAGAGTGTTAACTCTGATATTATGTTTATGTAGTTTTTTGTCTAATAGTTAACTATTCCTTTTAAAAAAAATAAGAGGCATAACTTACTATTTATAGAAAAATCTGAAAAAAAAATCTTATAAATTGGCAAAATATCAATTTGTCCTTTGAATAATATCCATATATTAATTTAGGATAATTTTAGAAATTAACTCAATCAAATCCTTACTTGATTTTCTAGGTTTAGAATTATATTCCATGTATTAATTATATTCTAGTCCTTATTTTCTTAAATATATTTTAATCAAGTCATACTTAATTAAATCATCACATTTTAATTTCAAACTAATGGTTCTTAATTTGTATGAACCATTAGGTTCCTAATATGTTGACCCAAATATAAATATAAATTATAATTATAATTAAATATAATTAAATAAATTAAACAATTTAATTTACTATCAATTTAACAATTAATTAATTTATATTTCAAGATCAGATGCGTCATCTAGCAACGTGTCATAATCCTTCAAATATTAGAAAAGTCCATAGTGGTTAACTTAATCTTTCAGTGACCGGTTTCTAAGTATAATTAATATCCTTTCATCAATAATGTTATGGTTTAGCATTAAAGCATGAAATATGTCTGTTATGTTAAATTATGTTTGTTCTCTACATAATAGTCATTTATCGTTTGAATAAAATTTAAAACCCTTTTCAAATCTCATTCCACCCTAACCAATAATTTCTCAATTAATACTATTTGAGAACATAAGAAACATTTTCTCTAATTTATCTAGGGTGATGAATCTTCTCTTGATCACTTAAGGACCTTTATATAGTTCATGTTATACCCAATGTTTGCCCTTTCGTTACCTAGATTAAGATAACATGTAACATGATCAAAGCATAATATTCTCTATATAAGATGACTTAGTGAGCTCAAGTCTAAGGATCACTTACACAATCGTCACGAGAGCCTTTTTATTGACATAAGTAATCTCTCTATATGGAATTCAAATGCAGGTCAGTTCAGTGTAAATGTCTTATGAAAAGCACCTACATATTAGTTTATATGTCTCTTATACTTCAGCTTATAAAAACAACCATATCCTTTCATAAAAGAAAAAACATAATATGTAATAGTCTCTACGACTTTAGTAAATGCCTAGTATTTAAGAGAGCATCGACTAGGAACACTTTAGGAACAATGCTTTGATGCAATTGGAATCTTATAATTATACAACTTTATAATTTCCTTTGCAAGACATTTTTATCCTATGAACTTTATCTTTACTCTAGATTCATTAATCTAATAGTAAACCTTTATTAATAATAGATATGTATTACATGAATATAATAATGTCACGTGTAACCAACTGATTGGCTGCAGGGCATATTAAACGAACAATAGTTGTATTGGATTTCTTGTTTTTACCTATTGATAAAAGACTTAGTTTTAATAGGAATAGAAAAGCACAGGTTTTCAAAGATTTTCTTTTTAAGGTAGGACAACATATTGAAAATATGAATGAGCAAATACATATTTAAAGCTAAAAAGAGAAGAAAAGAGATGGATTTGAACCAAGAGATTGGGTTTGGATCTATATAAGGAAAGAGAGATTTCATGCTCAAAGATGATCTAAGTTGATGCCGAGAGGGAGACGGACCATTCCAAATCATTAAGAAGATCAATGATAATGCCTACAAAGTAGAATTGCTAGGTAAATATTGTATTAGTGCTACATTTAGTATATCTAACATTTCTTTGTTTGATGTAGGTGATAATTCGAGGGTGAATACTTTCAAGGAGAGAGGGAATTATGTGATCCTAACTTCAACACCAAGAGATCCATTAGAGTTTTCATTAGGTCGAGTCATAAAATTTAGAGCAAACAAGTTTAAGGAGGCAATTAATGGACTTCTTCAAGATACATGGGCTAAGGTGGAATTCAAAAGGACATCAAAAAATAAAGAACAAGCTTTGACTAATTTAATTCATATTCAAAAAAGGTTTGTAGGAGAGTATCCAGATATTACAGAAAGATTGGAATAAAAAGATTCTAATTTACTAGTTTTGACCTATTAATGCATTTTAATGCAATTTTAGTTGCATTGAAAATTAGACATCCACAACTTTCCAATGATATATGGTAAACCTTCTAATTCATCAAGATGAGGGAGAACCATTTGTTTGAAATTGGTATTTGATTTTAACAGCATGTTACATAATTCGATTTTGATCTAGTTTTAATTAGTTGGGATATAATTTAGTTATCTTTTAGTTTATTTTAGGGTTTGTGGAATTTAAGATTTTATTTAGGTTAGGTTTTATTTTATTTATTTTGAGCTTTTAATGTGTTAAGCCTATTTATTAAGTTTTGGTCCATTAAATCAAGTTAAGGTTAATTTTCTACTATATAAACCAATTGTTAACATCATTTTTTAGTTTATGGAATTTTCTCTAAAATTATCGCATATTGTGTGTTTTGTTTCTTTTTGTGTGGTTGAGTGATTTACATACAAAGTTTTTTATTGAACTTGCAAACTTTTTGAAGGATTGATCAACCTCGTTGTGATTTATACTTCTAGTTCGCGTCTTATTATAGATGTAGGGTGGGGTGATCAATTGCATATAATTTTGATTCTTCAAAGCAAGGTTCTTGATGGGTCAAGACATAAACATTTCCTCAAACCTCAAATTATCAATCTAAAGGATAATTTTGCATCGATGAGTGTCGTACTGGAGAATTCAATTGGGTGGTTATTAGTGCCTAAACCTTGTTTAATGAGCCATGCCTATTAAAAAGGTCATCCTTGGTGGAGTTGGCTTTGTCTCAGTAAGACATCTTTTCATTCAGTGTGTGTCATTATAAGAGGCACAATGGAGCTCTGGTGACTTTTTTCTCTTATCTTCTTTTTCTTTTCTTTTTTTTCTTTCTTACTCTCTTACCTAGTTAGGCTTATTATGGGATCTAGTTGGGTTGATTAGGCCCTTCTGTTTTTCTTTCTTTTTTTCCTTCTCTTTTCTCCTCTTCCCGTCTTCTTTTATTATCTTTTTGTCTGATTATGTTATTTAACCTAACTAGCTGTCAAATTAGGCTTTTTATATGGTTAGGCCATTTAGCCTATCTAGTAGGACTTGGCCTAACTAGTTATCTAGTTGGGTTTCTTCTTTCTTTCATATTTTAAGCCTAATCGGGCCTGTTTATATTGCCATATCAGTTGCATCATCTAGTCTTTAAAATTGTTTATAATTTTAAAGATTCTAAATTTTTCTTATCAAAATGATTTTCTAAGGAAAAGTGATATTGAGTGTTGCGGCAAGACAAGTAGGCAAGAACTTCTAGTTGTCCTCTTAGAATTTGGGGTATTTACCTAAGGCAATTGAGCATGGAGCACCTTCGACAAGTGGGAATTAGTGTGGAGGCCTCTTTTTTTAGCTTCTCGATTTTGCTATAAAAAAAATTTTACTGCTCCTCTAAAGAAGTTATTTGAATAGAGGTGTTCCTAAAATGAAAAATCATATGGAGATCACAGAGAAACACAGAGAATAAAGCCTTTATTGTTACTTAATAAGTGAAATGGCTATTTGTTTCATTGGTTTACCTTTAGAGTTTTGTACCCAATAAGAGAAAAGTTCTAGGGAGACCATTTTTTTTCTCATAATAAAGAATTCTATGTGCTTGCATATCATGGCAAGTTTTGTGCTAGCATGGATAAAGGTGTTATTTATTTTGTTTGGGCTATATTGTCTCTTTTGACTTTACTATATAGTTGTTGTCTTATGCTTAGAGAGAATGGACAAACATATTATGTTTTAGTAGAAAACAAAAGCTCTCATTCGAGAAGGAGAATCTCATAAAGAATGCAATAATAAATGTTTTAGGGAGTTCATTGTTTAGAGATATAAAGATTTTGTTTGAAGATATGTAGATTTCATAAAGAGACAGAGATATAGGGATTTTGTATTAAAGACATAGAGATATATAGATTAGCAAATTAGCAATTTCATAAGAAATATAGAATGATGAATCATCGAGACAATACTGTTTTTAATAAAAAGTTCAAAAACATTTCTCGCCCTTAGGCAAATGGAAGGAAAATTCCTAGAAACTATCTTGTTCTTTCAAGTTCTACTTTCTTAGATGTGTTAGCCTCTTCCTTTCTTTAGTCGAGTTATTCTTTCTTCTTGATAAATTATATCACTTTCAGAATTCAATCTTTCAATCTTTTTTTTTAAAGAATAACAGTCCTTTATATCACGCTCATTATTTTTATGAAAGATACATAATTTATTATGTTTGTATGTGTTCATATCACTATTTATTGGAGAAAGATATTGCACAAATTTTATCTTAATGATGATGAATACCTCATTTTAAGTGGTGTTCAAAGGTGTGGTCATAAACTTAGAGAACACCATTTTACTATAAATAGACATTTTCAGATTATTTTTGGATTCCCTTAGGTTGCTAAGGGTGGGAGACCAGACAACATGACGTCTATGAGATTCTTCTTTTATATATATAAAATCAGGGATGTCTTTATCTAACAAGACTTGTTTATTTTGTATAAATGTGGTTTTCCATTACCAACTTAATCTTAAAGAGAGTTTGATTTAGAAGGGTGAATAGTCATTTTCATAAAGTATAATCATGGATCCCATTGATCAAGGCTCTTATGGCAACCGGTTTTAAAAATTCTTCTATAGCATTGCTTTATTTAAAAAAATTTAGAAACATTCCATTAATCTTATATTTTTATTGTGTGAAGGAAAAGAGCTTAGTTGAGCTCTTTTTAACTAGTATACTTGTGCTAAAACAGGTAATGAGTGTTGTATAGATCGCTAAAGTCAAGGACAAAGCTAGGTTCTAAGATATAGTACCATGCCCAAGCTGACCCATGAAATGTCATCGAAAATATTTTGCAAATACCATCCTTAATTTGTATTACAGGCTCCAAACTGCTTCATACATTTTGTGTTTGTTCCATTAGGTCTATAAGTTTATCATAATTGTCTAATTTTATCTTTATAAATATGAAATCCTTAGAGAGATGGGTATCCAATAATCGTTTAAAAAATGAAGAATCTCTCACTTGTTAAGAGTTGTATTCATCATTTTCAAAAACTTTGAATCACTATAGATATCACCTCATGTTAGAATATTTTTTGTTTAAGACTATTTGAGCAAGATTCAAAAAGGAAGCATTGGCCTTGGAAATGGCTACCCTTGTGATTACAACTAGCTAATTTTTATTTTTTTTTTAGAGCTTGGTTCAAGAGTAACTTCTTTGAGAAAATTCATCACAACCATGATATCAACTTACAAGTTACGTTGGAGGTTAAGTTAGGGGAGGCAAGGTTTTGAGTTGTTCTTATGTGGATCAATGAGCACTTTTATTTTTGAGCTATTTGGTGAAGGTCTAGAGGAACTGATCATTAATGAAGGGGAGATCGGTCAATCTCCCGTGTCTTGGCATTTCTAGTTATCAGCTATAAAAAAAAAAACTTTAAGAATATGTAAAAAGAGAAATGAACTAGCTTTTGTTCATTTTTCCACAGACAGTGTCACTAACAAAGCTAGAAAAACATTAAGATCTTTTCTAGACTATTTAGTGAGCTTGAGATTTTTTATAGTTGGGTATAGGCTGATAATCCATGTTCTCCTACAAAACAAGTTTCGTATGTAGAATAGAAGACTTTTCAATGCTTAAGTTAGCAAAACATAAGAAGCAAATAATGCATGCAAGAAAAAGAACAAAAATATAAGAGAGTGTGTTATGGAGGAGAATAAAAATGAAAAAGAATGTGTGATATGGTTGTTATGTTAACTATATGTATAGATCTGTTTATTTGTTCACTTGTCCTCTATACCTGGTGATCTTTGGGTATTTGTATATCTTGGACAACATGTATTTTCATTGTAGATGTAGGGCCATAAATCTACTTGTTAAGGTAATCATGGAGAATATCTACTTCATAAAGAACAACCATGCAATCATTTTGTCGACAAATTATTCAAGTAAGCACCCATTATGTTAACATGTAAGCAAGGCTTTCAGATAAGTGTTATAGTAACAACTTATAAAACAAAAAATTCAGGTGGCGATTGTATTGAAGAATTCAGTTGGGCTGTTACATGTGCATAAATCTTATTTGGCATGCCATGTATGTTAAAAAGGGAGAGGAAAAACAAAAGGAATGTAGGCTTTCTTGTTGTTACTAGGCTTGATTGGGTCTTTTTCTTTCCTTTTTTTCCTTTTTCCCTTATTTTTTTCTCTCCTAAGTTGTGTTGGGTTGGGTTTGGTTGGGCTATATCTAAATTGAAGAGATGTTGGCAAATTAAAGATTGAAATAGAAAAAAAAAAAAAAGAGAGAGAGAGAGAGAGAAATATGTTTAGCTCATATATAAAATGTGTCAACACATTCACAAGCTCTTTTATCTTCTAGCAGCACATGCAACAAATTCTAACCTTCGATGTTGATCTTTCTTAGATGTTGGCAACAAATTCTAACCTTCGATGTTGATCTTTCTTAGATGTTGGTCTTTCTTAGTGATGTTAGCTTCATATCAGCAACACGCATCTTAATCTCCAACACAAGTCTTCATTGGAGGCACAATTAAACTTTAGTGACATTTTTTCTTTTTCATTCTTGTCTTTTTTTTTCATGGTTTCTGTATTGACTTTCCTTCTTTTTTTCATTCCTTTCCCCTGTTAGGCTTATTATTAGGTTAGGTCCATCTCTTTTCATTTCTTTTTTCTTCTCCTCTTTCTCATTCTCTTCTTCTCCTATTCTTTTCTTTTCAAATGGACAATTTGGCCCATCTAGTTATCCAGTTGGGATTTTTTTTTCCTTTTTGTTTTCCCCTTCTTATTCTTCTCCTCTTTTTTTCTTGTGTAGTTGGGCTTTTTTTTCCTTTCTTTCTTTGCTTGGGCCGGTTGGGCTTGTTCATTCAG
>Ga0325403_1007382_pt1 | contig 10499 bp, 9 predicted proteins | sample PopdelMetagenome_19_FD_205665 | JGI IMG/M metagenome (GOLD analysis project Ga0325403, IMG submission 205665) | Populus deltoides microbial communities from Bellville, Georgia, United States - Xylem-PdKOR-R4 | ecosystem: Host-associated > Plants > Phyllosphere > Stem > Wood/Secondary xylem...
TGATTGTAAGTTAGTTTTGTTACTCTTGCAATGGTTTCTGCCCATAACATCTACCCTTTGTTTACTTGCATGATTTTTCTTTCTCGCTGCTTTCTTTTCTTAGATCTTAGTTTTCCATTTGGAAGACTGAAGTGTGATATTTAAGTTGCATTTCCTTTTTCTGTCAGAAATTGGATTTGCGAGAAGGTGCTTCACTTGCAGAAAATGAGAATCAGAAGGACTCTCCATCTTCTTCTTCTTTGATTGCATCAGATCTAACTAGTGAATTTAAACATAGAAGATCTTCCAGCAAGTGGAATGAAGAACTCTCAACAGCTAGCAGTGCGGTTACGGAAACGATTCATGCAGGCAACCTTTTGAATGCTTCAAAACTGGCACCAGTAAGTTTTGCTGATTTGTTTTTGTTGCTTACTCGTATATAATTCCAAGTAAATTTCCCCTTCCAGAGAATCCAAAGTTCACTTCTCTCTCTTCTTCTCATATTGAGCACTCTGGTTTTGGTTTCATCAGATTCCTTTTCATTTGCTTCCACGACCTACCATTATTGAATCAGGAAAACCCAAATCCTGTTTCCACTGAAGTCTAGGACACTCATACCACAAATGCCATGTCATTTTGATATATTTGTGTCTCATATGTTCTAGCAGTAATTTTTCCTTTGGGTGACCAGCCCGAAACTTTTCATTTATTTTTGGTCACTGGTTTTTTTGAAGAAATTGTTAAACTGACAATTTTTTTTGGGTATTTTTAGGGCGGGATGACCCAAGACCAGATGGACCTTCTTGTGGAGCAGGTTAAAATGCTTGCTGGAGAGATTGCATTCAGCACCAGTACCCTAAAGCGCCTGGTAGAGCAGTCTGTAAATGATCCTGATAGCTCGAAAATTCAGGTATACTTCTCTTTTCTTGCAAAGTTATATGTCTGCTTGTGTTTAAAATTTAAGTTCAAAATGAGATGCAAAGCTTTGATCATGCTTGAGCCAACATTTTGAATAGATTACTGGTCTCTCAGTTGTGCTTGAGCCAATTTGAGTTCATGTGGTTGATATGATTTTTTGATTTTATTGAACTCTGAGTATGCATTTGATGCTTATCACATGCTCCATTGGTTCATGTTTCTTCTTTTGCATATTATAGAATTTAGTAGCTAGCGAAGACACCCTTTTCCTACGCTTCCTTTTTTCACTAAGAGTACTCAGCTGTTAATATTATTTAACAGATTAGGAAACAGAAGTTTTCCATTTTTCAATGCCATATTTTTAATTACCCAACATATAAAATGTGGCAGTAATATACAACTGAGTATCCATAATTTTCTCAAAAGCTCTGATGAAGACAAGTGTATAATTTTGCCAACCACAGATCCAGAACTTGGAACGAGAGATCATGGAAAAGAAGAGGCAAATGGGAGTCTTGGAACAACGTATTATCGAGAGTGGTGAGGCTTCAATTGCCAATGCCTCATTGGTTGATATGCAGCAGGTAGTTTCACTTTCTTCCACATTTCCATTTTTCTTCCTCTCATATCCTTTCATTTCTTTATTCTTTTTCCAGATAATAGTAGCTTAATTATTTCAATTTCATTTTGGCTACAGACAGTAATGAGATTGATGACCCAGTGTAATGAGAAGGCTTTTGAGCTGGAGGTGAGCACTGCATATCATGATATTACTGAAATTCTTATTGGGGCTTGTCTGTTCACTTATTGTTCTAGTGTCACATTAAAACACAATGGAGCCAGGCACTTGTATATCAATGGTGAGCTATAATTGGTTCCTTGGCAAGTATCCCATTAAGATCACTAATTATAACTGCCGAGGAGATAAATCCAGCTCCATAATCTCTTTCTTAGAATCTCGCAGCTTCAGAATCTGCATCATAATGGTTTTTTCTCTTTCCTTTTCTTTTTTCTGTGAGAGAGGTAAATCCTTTCATAATAAAACACCTATATGATTTTAGTCTTAAGACTACTAAATATCCCAGGAAACCAGGTCATGAAGTCCGCCACCTGTCATCTTGGTTTCAGTGGTCTCTAGTAGTTGGAATGGTGAATGAACTTGCATAGATTATAAATTTCCTGACCACTACAAATGAGATGATTTTGACTTTTTTGCAGATAAAATCAGCTGACAACCGCATCCTCCAAGAACAGCTTCAGAATAAGGTTTAACTGCCATTCTCCATCCTATTTGTCCTCTTAATTGATTGTTTTTCTTCCTTTGCTTCTCTTTCCTTCTGCCATTTTATTTGATGCTCAGCACTTCCTTGGTCCTATTCATCAGCCTGGAATGCTATTGTTTCTTTCTTGTTCCCTGCTTTGCTTATGTTTCAAGCTGTTCTTTCTACATATGGTTATTATTGGCAGTGCTCCGAAAACAAAGAATTGCAAGAAAAGGTAACTCTCCTGGAGCAGCGGTTCGCTTCACTCTCTGGTGACAAAGCACCACTAAACTCCGAACACAATGCATCTGAAGAATATGTGGATGAATTGAAAAGGAAAGTTCAGTCCCAGGTGATCACTACGATGCTAAAATTTCCTAAGTTTCGATGCGCTTATTAAAAGTATCTCCATTTTGGGATGTAGTCATTGTTTTTATTTCTAATTGAACTAAGGGTATTGGTTTAAACTTCTCGTATGAAACAATAGGCATTATTACTGTTGTACATTGTCAAATATAAGCAAAATGTTGATCCCGGTGAGTAGTTCTAACATATAACAAAGGAATTCCGAGTTTTTTCTTATAGCTATCAACATGTTTTTGTTTTTATCTAACAGGAGATTGGGAATGAAAAGCTAAAGATCGAACAGGTCCAGCTTTCCGAGGAGAATAGTGGATTACGGGTCCAAAATCAGAAATTGTCTGAAGAAGCTTCTTATGCAAAGGAACTGGCCTCTGCTGCTGCAGTTGAGCTGAAGAATTTAGCTGGTGAAGTGACCAAGCTCTCATTACAGAATGCAAAATTGGAACAAGAATTGCTGGCTGCCCGAGAATCCATGCATTCTAGAGGTGCTGGCATGCAAACAATTAATGGAGTTAACCGCAAGTACCATGATGCCACAAGACCAGGGAGGAAGGGGCGGTTTTCTGGCAGAGGAAATGAGATTTCAGGAATGCATTCTGATGACTTCGAGTTGTGGAATCTGGATCCAGATGATTTAAAAATGGAACTTCAGGCAAGAAAACAACGCGAAGCAGCACTTGAGGCATCCTTGGCTGAAAAGGAATTCATAGAAGATGAATACAGGAAAAGGTGTGAAGAGGCCAAGAAAAGGGAGGAGGCTCTGGAAAATGACTTAGCAAATATGTGGGTGCTTGTTGCTAAGTTAAAGAAAGATGGGAGTGCTATCCCTGGGATGAATGCTGATGAAAGGCATGGTGATGGTATAGATCATGCCAGGGATCCCAAAATGAATGGGGTCGAAGTTGATCAAAATAATGCTGTAAAAGAGAGACAAGATTTGGATGCATCACAACAATTTGATGGAACTCCTAAGGAAGAGCCCCTAGTTGTTCGGTTGAAGGTAAACCTTAATTATTTGAACCTTTTTTTTTGTTTCTTACTTTGCTTTGTTGTACCCATCTGCTGCAATCATTCTTCATTTCTGCTTGCAGGCGCGGATGCAAGAGATGAAGGAAAAAGAGCTCAAATACCTGGGAAATGGAGATGCCAATTCCCATGTGTGCAAAGTATGTTTTGAATCACCAACAGCAGCAATTCTTCTCCCCTGTCGACATTTTTGTTGTAAGTCAGTTAGTTGCTTTCATTTGAACTGTGCCTATCCTTTCTGCACATCATGTCTAATCATGACTACTGCTGGTTTATTCTTTGCAGTGTGTAAATCTTGTTCGCTTGCTTGTTCTGAGTGCCCGATTTGTCGCACAAAGATTGCAGATAGGCTCTTTGCATTCACTTGACATTGTGCTTTTACCCTCAAATAAAGGTCATCTATACTGGCTCTGCTCATTTTTTCTGATTTGTTGATAGGTCAACCTTTTGGACAAATTTAGGTTCCTCAATGCCTTGTAATATTACTAGACAAGTAGATAAGAACCGTTAACATGTACATAGTTTAGAAGGAAAATTGAATTATCAAAATAAACTACAGGTTAGCCTGCAGACACAAAGGCTATCGCTCTCACATGGAATGGATCTTCTGATCCCGTGTCCATTGAGTCATGGACTCACGAGTCCGGCACATGCAATAAAAATCTCTTCAGCAATCTGGAAAGAAAGAGGAGCTATTTCCCAAACTGCTGTGTCATTTATGTGAAAATTAGAGTGTCTTCCATCAGAAGATAAACTGACATGCTCTTTTTTTTTTTTTTCCCCTTCTTCCCCGCCACTTCAAAAATTGCAGGGCTTTGCCGATGTTTTCCTGTTCGCTACATTCACTGGAACAGTGGTGCGATTCTTTTATTAGTTTATTGTATGTAATTGTCAAAAAGGTATATCAATATATTGTTTCTGCACTCTCTCCCTCAGGGGCTGTAAAATAAGATTAATCAAAGGTAAACAAAGAATCAGTACATTCCAAAGTATCAAATTTAGGATGTTGCCTTGTTTTTGAACTTGCAGCAGAATGTTGTGATTTATATCACCATGTATAGAAACAACGTATGCTTCCATGGGAAGTGTTTTTCCCAAGGTATATGAGCAACGCTGGTTCGTTAGCTCCTTGTGTATCTTTATTCTCCTTTTCATTTCCGAGAATCTTGATATTATGTGCTAATTAAAGTGCTGAGCAATCCAAACAGCATGCATTCATTTTGCTTGCTTCTTTGGACTCGTTAAATCCACCCGGCAAAACCAGGCTGGGGACCCAGAAGTCTATAACTTCTGGTGAAAAAAGAACTCCCGTAGCTTTTAAGATCTTGATCCAGCAATGGCAAAAAATGGCCACAAGTTTACATCAAATTGGGCAATGTCAGAGAAAAGAGTGTAGACGAGTCTTAAAAAATTTAACACCCTCAAAACTACAAGAGGCCACTCTCTTTATAAATAGGGTGCATTCCAACCCTTGCTGAAACTATTATTGCAAGTGAATGAAGGATCAAGAAAATCATCCACGCGCCACCCTGGTACTACCGTCTCTAAATACTCAGATATGCTACTTATTGAAATTGAACCATCGCCACTAACATGATTATCGTCATAACTATATGCTGTTGGTGGCGATGCTGTCGCTACTGAAGGAGAGCTGCAGATTTCATTGGAAGCTGAAATCGGTTTCTTCAGGTAGTTCTGATGGTTTCTATTGCCAGTAGCGTTAATGTTTGCATCACAGTTACTAGCGGAGGATGATGTTGCGTACAGAGAAGGACCACAGAGCTTTACACCAGTGAGAAGAAACCTATTGTGTTTCTGGGTATGTTCATTAACTTTGTGAATTGGAAGGTCACATTCTCTGCATAGAATTGCTCTATCCTCTTGACAAAACAGAACGGCTCTCCTCTCCTGAAGAAAAACAACAGCAAATAACATAAACATTTTGACCACCATAACCACAGTAGAGAAAAGTAAGAGAAGTATCTAGCTGCTAGTACCTGGCAGATATCACAAAGAGGGGATTCTTTGAAGGAAGGATGGACTAAAGAGAACCTTGAGTGTTTGCTTGCTAGCATGTTTGCATGGTGAACTCTGTGATCACATCCATCACAGAGAGCAGCTTCATCCGCACAACAAAAAACTGTGGCCTCTACCTTGTCACACACATCACACCGGATCTTCATTGTCATCTTATTACGCTCCCTCTAATATTCTTGGTTAGGGTTGATATAAAGATCAGAGATTGTGATATTGGAAAATTGGAAATTGACCTGTGACGGTGAATAAAAGGACACTGACAAAGCTGTTATGGGAGTGTGGGCAATGGGGGGTGTAAATGGATAAACAACTAACCAAGCTCAGGGATCTTGAATGTTTGTCTGACTTTTTTAGAGAAAGCTCTGGATAGATGCCATGCAGTTTTCCTTAATATCTCTCTTTCTTGAGCAAAGAAGAGGAGAGCAAGTTGGACTATGGGCTATGAAGTTATTGCAAAGCAACCTGAAGCTTCACTCTCTTCTCAGTACTGTCTGAAGTTGAAGGAATGGCAACCGATTTGCAGTTATCTTCCTATTTATCGACCCAGGCTTCTCTTCATATTAATTTAGTGGGGTAGTATATATTAATTTACAGCAACAGGGAGGGAGCGAGGGGGGTGGTGGAGCAGAGTCAGCTCATGAGAGACCAGAGCTGGCTGCTTAACTTGCGTTTTCAATATTTTATTTGATTTGATTTCGACACTTTTTTTGAATGAAAAAATAACTTTGTTCTGTTTAATTTGACATTTAACTCCACAGTCTGCTTCTCATTGAATTCCTTGTATTTTTATTTTTATTTAATGAACTGTACAAGAAATAGAAATGTTATTTTTCACTTCCAAGCTCTCTCAATGCTACCGTGCCATTAACGACATAAGATCCTGTTTGTCTTTGACTGTACTTTTAAAAAAAAAATTAATTTTTTTATATATTATTATATTATTACTAGTATTAAAAATATTTTTTTATAAAAAAATTATTATTTTAATACAATTAAAAAATACTTTATAAAACAACCGAACATTATAATTTCAGAAGTGTCATCTTCAATACCCACACCACCAGCTAGGCTGCATAAACCATTAAGGAAATTTTTCATCACTGCCTGATAAAATGGAAGGCAAAGGATTAAAGAGAGAAAAAACAAATAATGGTTTTATTGATTGACTTTTTAATCCTAGTTTTTGCTGTGTTTCTCACTCCTACTACGTACATCCATCTCCTATTGGCAATTTGTTTCACCTTGGATCCAGCTAAGTTGCATTGAAATTATTGTTAACCAGACAAAATGTCAATGATGATGATGGAAAGAAAGTGGAAGAGGCAAAATATAGGGCAAAACCACAGCAAAATGAAAGATATCCAAATGGTTGAATCTATCAAGATTGGTTTCAAATCCTTGCAAACGCAGAAACACCTTAACCAATCTGTCTTTAACAGAGAAGGAATCAATCAGACATGATACATTGCTGATAAAAAAAACTGGGAACCTCAAGAGAGGCAATTTTCACCATCCTCTTCTTGATCTTCTCTAGAGTCAAGCCAACCCAATCCTCGATTCAAATCGAGCACATCTACACACACCCATAAAGGCAAAAGTTGTACTAGAGTGACTCTGAACAACGTTATTTGTAAGAAAAAGAATCACGTTACGACTTCCAAAACAATTGGTGCCACTCATTGGCCTCCATTGATGACAAAAAGTCATGCTTACCGTGTAAGATAATTAACAAATTCATCTATACTATGAATTATCAATGTTAAGTTTTGCTTATCAGAGAAAAGGCTGTCCCTCTTTTCTTCTTTTCATACGTACGGTTCACTTAAGCCCTTAGATTATTTGTGCAATCCATGATTAACTCGCACGGATTACCTACAAGCTCCGTTCTTTAATGGGAGTATGCGGTCATTGCTTGCATCATGACTGTTTTTATCTTGATAGTAACCTAAGTCTTCGCTTCAAATGTAAGTTATCCACAGCATGATTAGAAGATTTGCAGTAGTAAAAAAAGAAACTCAATCCTTTTAATCATGAGGTATACCCTCATTCCTCTTTCTAACAGGATCATTCATTGACCAGATGCACGTTCTAATGAAGCGGGAAACCAAAGAACATATCGAACAGTACACTTTTAGTTATTGTATGCCTAGGGGTTCCACTACTTCTCACATGGAGATGATTTTAGCAGTCCTCTAAACAAATGGTCATGGCTCCTTACGAAAAGATCTACAAGAATCATGTTGAACACCTATTCCTTTGAACCCAACAATGGCGTTGAAATGTAGGAGGATCAAGTGTTTAAAACGCTTTAATTTTTGGACGTGGGTGGGTGATTGCAGGGATTAGATGATAATCGTGATTTAGCTCGATGATTCCCATGTCGAGTTATACGTGTGAAGACTTGATACTTCTCCAGTCAGTTTTACGCAAATAATTATATATCTGTATTTGACCGCGTGGTTATGAGAAATCTCCTCCCCTCTCATGTAACAAGCATAGATGGTAAAGGATGATTGATTACCTATTTGTGGAGTCCTAGGACTTTTTGTGAATCACGAGGCAAGTCTTGAAGTTTCCATGCAACAGTCGATCCTTTGACATGACTTCCAAACAAGACATGGTTTGGTAAGAGATGCACATCATAGGCTTGAGATTGTAATAATAATTATAATTTAAAATATTTTTTATTTAAAAATATATTAAAATAAATTAGTACATTAAAATAATTTAAAAATAAAAAAATAAATTTATTTTTAACAAATAAAAAAATTGAAATTTTTTAAGAATAATAACGTTCCCAAACGGGCTTGCCAAGGGTTCAACCAATGTTAGGTTGAGAAGCTGGATTGGTTGGTAAGAGATTTCTGTCCACCTATAAATAGCTAAGGGCTGAGCTGATATTAGGTCTCGATCTTAGCCAAAAGGGCCTCGAGAAGGGTTTCGGCTTTTGACCATAAGTGTTTTAGTCGCTGTTTAGGAATGTGGTTGTAGGTGAGATTTACTGGCAGCCATATTAATAAATATTTATAACCAAAATAAAAGTGTTTTCAGTAGATGGAACTCACATGACACCGCAGAGTTTAGAAAAGCAGCATTTCATCTTGGAAAAACATTAATATTGGAACATGGCTCCACTGTACCAGCATTCTTCACTAAAGTGAATAATTTTTATTTTCTTTTGAATTTTGAAAAACCAATATGAGTGAATTAATTCAATTGCATTGTTCACATAAAAAGTTTAGGGTTTTTTTTTCTAAAAAACTAGTGTAATTAATTGATTTCACTCGCACTATTCACGTGAACGTGAACAATATTTTTTTTCTTAAAAAATATAGTTTAAGATAAATTAAATTTACTCGTACTGTAGTCTCAATTTTATTCCTGATAATATTTTATCTAATTTTATTGTACGCTCAAAAAATCATGAAAACTGTTGTTCTTGTCGAATGAATTTTGTACGTAATGAAATTGTAATTTTTTTTTTAAATTGAGTTTTACTCGAAAAACTAGTATTTAATATTATTTAATAACACTAAATAAATTAGAAGGATATCACTTGATGACGTAACAAAAAAATTCAGTTTTTATTGTTGCGTGCTTAAGAAACCATGCAAAAAAATAGTCATTATTAGATAGATTTCGTATGTGATGACATTGCATATAGTTTAATGGAATAATAAAAAAAATTGATATCAATATTATTTATTTCATGATGTAATAATAGTAGTTAAATTTATAATATTTAAATTAAAAATATTTTTTAATTATTTTATAACCTCTATTTGAAAAGCTTTTTTTAATCGAACACATTAACTACTTTTTGTTCAACCTCAATTTCAACCATGGTTTTAACCAGACATGTATTTTTCAAAACCAACCTCAACTAAAAGTACTTTTTATAAAATAATTTTTTTAAAACCACAACCGCAATACCAAACACACTAAGAGCGTGTTTGGCAGTGTGGTTGCGGGTGCTTTTCAAATAATTTTTCGTGCCAAAATGTATGTCAATGATGTTTTTTTATTTTTTAAAAATCATTTTTGACATCAGCACATCAAAACGATCCAAAACGTATAAATCATATTAAATTTTAGCAAAAAAAAATTAAATTTTTTAGAAACACGGGTTGAACCGCACGTTTCCGTCCCATTTCCGGTCCCATTCAGTTATAATTTGCCAACTCTTTCATACTGGATGGTATATCAGGTTTGATTGATCGGTCACTTTGCCTTGCCATGGAGTGCCAACGAGTGTTGTTTGTGTACAATATCCATGTGTTTACAAGGGTGTGAATTCGTCCCTGCTTTACTCTCTAAATTATGATTCAAAAATATAAAAAATATAATTTTAAATAAATAAATTTGTACATCCATGAGAAAGGCTCTTTATTGCGCTTTAAATAAATAAATAAATAAATAAATTTTAATGAAACACAGCCTAAAACATAATTTTATTATAACACCTTGTACCAAGACCAAGGTCCGAGTCCATGCCTCCTCTCGTGGATAAATTTACAATATTTAATATTTCTAATTAAGAATGAATTATGCAATTATTTTGATTTGAGCGAGCTTGGACTCTCTCCCTCTTTTCTTTGAACTAGTCAAAGTCCGTCGTGTTCCACGGGCCATTGGAGAAATCAAATATGTTATAAATAATGAAATAAATCAAATCTTAATTAATTTGTCTAATTAATAACTAAATTTTAAACTCCTGTGCGGAGCTATTTATTTAAATCGAATTTATTTTATGTTATGCCTGTCTAAATCAACACATCTTTATTAAATCCAAGTAAATATTAATTCACGATGTTATTTATCTACTGAAACAAACTTTTAAAAAATTGGACCGTTATAGATAAAGAAACAATTAATAAGAAAACCTAACAACTTGTATACATACAATCTATTTTA
>Ga0325403_1007383_pt1 | contig 10497 bp, 3 predicted proteins | sample PopdelMetagenome_19_FD_205665 | JGI IMG/M metagenome (GOLD analysis project Ga0325403, IMG submission 205665) | Populus deltoides microbial communities from Bellville, Georgia, United States - Xylem-PdKOR-R4 | ecosystem: Host-associated > Plants > Phyllosphere > Stem > Wood/Secondary xylem...
TTTTGAACATTTCTTTCCCAGATGACCTGCAATAAAAAATAAAATTTAAAAAAAATGGAAAAGGATATCAATTAAAAATAAAAAATAATTAAAATTAAAAAAAGAGTCAAACTCATATGATTGGCCAATAATCAAAAAGCCCAAACATGCATGGGCCTGGAAGCCCAACCAATGCCTCTTAAAAATAACTATGTTTTTAATAAATTGTTTTGCTTCAGAATTCATGTTAGACTTGTGTTTGGATTTGAGCATCCAAATAAAAAACAAATCTTTTGTGTAACGATAAATTTTTCAATGTTTAAATCAATAAATATATATAAGAAATAATATAATTAAAAAATAAAAGTAGGTGTGATGTAAGAGAAATTATGGTCTTGTAACCCCAAACAAAGTCTTTTTAACATAAGAGAAAGTTAGAGAAAATATAGAAAAATATTGAGTAGAAATTTATGATCCAAAAAACTTGTTTTTATTAATCAAGATATTTATAGATTTTATTTATTTCAGCTCACTTCAAGATATTTATAGATTTTAGTTGAAAAATAATGTTACTATTTAATATTTATTGATAAAAAAATATAGATATTAATCATTAGATAGTGTATAATATTATTATTAGTAGACAAGTTGATAAGAATCAATGCGAGAAATACTCATTGGTCAAGGGAAAAAAAAAAGCTCGAGTCAGGTAGAAAATGATTTATGTTTGTAACGTTGATAAATCGGCTAAGAAAAGTGGTGCTAACTAAAATTTTGTATTTATAAATAATTATTATAACACTATCTAGAAGATGCGGGGGGGAATTATTCCCCGCACACAAAGCACTGTGAATTACAACAGTAATTTACAATGTTTTTCTCTTTTTTTTTTATTATTTTTTTTTAATTTTTTTTGTTTCAAAATTACTTGATTTTTTCAACTTTTTTATTTTTTCATTTATTTTTTCTTTTTTTAAAAAAATTTATTTTGTTGATTTTACTTTTTAAATATTGATCTGGTTAAAATTTTTGCTTTATAATTTTTTTCTTTAAAATACCGTGGATTGTTACGATATTTTTTCACCTAATTTTTCTATTTTATTTCTATATTTTTCAAAATTATATTTGTCGATTTTTTTTTTAATATTGAGCTGATTGATAGTTTAATTTTGTAATATTTTTTTCTTTAATATTGAGCTGATTGAGTTTTGTAATTCTCCGCGTGGTTTTTTTTATGATTTTCTCTGAAATTATCCTTTTATTTTATTTTATTTTTTTAATATGAAGCTGGTTAAAAATTACAGTTACAATATGTGAGGAAAGTACTGTAACTTTCATCAAAAATTACTGTTGATTGCCACAATGTTTTGTCCCACATGATTTTTTTCTGTTTTTGTTATGTTTTTCCCTAAAATTATCTTTGTCAATTTTATTTTTTAAATATTAAGCTGGTTAAGAATGACAATTACAAGTAAATACAATATTTTCCTCACAAAACACTATGTATTGATACAGTTTTTCCTCACATCGTTTTTTTCAAGTTTCTTTTGTGTTTTTTTTTAATATTTTTTTTCAAAATTATCTTCGTCGATTTTTTTTAATATTGAGTAGGTTAAAATTTAACTTTGTAATAAAGCTTAATCATGTGAGGAAAGTATTGTAGCTTTGCTCATAAAATATTGTGGATTGCTATAGTGTCTCTCCACATGGTTTTTTTTGTTATAATTTTTTTCAAATTATCGTTTTTAATTTTATTTTTTTAATATTTAGTTGTTTGTGAATTACAATTACAAGTAATTATAAAATAAGGCTAAATTATGTGGGGAAGCACTGTGACTTTCGTCACAAAACACAGTGAATTGCTACAGTGTTTCCAACATGATTTTTTCCTTTTTTTTGGTGTTTGTTTTGTTTTTTTTCTCTAAAATTGTCTCTGTCGATTTTTTTTTAATATTGAGCTGATTAAAAATTTAGCTTTGTAATTTTTTTCTTTAAAACACTGTGAATTGTGGCGGTGTTTTCCCATGTAATTTTTTTTGATTTTTTTCAAAATTATTTTTGTCAATTTTTTTTTAATATTGAGTTGGTTAAGAATTATAATTACAATAAAGCTAAATCATATGAGAAAAGCGTAGTAGTTGTTCTCACAAAACACTGTGGATTGCTATAATATTTCTCTAAATGGTTTTTTATTTTATTTTATTGGGAAAAGTGCTATAGTTTTCTTCACAAAACATTGTCAATTGCTGTAAGATTTTTTCTCATGGGTTTTTTTCATTCCAAAATTATCTTTGTTGGTTTTTTTTTTTAATATTAAGTTGGTAGAGAATTTAGCTTTGTAATTTTTTTTTATTAACTGAAAAGCTAAATCATGTGATGAAAACACTGTATTTTTCCTCACAAAACACTGTAGATTGTTGCAAATCATTTTGTTCAGTCTCTAAGTTTTTGATCACCAACACAATTTTTTTTTCCGTCATGAAATATTTGCTCCATTATATTTTTAATTTCTATTATTTATCTAATACTGATTTATAATTATAACACTATTAAATATATTTATTTTATAAACTCACGCAGTGCGTCAGAATATCATCTTGTAAAATATATCAATTAATCATTAAAGAAGAAACATTATTCGGATGGGCAAAGCAAAGCGAGACAATGCTTTATAGCCGCTCGAAACTCGAAAAATAAAAAAGAAGATGCAGTCCGTTAGGCCGAACCTAGACAACTTAGGTGGTTCTATTTGGGCCAAGACACAGACGTTTGGGCATGTGGCCCAAAAGCCCACAGATTAATTAATTTTGTTTTTAATAAAAAAACTGTGCACCATCAATTGAGTGACTGGGTTTCTTGGAAAGAACGGTGGCACTGACCCTTCGGCGTATCTTACCGAACTGCTGTTGCCTTCGAGAAGATCACATGATTGTTACACATGAAAAACTTATATTACTTCTTAACTAACGTTCCCCCTTGACTTCTAATCATGAAGTGTTACTGTTCGGAGATCCTTCCCTTTGACGGTGTCTCCCGTTTGTGTCTCGAACAATCTTGCTCGAGGGCTCCCCTCCTTGTGCTTGCACGACAAGCCATTGTTAGTTCAGTGAATCAACCTCGTTTTTTATTTTACCAAGTAGATGTTTAGAGTGTAGTAAATGTTTTTTTTTTTAATTTTTTATTGTTAAAAATAAATTAAAATTATATATAACCTTTTATTTTATAACATTTATTTTAATATCAAAACTATCCAAAAATAATAATAAAAAAATTAATTTAAAACAAAAAAATCATTCAAATTTTCAAGCATGATTATTCCCAAACAAGTACTAAGAAAACAAAAGGAACAATAAACATTGCTTAAGCGTTAAAAACTTTCCTTAACTAATTAAAAATATTTGAAAGCATGGTTGAACCATGTATTTTTTTTATTTTTAATTTTTTAGTTTTAAATTAATATTTTCTTAATGATTCTCGATGATTTTGATATACTGATATTATAAAAAAAATATTTTAATATATTTTTAAATAAATATTTTTTTAAAAAACATGTTATACCAAATCCCCAAGCACTACCTAACAAAAAAAAATAGTGGACTGCAATTTTGAATATTTCTTTCCCAGATGACCTGCAATAAAAACTTTTCTCTCCCGCTCGTGGATCGATGCATGTATAACAGAATCATATAAAATTATTATACAGTGAAAATGTTTTTTTTTATAATAAGATTCTTTAAACAAGCGAAGTGGAAATGCAAATATTTACTATTATTCTTTTGATTTCGTTTTGAAAATCCCTGTCCTTACTTTGGAGTAGATTCTTATTAAATTAGAACATAAAATAAATGGATTCTTGACCAGACTGTTTACCTTAAAATATAACTGGGATTGACCATTTATTGAATTAAAATCCAATTATTTACTACTACTTTTTTATCAAAATTTAAAAAATACATTTATTTATTAACAAGAAAAATATATATTTACTAAGCAAGAACTAACGATGTCCTGTGTATCAGCCAAAGTCATAGCCTTCAAGTTTTTTTTGATCAAATCAGGGTATCCCAAGCGCTGGTCCAGACTAATCCCTCAGCATGGATGGCAAGACCTCCCAAACGTCCTTCTACAGATAAAGAAGAGAGTTAAACCCCCAACCTTGTAAGTGACGAGAGCATGCCTACCGCTTCGTCGGGACCTCTTGGGTCACAGCCTTCAAGTTTGAATCTATAATTTTTAATCCATTGCTAGAGCAGGGCAGGCAGGGAAGTTTCTTCGCATTTCTTGCATTGACCGGATCCCTCCAAAAACGTTAAAATCACGGAAGGCGAAGACTTGAAGTCTTCTAGCTCGATCTTCCAATTACTTGAGCCCTCAAAACTCTTCTGGAAATTCAGACCATGAGCTTATTGACATGGACTAGAGAGTTTTTCCACGAAAGAGGAGATGCAGCCTTTGTTTAATAGTCAACAAACAAAGGAATGACTCCTTTAATGTATCCATAAAAAAGAGGGATGGGAGGGATGCTTTTCTTTTTTTCAATGATATTCAAATAAAAAAAATTCTAAAACATGTTAGAAAAGTACTATTTATTTGCCTTGATTTACCGTGGATGTAATGGTAAATTTACAATTTTGCCCTTAAAGAAACATAAAAGGTGCAATGGTTTTTTTACTTAGTTCATTTGTTATTCTATAATTGTTTAGGGCATCTCGGTCTTCTCTATTTTCCAACCAATTCGCATCGGGTAAGCTTTGATGCAATTTAATTTCTTACAACTTTTTTGCATAGTTAAATCACTATAATACCCTTTGTAGCAAAACAACACTTAACTTGGGTCGAGTTTTTTTTTTTTAAATCTCACTATTCAAAGCACAATGTCATTACTCTATTGCTTTAAAAATCAAAATGTTTAAAGCTTAATTTAAGGGGCTTAATTGTAATCTCATAATGGTTTTTTCATTATAATCATTTTGTCTTAGGGGCAAATTTGATATTTTAATTAATATCAATAATAATTAAATAAAAGTTATTTTATTTTTTTCTTCAACTTTGTCATTTAATGTTGAATTAATTGGAAAATAGACTTCATGAGTGATTTTATTCTGTTTTGTATAGGGTTATCACAGTCTCAAACAAACTTTTATTTTAGGGTTGATGCTCGAAATTGAGAGCATCTATTTTTTTAATCATATAATTAAATAAAAAATATTTTAAAAAACATAGTTATTAAATGTAATTGAGTCCACGAACCGAGTTGTGGGGTGACCAAGGTCATTTAATATGCCGTCATCGCAATACTTAAAAAAACATTTTAATTTTGATGTTTTTTATAAGCTAAGCGCCCTAATTTTACAGGGCATTGATGTTGCCTTTAAACCCATGAAATCATTTGATTTATATCGGGCCGACTCTAATGCAGTTTAATTAGAAACTTACGCTAGGTAAGGAGACTAGTTGCGAGGTTTTAAGATTTACTCACTTACCTAAGTTTAATGACGTTGCCAAAGAACCCCCTACACTCTTAATATTCTTTTTTACATTTGAAATTATTTGGTTTAGCCCGCGGCGGTGCACAAGCCAATGAACTAGTTATAAACTAAATTAAAAAAGAAAGTTTTTTATAAATTAATGAAGTAAGTTTAGTTAAGGTACTTAGTTTTCTAGAGGGTGCTATGTTGCAGATTGAATAAAAAAAATGTCGAAGGCCCAAAGAGCTATTTGACATTGTTATTAAGCTGGACCCAACGGTTAATCTTGAATTCTTCTGGCCTGACTCATTGCCTATTTTTTTTATAAAAAAATTAACTCTATAAATGTTGTCTGGACTTGATTCAATGGACTTGATTAGTCTAAAGACAATCCAGACAACCAGTAAAAAATATGGTTTGATTTTAAAATAAATATTCAATATGACATTTATTTTTTAATATTGAGACAACAATATATTAGATCAACTCGGGCTTTGCGGCTTAATTCACCAAACTCATGATCCATATCATGAACTTCATTGGGTTTAACATCTTTTTTAAAAAACTATTTATCACTTAATGATATTATAACAAAAATAGATGTCTATATAATTGAATATCAATCAAATATTAGGATGTTTGTTTGAGACTATGATAATCTCGTAGGAAGTAAACCGAAATAAATTATGAAGACTAATTCAAAATTAACCAAATATTGAAGGATAAAATTAAAAAAAAATCCAATCAAACGAAAAAATTTTGAAAAATTTAATTTTTAAAGAATAAAATTATTTGACATTGTTATTAAAAATGGATTCAATTAGTCAATCTTGAAACCTTTTGACCCGACTTCTTGCTTAACTCGGGTTTAAAATTAACACTTGTAATAGTTGACTCTAATGACCGAATTGATTTTGCGGGTTCAAAGATAACTCGGATGACTGGTAAAAGTGTGGTTTGACTTTAAAAAGATTTCAAGATGACATATTTTTTAAAAAAAATATTAAGATGACAACATATTGGATTGATTCGAGCTTTGCATCTTAATTCCTAAAACTCGCGACTTAAATTATGGATTCCACTGAATAAAAAAATCTATTTTAAAACTATTTTTCATTTATTGATATTATAACAAAAAATTAAGCACCAATCAAATGTCAGGATATTTGTCTAAGACTATAATAACCTTATAGAAAGAAAACTAAAATAAATTATGTAAAAAAGTATTAAAGGATAAAAATAAAATAAAAAAATTTAGAAGGTAGAATTAAAAAAAAAATTGAGTTGCCTCACTATTTATATAAACAATAAACACCATAATCTTTTTTAGTTCATTTAGTAAAGAGAAAAATATAAATGATGTGCAAGGAATACTATCAAGTAAAATAAAGCTTGAATATAGTTTTATTTTTATATATTTAATTTGATTTATAATTGAATTTATTCTTAATTTATAATTTAGAACTCTAATTTTAAAACCAATCTCAAAAAAATATTTTATGATGAATACATCAATTGGAATATAAATGGTTTGCTTAAGGCATGATTGATTAATGACTTAGTTTTAGTTAAAGGTATTAAATCTGATATGTTTCGATACTCGGTCTAAGTATGAAGTTATGGATTAAACAAGTTAATTAAAGTTGACCCGGATCAATCCAAAACAACATCATTTTAATATATTAAAAAAAAACTTGAAACAACATCATTTTGAATTTTTTAAGGAAAACTACATGAATATCATATAGTTTAGTCGTTTTTTCTCACCTTGCCTTAATTCTTTAAGAAATTATAGAAAACATCATGAACTTTAAATATTCATAACACTTTACATGGCACCAAAAAAATCATCAAAAAGGTATATTTATTTACAAGATTGCCATTATATTTTATTTAAAGACTAAGGAACCTTGATGCATTAAAATAGCAGAAATTGCCACTGAACTACCATCTTCATCAACATCTCCCAATTAAACCAACTCAATCTCCTTCATTAACCCAAATATCTCTCAATTTCAGTGTCTCCATCTCTCACACAAGTTTCGAACCACCATCTTGAATAACACACCCTTAATCTCTATCAAAACCCATTCAATTTTTCATTTTCATCAAAACATCACAATCTATCTACCACAACTAGTCTCTTTCTCCATTATTCATATCGCAATCACAAAAACCCTTATAGACTTTCATAAATACTCAGGTTTTACAGAAAACCAATAGTCTCCCTCACTAACAATCCAAAACAGCCTCCATCAAAACAAAAACCCAAAATATTCAACATCACTTATTTTCTCATAACAATAAAAGCAACAACATAACCCCTCACTAGACACCTCATTAATAACTCTCCTATTTTCATCAATCGCAATCCAAATTTCCCTTTTCTAGCCAAGAACTCACTTGAAATTTCCTTACACAACCACCTTCTTTCAATTTACAGCAGTCACCTTCGACCATAGTAGTCTACATCATCCCTTCTCATCTCTCTTATATGAACAGGAGCGTGACAACCTACACAATCCTCATTGCAACAAGTTGATCACATCCCACATTATCACCATCAAAATCCCACAAACATCACTTCACTTAAACAAAATCAAAGGGGTATTTCTTCAAACTCCTCAAACCCTTTATCCTCAAGCAGCCTCTTAAAATCATCCCTCTATTTCTCCAACAATTCTTCCTTAATTTTGGCATTTTTAGTTTGCGTGGTGCGGAGTGGCAGAGATTAAGGCCAAAGTAAATGGAATTGAAGGCGAAAACAAGATTAGAAGAAAGGGTTTTGACTTTGAAATGGAGGTTAGTGGAGAATCATCAAGGTGAAGATGGAGGTCAATGTTTTATGAGGTTGAGTTGTGTGGTTTATTTATGAGGATGATGTATAAGAGATAACCAACATATTTTTTTCAAATCCTAATTAATTATTTTAAGGTAGTTTGTTCTTTTCATCTAAATTGAAAAATTATGTTGATTAAGGATGTAAGCTGTAATTTTTGAAATAATAGAGGTAAAATGAAAAAACTAATTATGCTAAAGTATGACTAGGGTACTTTTCCTTTGTTTCTTTTTTTAAAAAAGTCAAACTAAATTTCAACTAGGCTGAGAGTCGACTCACTTGGTTGATCAGGTCATATCAAGTTAACATCCACCCTATTTAATTTGAAACCTTGCCTAAATCATAAGCTAGTTTGATAGGTTTATCGAGTTGATCCATAGTCCGGGTTGGTTTAGTAATACTAGTTTTGGTACATGAAAAAAGGTTTTGCGAGACTTCCATTATCATCACGATCAACAAAAATTCTACTCTTTTTCTTGTGAGGGTGTATTTGGGATTACGGTTGAATAACGCTTCTAATTTTTTTTTGATTTTTTTACTTTAAATTAATATTTTTAATGCTTTTAAATTGTTTTGATTAACTGTTGTTACAAATAAATTTTAAAAATTAAAAAAATATTATTTTAATATCTTTTCAAATAAAAAATTCTTTAAAAAACAACTCAAACATGCTACAAAGTTAATAAATAAATAAAACTGAATCCTAGGATATCTTGCATTTTAGCTGCTTCTCGTTAAGTAATAATAAAGAAATAAAATAAGTTGACTTCAGGAAAGCGGACCTACTGAAAGCGCAGTCGTTTTCAGCACTGGAAACACCGGGGAGCTTTCCCTTTCCGGTGATACAGTGTGTTCATTGACCATAGACTTGTGGTCCTGACGTGTGAGGTTGCCGCCACAGTTTTCTCTCCTTCACTATAAAATCTCGGCCAATGCCTCTTCAACTCAACAAGTCTATAATCTTTGCCTCCTCCTGTCTGAGTTCTTGACCTCAGACTTTCTTTGGTTGCTGTCTTTCATCTTCAATCTTCTCTGATCAGATCCCTCAAAGCTATAAAAATGATGGTGAGAATCAATTCTCTCTCTATATTCTCTGTTAATTAGTGCCTGGCTATGAGATTAAGATGCATGTCGTGCATGAAAGAATGAGTCAAGCTTTCTTTTCTTGCTTTTCTTCTAGTTTCTTGATTATATAAGAGAATTTACATGAACTTGTAATTTGTTGCAGAAAGCCGTGTTGAAATTGGATTTACACGAAGACAAGGACAAGAAAAAGGCTATGCGGAGAGTCTCTGGTCTTCCAGGTATTGATTTTTTTTTTTATGATCATTAAATTGTAAATCAATAATATTATTGAAGTGTCCATGATTATTATTTTTTTGTAAATTAAGTGTTTTGGGATGGAAATTTGCAGGGGTGGATTCAATATCCATGGACATGAAGGACAAGAAATTGACGGTGGTTGGGGACATCGATGCAGTTTGCATAGTGGGCAAGTTGAGAAAGATTTGCCACACAGACATAATCTCAGTAGGACCAGCAAAAGAGCCTGAAAAGAAGAAAGAAGAGCCCAAGAAGGCAGAGCCGAAGAAGCCAGAAGACGATAAGAAAGATAAAGATGCTGTGGCTGAGTTGGTGAAGGCTTATCAGGCCTATAATCCTTATTTGACCACGCATTATCACGTCAGAAGTGTCGAGGAGGATCCTAATGCTTGTGTCATTTCTTAATTTTTTTTTTATTAGATGCTTAAACAAATCACTTCTTAAAGCATAATACACAATTTCATTAAGCTTCATTTAGTATGTTTGTTTGTTTGTTTCTGAAATATATATATATATATATATATTAAATCCCATATGAGATTAAGTCCAAATGCATTATACTAAAAATTAATTAAAATCATTCATCCCATGTCATATCATTTTATTATTTTTTTTTATTAAAAATCAACGGATTCTTAATCAAATTAACCAAATTCTAGATCAATTAAGATTTTTAATAGAATGACACGCCATATTAATTCTTTCTTATTAAATAGAATGACACGCCATATTAATTCTTTCTTATTAATTATAAAACTCGTTTCAAAATAGATTCTAAATCAATCAATTCCTAAATTAATTTCATAAGCCGGTTCGATCGGTTTCGTAATCATACTCTGTAATCCATGACAATAAAAAGCTAGTTCGACATACCTTTCAACTTTAAAA
>Ga0325403_1007386_pt1 | contig 10496 bp, 9 predicted proteins | sample PopdelMetagenome_19_FD_205665 | JGI IMG/M metagenome (GOLD analysis project Ga0325403, IMG submission 205665) | Populus deltoides microbial communities from Bellville, Georgia, United States - Xylem-PdKOR-R4 | ecosystem: Host-associated > Plants > Phyllosphere > Stem > Wood/Secondary xylem...
AATGTATTATTTTCCTGCGTCAGAAAGAAAAGAAACTATCCACCTACGGACAGCAACGCTGCATAACCATTTGAATAGATAACACTGCGTGACTTGGGTCTTGGCGCTCTCTTCATAATCGAGAAGACAAGCTCCAAAGAGAGAAACTTCATTTATTTTCTTTTTCCAGGAACAACAATGACAAAGAGAAAACGTGAGGATGGAATAAGTTCTGCTGACACCAAATCTCCCATTTCAGGTAAAAACATAATCGATTTTGTCTCCTCTTTTGAAAACCCTTCTCATGTATTGGCAATGACCAATGTTGTTAATTTTGGTCTTTGATACTCGAAAACGATCAGAGAAGTCGAAGTGTTCCGGTGTTGTTTGTGAACTTAATCATTAATAGTGGATTTTTTCTCAGTAGTAACCCAACCTAAGTACAATTGTCATTCAATTGATCAATGTTTTCCTTAAAACCTTGAAATCCTTTTCCATTTCGCTTTCTTTGTCGAGTTCTAGTATACAGAAAGTGATTGTTGTCTAGGTTTCTATTCATTTCTTGATGAATAATCTTAAATGGTTTTACTTGAATAAGTTTCGTCTTCCTTATCGTTATGATCTTTCTTGGACTCTTTGGTCTCATAAATTCCAATTGTTGTCTAATCTTATTGACTGGTGGTGTTTTGATCCATGTTAACTTGCTTCATGATGTATATAGGTTAACTTTTGTAATTAATTTAAGTTGTTTTTTTTTTAAACTTTTAACTCAAATAATAATCATAAGTATGTTTGGTTAGAAATATTTTTTAACTTAGATAAAAAATTTGTAATAATTCAAAATTTTGATTTAATCAAAAGTTTAAATTTTTAACTTCTAGCTTAATACTGTATTCCCTCTTCAAAAAAATTGTTTGAAGTCATTTTTACCAAACATACTTTAATTTAAAGTCATTTTAACTCATTTTTGCTTTAAGTAGTTTATGGAAACAATTCTTGGATCATGACACAAATTCAAAAATTACAATTCAGAAGTCATGCCAAAAGACTCTAAATGAACAGTTATATGTCATTCTTTTCCCTTGGGTAAACAATACTTGTTGGATCCTATCAAAATATTCATAGAGGGAATTTCTTTTAGGTAACACAATGTACAAGTGTTAGAATTACCAATGAAAAGATTAAGAGTGATTGTCAAAAATAAATAATTAGTCAGGAAGCTTAATAGTGTGTCTGGATTGTTGTTTGACTTGTTTCTCTAGGGCAGTGATTGTTCATTTACAATATTAGATATATGTTTGGTAGTATAATAATTGAAAGCATCTAGTGGAACAGCCTATATTGGGTGCTGAATGGAGAAATTTTATGGAAGAGATTTACATAAATGTTCCCAGCTGGTTCAAGACTGAGGTATTGTTTAGTTGAATTTGAGCTCTTATCATGCTTTGGCAGAGACCTATGAGCGGATGGCGAAACATCGTTCATGCTGGATACATATGCTAGCACACATGTATGCTCGTGGAAAGAAAATAACTAAACAAGAAGCTGAAGAATTAAGGAGTTTTAAGTTAACATCTCAGTGTTATTTGGGCACATTCCCTTGCAGTGCCCGATCAAAGAGGAGAATTAAGCGCAAGAAAGCAATTGTAAAAGAGATAAGAGAAAAGATAAAGCTAGATAGCGGAGCATTTGACTGCTACTTCGAGTAAGCAGTCACCCCTAGAACTATACAAGCCTTAAATTGTTTAATATGTCGACTGTGTCTGAAAATATGTCTGAATAAATGCAGACACATGTGGAGGAACTTCTCGGAAGATAAGAGGACTTTCATTACTTACTTTGATTGCTTATGGTTTAACCTGTACACTAAAGCATCCTTTAAAGGAAAGGTCCTGACATGGATCAAGAAGAAGCAAATTTTTTCGAAGAAATATGTTCTTGTTCCCATCGTCCACTGGTAAGGCTCTGCGTAACAAAGCTACTTGATGTCTATTCTATTGTCAACGCATAATGTTCAAACTTTTGGATTTTTCTTTCTTTCCAGGAGTCATTGGAGCCTCTTGATCTTCTGTCACCTTGGTGAGAGTCTCCAGTCAAAACTCAGGACACCGTGCATGCTGTTGCTGGATTCACTTGAAAAGGCAGGACCCAGGTGCCTCGAACCAGATATAAGAAAGTACGAGATCCTTCTGCAATTGATTTTTTTTTCAAGTAAATATTTCTAATGGGGTACTTAACACGGGTGCTTTTTTTTCAGGTTTGTATTGGATATTTATAAATCAGAAGGCAGGGCTGAAAATAAAGAGCTTATTTCTAAAATTCCATTGTTGGTGCCCAAGGTGACCATAATCCGTCCATCACTTTCTGCATCTAGAATCTGAGGATGTTCCCTTAAATTAAACCTTCCTTGCTGAAATCTTTCCAGGTGCCACAACAAAGAGGTGGTGAAGAATGTGGCAATTATGTTCTGTACTATATAAATTTGTTTGTTCAGGGCGCTCCGGAGAATTTCTGCATGGATGACTACCCTTACTTTGTAAGTTCTTGCCGTTGCATCGTGTTTCCGTGAAGCATAATCTGTATACCACATTAATGGATTGGGATACCCTTTCTTTGATGCAATGCAGATGAAACAAAACTGGTTCAGTCCTGGATGCTTGGAGGCCTTTTTTGAGAAACTGGAACCAATTGAAATGTAATCTCATCAATTTTTACGGGATGTGAATATTTTTGAGGTGTGATGCATGGTAGCTTGCCCACTTTCAAGCGACCTTGCTGGCATTTTGGCTATCTGTTTGTGAGTGCTGGTTCCCAGTCATTCTCTTTCCTTCCAACCTTTTAAGCAACCTTGTCTAATTAGGTATATAAACACCAGACTTTTCATTCTATAAATTAACTGTTTGATCTCACATTACACTGAAGGTCCACAAACAGCATAACTCGTCTAACACCAAACAAGGCTTAGAATCCAAAAGCCAGATTATAAGATATTCCACAGTTCCAAGCTTCTACATCTCGACACAAGTGTCAATGAGCATGATCATGAAGCAAAAACAAAAGAAATATTAAGACAAGACAAGCGCTGCTATCTTTTTAGGCTGTGAGATTTGCTGCTCCCCATTCCTTTTTTTTATTTTTATTGGGGGGGTGGGGGTGAACCTCAATGCAGTTCCCTGACTAATATTTGCACATTCTCAATTTAAGTCCCAAACCTTTAAGTTTTATCAATTTGGTTTTGAATATTTCAGACAATTCTTTAGGTTTTTATGTTATTCTTTCACTTCACACTGTACTGTGTTCTTGCATTAACTTGAAAAAATATCAATTTAAACTTTTTTTATTTAATATTTTCGCTGTGAAAAAAAAAAAGACCATTTACAAAAAAACAAATACAAAAGTCATCACCAATCCTTCTAATTTCAAAGCAGCAAAACACTAAGAACTGGTTCAAAATTCTGATTCAATCAAGGTGTTCCCGCACGCATAATTAATTTTCCCATCCAGGCCATCTGAAACATAACGCGTAGTTTTGAGAGAAGAAACCTAAATTGATCTAAACATCACTTGCAGAAAAGCTTTGCACTACCTAGTAAATCCATTACGACCATGGCTCATGGGGGCTGGGCGTGGCAGTCAGACAGCCCTGCCCGCCGGCAGTAATGAACACTACGGAAAGTTGGAAACAAGGTTCCAGCATTGAACACCAAACTATACATGATTGTTTTTTATTGTATTACTCTAATCTGTGCTACCTGGTTTCAAAAAACCAGCATGGTTGGCATGGGATTTCATAAAATGCCTCGGGGAAATTAGACAAGTACACCGTGTGTGTGTTCGTTATTGATCTCTGTCCTAATTCTACTCCGATAAACGAGTGATGACTTTACAAAGAACATATAATCAACCTAGAAACTATACAAAAATGGTGTATAATTAAAAAAGATCAAAGATCTAGTATTCTACATTTGAGAAGGGGATTTTGATTTTCGTCATGGATAGGTTGGAAGAAACACCGATGCTCCTTGGCTTCAATGTACTTTCTGCGGACTCTAGTACCCTGGAAGCTTGGAGGGCCATCTCAGCATGAATTTGGAGGCATGACACGGCCATCTAAGATAAAATTTAACAGTGTTAGATTTAGAAATGATTCGGATGGCATGAAATCTGAAACGAAATCAAGTATTTCAAATATGAATTGAGATAATAGGCCAAAATGCATATTCCAGGGTATTTTTCATATGGCATGAACTTACAAGTATTTCAATAGTATGCTTATTCACGAGCAATTTTCAACTAGTACACATTACAACTACTGAAGCAGGTATGGAAACAATGGGTCAGACATTATCCCATCCAGTATGTGTATGCAATTACCCACATGCGTTGATATCCAGACATCGCTGCCATTAAGAAACATATGGCACACATGCTACCATGATTATGCATTTCTCTACAGTAGACAAAAGTTCTTTCAGTATTACTATGCTCGCTCTTGCATCATCCTAGTATAGTCAAGCTCAACCTGTATGGAGGAATGTTCCTTATTACCTATGACCCTTTTTGACAGCTAATATTTTCAAGAATTCAATATGTTTAGGACATGGTTATTATTTGAAGAGGAAGAAAATAATTAGATTCACATAGAAGAACATTCAGAAACAAAAGTGCAACCTAGGAACTATATGAATTGATGGCCCATAGAGTCGTGAAACTTCTAGATATGAATGTCTAGATAGAGTTCATACAATCATAATAATAATAATAATAATAATAATAATAAACAATCAAAATAATAAAGCAACACGGAAATTCCCATATGGAGCACCAGAGTTCCTTGCTTACTGTATAGCACTCTCTGTCTGTATCCGACTCAGCTACATCAAGGGCCCAAGTGCGAACCCACTCAAGCCCCTTAGAAACTTCAAGATTTCCTTCGGTTAGGGTTGATGCAACAAAAGATGGATGAAGTGACACCAACACGCTTGAAGCAGCAAAAAGGACAGCTCTTCTGACATAAGCTTCTTTGTGATGGCATATCTCTCTGCATAAAGCATGCATCATTAACTTGCCAATAACACATGTTATCCCCCTCTAAGCAAGCACATAACAAACTGATGTAAGGTGAACTACAATCCACTAAATATGCACATAAACTTAATTTGGACCAGGTTATGGAACATTGATCCCAAGATGCCATTTCCATCACTTAATAACACAATTACAAGTTTTTATTCATTACCTGGATCTTAACATATCTAGAAGAGAAGGAGCCAATGCAGATGCTTCAGGATGCATGGAAACACATCTCATACAAACACCAAGCATGTAGATGAGTTTTCCCAGGACAATAAAATCTCTACCAAGTAAGTCCACACCATGCCTTTTCTTATCAAAACCCTCCATCGCTGGAAGCATAAACGCTGCTGAATAAACAGGGAATTTATTTTGGGTCCATCCCGACTGATTTTCTGGTGCGTTTGCTGATCTGACACTCCATCTACGAATCTTCCCTTTTCTGATCTGACCTGGTTTGAGTGGAAGTTCTCTCTCATACCGATTAGAATAGTTCAGCAGGGTTCCTGTTTCTGAGACCTCTCTCCAAAAACCAGCTCCAAGAGGCCCCATGCTGCTAGGTAAGAACCAAGCTTGGCTCTCTGATATAGTTGATATGAGGGCCCTTGATTGATGTGTTGGTTTCATAGTCTTAGAATCTGCAAGCTCCTGAGCTGCTTCGGTCATTACATCAAGAATCATTATGCGTTGGCTTGTGTCTACATTTGGTGAATATAGAAGTTTGTTTAGACTTTCGAGAGACTGGAAAGGACAAGAGACAAGCAAGGCAACCAAGGCTCTCTGCCTTTTTTCTTCAGCTGTTTCTTCCTCACCTTCTACAGCCAAATCAGAGCAACGAACCTGTACAAGAGTTCTAACAAGATCCCCCGCTATGTGTGTAAGTTCATCAGGTGATGCTCGCACAAGCTTTTCAGCAACATCAAGAGCCCGCTCTACCTGTAACATAAAATAAGGTCACTAACTACAAGAGAAAAAATATTTTCCATCAATTATTCATAAAACAATTTAAGGGTCTCACAGAAAATCTAATTACAGATGTCATTACAGTTCCTTGGAAAACCATCCAAGAAATCCCTCATATCCCAGGATATTCCAACCATTGAGATAAAGAGTAAATCATTACAGTTCAAAATCATAATTTCATAGAATAGATGACAGCAGATCATTTATAGACAAATTTCACCAAATGAGATCTCACATCTCACATGACATGTGAATCTTATGGATAAAGAGTAACTAATTGGAGATCACTCTTGGTGGAACCTTTAAGGCATAAAACCAACCAATGAACTCCATTGACTTACCCCATCAGCGTCATCAGATTTACGTAGGGCTCCAACTACATCAACCAACTGTGTAAGTTTTCTCTTCAAGTCTGTGTCATCATCTGTCAAATCATATGGCTGTAAAGATGAATCACTGGAGGAATCAGAATTCTCACTTGCAGCTTCATCCTCATCTTCATCAGAGGCTGATCCATAATTCAGAGTAGCTAAATCGATAATCTCATCAGGATCAAGCAGCTTAAATTGAGACAATTTCTTACTTTCAGCTTTCTCACTCTTGCCCCTTCCTTGATTTGTAGAATAGTCCAGGTCCTTTTCTGTCTGTGAGGTGGATAATCTTTTTGTTTCATCAGTGTGCTTCTCTGTGTGATTATGATTAGACAGAGTATCTTTCTCAGGTTTAGTAAATCCAAACTCCCAGTCAATAGTCTCTCCAAAGCAGTTATCATCCAGGTATAGAGGATTTTTGGGGTCGATTACTTGAGAGAACACCAAAGCAATATTGCTAGCCATTTTCCGAATCAAATAAGTAGGGCTCTCTAGTCTAACTGACAGCAATAAAGATTAGATATTAGGGAAAAAGTATAGCAGAGCTCATTGCAGAATTCTTAGGAAATTGAAGCAGAACAGAAATATACAGCTAACTCCTTGAAGAATTGAGTGCATCAAATCCTTGGAATTGTCTAGCTCCTCTTTAGAAATCCTCTCCATGCAAAGACCTATAGCAGCAGTTACATCTGTATTGTAGATGGAAGGGTAACAAAAATTGCAAAGAAGACTAATAAGATTAATAGCATGGTCCTAACATCTCAGGGATGTGCACACTCGAACAATCCAGGGTTTCTTTTAATGCATCAAACCCTATTATGTAATTTAAGACTTAATGAATGAATCCTTCTCATTAATAAGTAACCTTTCACAACTTTACGTTAAAGAGATCAATTTTATGAATAACTCTAAAAATAAGTGAGAAAGGATACAAGCTTGCTGCTCCATTGGGGTTGATTGCGCGAACTCCTGTCTAGACCATACTGCCATCAGATGCTGCATCGTGTCTAAGAGACCACGGGTTGCACACCCTTTAGTAAGTGAATTAGAGACAGGTGGACATTCAAAAACAGCAAATTGAATGATCCATCGTAGGCAACAGAAGGGAAATATTTTCCATAGTAAAAATTTGTCCAAAAACAGGGACCTGCAAAAATAATAAACAAAAAATGACAGCCAGTATTACAGTAAAGCCGTTCCATAAGAACAATAAACATAGCATTCTAAATTTATCTCAATGTCCTTGTATGCCAGAACATTCTTGTTTGTTTTTTTAATTCCTGTGCAGAACATGATTGGTGATTCACAATGAGCTCAGCAGTAGGAATATAACATCATCAGAGCTTAATTGTCATCCGTGAAACCAAAGAGAGAATTTTTTGGGGGGAAGGTGGAGTGGGTGGAGGCTAAAGCCCTAACAGAATCATCTCCATTTTATTGGGGAAAATATATCATGTTGCTGACCTGACAGCTGGCTGGTTATTAAAGATCCGATTAAACAATATCCAAAGAATCCAGTAAGCTTCAGTATCAGTTGCATGTTCAATTGACAGTTGACGCAGGAGCTGCTCAGAGATTCTTTCAACAGCATAGGGGTCTTTAATTGCTCCCATTATCTTTAACCAAAATTGAGATCCAGCATCTGACTCAAGCAGATCTGCCATAACTGAATCAATACTTGATGATAAGAAGCTCCGGATGTGTCCAAGAACATGAGAGACTAATTCTCCTAGTAGCACATCTGCAAACATGACAATAAATTCCAGTTGCATCAATTCTAGTTCAAAATCCTAACAATGAAACATCTCAGAGTGGCTTAGTGATAAACTACTTCTACAGGAAACTCCTAATAAAGTTAAAGTAAGCTTGAATAGGAATCTTGTAGGCAATGTGTTCATCAAAGACTCCTAATCAAGTGCAAACAAAATTAAATCAGGGGAGATAGAATGTAGAGCCTGCTTGAAAATTGAATGTAACAACAACAGGGCCAGACTCTATTACATTCTTTGTAACCATTGCCAGGGGCCTGATACTGGGTAATGAAAGTAGATCACATTTTAAGCCCTGTAAAATATGAACTTAAGTTCGAATTAGTTGCAGTTAAATAAGAAATTTCCATTCAGAATTTTTTTTCTGTGATTTATAGTAGACAGCTTCTATTTCACACTTGATGCAAGCTAAATATAACTTAATACAGGATTCCTTCTAAAGGGAAGTTATACGCTAACCATTCACATCTAGCAAAAACATGAATTTGGAACTGTAGAGCTAGAAATATTTCAATTACCTGAAGCCCCACGTCGACAAATACGAGAAAATGTTTCCCCGATAAATAGCAGTATACCATCCAGTTCAAAATTATGTGGGGTAGCTTCTTCATCAGATAGATTCTTATCCCTCTCTTGTGCTCCATGGAGAAGCTGAAAGGTGATCTGCCTGAAGAACGAACTATATAACTCTTGTAAAGCAAAACAATATACTGGAGTTTCAGGGAAGAAGTTGCTGTATGATCAAGTATTGATATTACATTTGCAAACCATGAGAGAATAATAAAGAGAGAGTGATAAAACAAGTATACAACATCAAACTTAAAACAGCGATTCATGGAACCATGGAACACATGACCATGCATGATGTCGAATATCACATTAGAGAATAGGGGCATTGGAACTGGGGCTTAGTGTCTTAGTCATCCTTACCAAGATTTGGGAACTAATACACGTACATATGCACAAATACTCAAATCCACAAAATAACTTCCAAATAAGAGACCAAGGATACTGTGATGAAAGCGAAGTTGGGGCTCTTGGTTGTGCTTTGTCAGGAATAGATGCAACAATTTGAGCCACCCTAGACGCCAATGGTTGGAGCTGTACAATTGTAAAATCCTTATAAAGTTGAGAACTGCCGAACTCTCTAGCAATTTGTAGCACGCCATCATTTTCAAGCAAGCACAATACAAGTAACCTGACAGAATTGTTAAAAAGATGTCAACAAGAATAAAATCTTTCAACAATATTTCATAAACCTAATCAAATGTACAATAACACAAACAAAACCACGAAAATGAAACCACAATTATCATCAGTTAAATGCATTCATCACGGCATTGCTTTTAAAATAACACAAAGCATCATCATCATCCCTGAATGGATAAAATCAACAATTATTCTTCCACACAAACTAAATTTATACCTTTCAGTATTGGATTGAACAGCGTTAACATCAACAACACTTCCATTTCCCTTGTACTGTAGGTAAGGAACTAAAGTCTGAACAACCTCCGTGGCGAATCCATTGACAAAGAAAACATCATAAACATGCTTTTTCGCCGAAACCGGAAAACAAGCTAACCAGTCGGACACAACATCTACATCGAAGTGCAAACGGCAGTATACATACATCATCAGCAATCACAAATAATTAATTGAAAGTTCCAGATTAATACTGTTTATTATTAATTACCAAGTAATAAAACCCTAGCAAATGTCGGAAACGCAGCTCCTCTGCCTCGGTAAAATGTTTGCCACCACTCGCTCCTTTCGTTTGCAGAAGGAATTTTAGCACTACGAATCTGAAAAAAAATATTTATTTATTGATAAAATAAAGTTAAAAACAAAAGAGAAAATCAATGGACAGTAACCTGTTCTCTGAAACTTTCATCAATAGTAGGCAAAATGAGGGATGAATCTAGAGGGAAGAGAAGGAGAGCGAGAGAGTGGAGAGAGCAAATGAGTTGGTCTACGTGTTTGGCAGATTTTATTTCTGAAATAATTTGTCCAACTTTCTCGAGAATCCCGCTCTCCACTTCTCTCCTTCTCTTTGCATCTCCCTCCGTTTCCATCTTCACTTCTGCAATTTTGCAAGCTCTCTCTCGCTCGATGCTTTCTCGCTGTGGAAATGGAAATATCAAATTAATTCAGCCACGCTTATTATAGCATATCAGTGAGCTAGTTTCAAACTATTTTTCATTTTTTTAAAATTAAAAATAATAAAAAGATTTCAAAAAGTAAATAATATGTTTTACATTTTTATACATATTTAGTTTAAATTATTAGCTATTGAGAAATTATTTAATTAAAAAATAAATAAAGGTGCATATCCTAAGCC
>Ga0325403_1007387_pt1 | contig 10496 bp, 4 predicted proteins | sample PopdelMetagenome_19_FD_205665 | JGI IMG/M metagenome (GOLD analysis project Ga0325403, IMG submission 205665) | Populus deltoides microbial communities from Bellville, Georgia, United States - Xylem-PdKOR-R4 | ecosystem: Host-associated > Plants > Phyllosphere > Stem > Wood/Secondary xylem...
TTTTTTACCTGCAAATGTTCAGGCACTACATGGGGAAACCAGTTGAACAACCATAATGTTCAAGCGAGCAAATTATACATACAGTAGAACACTCCATGAACACAAAGACTTCGTACAAATATAGAACAAACTTGATTATTCTTGGAACTTGATTCTTTTTGTGAAGTTCCCATTAATCCGTAAACTGAAAAGATGACATTATAAAGACAACAGGGAATCAATCAGACCTGTCAAGCCATAATTTTACTCTTAACACCACTTTATTACAGCCCACGCATTTGATCTCCTCAGTTTCTTAATTCCATTAGTGAACAGTCACCACTGGCGTATTACATTCTAGAATTAAAAAGTTCAATTACAGTAAGAAAGTGCTGCGGTGTACAAAGTAACGAGCTCGATGGTGTTCCTTCTCACCAATTCTCTGAATATATATATATAGCCAACCACTTTAGTAGCAAGGAGTTGGATTTCTCAGGGCCTTCCAAACTGTTACTAAAATCAGCACTAAAGTGAAAGGTTCAGGTCTAAGCTTGCTTTATTCTCATCATTCTTCACAGCTTCCTTTCTTTGAGAAGAATCCACCAAGCTGGTGGACACAGCTGCAGCTGGGATCAGGTCTTTTAACTTCTCAGTCTCTGCCATGAAGTCTTCACGTTGAAATAAGGGCTTCCAGACAGTAACCTGCTTCTTCTCTTCCTCCAGTTTTCTCTTCTTGTTCTTGCCATCTATCTCCGGTTTCAATGCGGGATCTGAGACATTCATTAGTCGATCACGAGCCTCGCGAATGCCTGTGATGAGCGCAAAGAATCTCTCTATTTTTTCTTCTTCATTCTCTTCATCAAGATCGTCACTGAAAAGTTTTCTCTTCTTGCTTGCACCATCCATGATGATGTTGGCTGTTGGATGCAGGGGCAAGCCAGGAAGCAGGCAGTCACAAGCAGAGGAAATGCACTTTGTAGGTTGCTTCTCCGATGCTTCTGGGAGACCCTTACTTGTAGTCTTGTACACAAGGTCAGGGTCAAGCATGTACAGTGATTTTTCACTTTCCATTGATTGGTTTTTGATCCAATTTTCGTTGGACCTAAACATCCCTCTTTTTCTATCTCAGTGCCCATATGGCTGATGCTATTGCTGTCACTATTAAAAAACAGAAAAGAAACAATGTCGTTTTGCTAGATATAATCTTTTACTGTTCAACTCTATAGCGAAATGTCGCCCTCCTTTGATTATATTATAGTGTTATTTAACCTGTGGATGTTGTTTGTATTTCTGCATCTGTTTCTTTCTTTCTTTTCTTCCATTCTTTCGTTTCTGAGGTTTTTTTTTTAGTTTTTCAGTAAAAATAGTTGAAGATATTCTGCCTTGATAGTAGACACAAGTAATAAATAATAGAAGACTTAAAGGTACTTAAATGTATTTTTTTCAATATGAGAGAATTATTTTGTTGTATATTAAAATCAATTCAACTGACCAATTAACCGATAAAGAAAACTACTTATTACAAATGACATTTTGTTGTCTTGTCAAAACATACAAATGTTGACTAATATAACTAACATTGAACTTAATATAATGAAATAGTTGAATAATTGAAAAATAAGACATTGAATGCTGATATCACGCATTGAACTGTGAGTCATATATTATTATTTTTTTCAAAAAAATGGATATATAGGTTTTTTAAACGGGTTTTTCTACTTAAACAAAATTCTAAGCGTAAATAAAAAAAGTTTATGCAAGCATTTAATTAAATAAATTGAGAACTTTTTATGTAAATAAATGAAGAAAAATCATTAACCATAACTAACAACAAAACTGGAAAAATCAAGAGATAAATATAAATCAAGATATTTGATCTCATAACATGGAACATTTATTGGATGTGTTTACTGAATTTTTTTTATTAAAATTAATATTTTATTCAATTAAACAATAATAGAAATACACACATACATGAGATTTATTAAATAAAAGAAAAAACAAAAATACAAGGCTACACATATTAGAAATATTATCTAAAATAATTTTTTTTATTTTTAAAAATAAGTTTTATCTATATAAAAAATTATAGATAAATCAGAACAATATCTTAAAAAATTAAATAAGAAAACCTATTAAATAAAGGTATTAAAAAAAACCCTATTAAAAGATGGCTAAATAAGAAAAATAAAAAAATCATAGATGAAGGATATTAATCAAAACATAAATTAAAAAAAAAAGACCTCTTAAATAAAGACATCAATTAAGATAAAAACCAAAATTGGAATGAGTTGGTTTTTCAAGAAATAAAAAAAACAAATGAATTAGGTTATAACTCTGATTGAGTTTAATCAGTTGATTTTATTTTAATTAGATGATAAAAAAGGTAACAATAGTAAATGAATATTTTTTTTTTAAATCATGATAACTTGAAAAAAAAAACTTTGAAAGTAAAAAAAATGGATTAAAAAGGGATAAAACAATCAACTCGAGTCAACCTAAGGTAGCGTGATAGACATGTAACTTAGGTAATAAGAGGCAAGTTAACCCATGTTAATCCACAAAAACCATGGTCCAGGTCATATGATTAGAATAACCCGATAGAAAAGAAAATGAAGAAAACCAAAAAACCAATCTTTTTTTTCAAAATAATAGGGTTAAATCGAAAAGAAAAATAACTTTAACAAAAAAAAGAATAAAGACCAAATTGGAAAAAATAATACACCATAAACTCAGATTGAATGATGAAATTGAAAATCAATAAAACGTTTACAAAATACTAGGAAAACAAATTAGAAATCAAAAGAATAAGGATCGAATTGGAAAAAAAATAATATATGAAAAAATGCAATTGGATGAAAAAATTAAAAACAAATAAAACTTTAATAAAAGAGCCAAGAACATAAACTAGAAATCAAATAAATAAGGACTGAAACTGAAATACAAAGAACAAAGAAGGTTGTTCTATAATTTGTTAGGGAGGAAAGAGAAAAGAAAGAAAAAAAGAAACCCTACTGACAACAAAGCGTGTCACCTCTACTGACACGTGCGTCACTAGGAGGAAGAGGACGTAGTAATGCTTCTAACAACATGATCTAGAGGCATCGCGTGGTACTGGTGCCTCACGCACACTAACAACTTTTTAAATTTAATATTAGTTAATCATCCTAAAAAAAACAAATTACTCTTAATGATTTGAAATTACCAAAAAACTTATGTGAAATGATAAAAAAAACCTTTAGACTATTGGCTGATATTTTCTTGATTATAAGAATAAAAATGTTTTTTAATGTATTAAAAAAATTAAAAAGACAATAATACCATTGGTCATCAATATTTTTTTTTAATTTTGGGGTAATTTATTCATTTTACTATTTTGAAAAGATGCATATACCCCTGTATAATCCTTTAATGACCAATGAGCCATGAGAAAATACTAAATTACCCCTAAATCCAAGATATCTCATTTTTTAAAGGGAAAAAAGTAATTTCATTATAGCATTGAATAGTTTTTTGTGTTTGAGTGTATGGTATTTTTGCTACGCTTTTTAGAGTTTTTGTGACAAGAAAATTAGTTGCGCTATATTGTGGGTAGGATTTCAAGTTATGTTTTAATGTAAGAGAAGAATATGTTCAAATTATGAATATATTTTTTTGCATCATGAGAAACTTTAATTGAATATAAAAATTTGTTACATGTGTTTAATAAAATAAAGTGAAAATTATATAAAACAATTGATCATAAAAAGAATTGTTAACACTAACTAAAGACTAAAGCGGAAACTGAAAGATATTTGGTTTTCTGACACAAGATATTCTTCAACTAATTCTTTTATTTAATTATATAGAAATAAAAATAGATTTTTCATTACAAATGCAATAGTTTAAATTTTGTAAAGAAAAACCTAATTGTTAGTAAAAATTCTCTCTCCCTCTCTTTTTTTTTTTTTTTTATCAATGTATCTTTCTTAACAAAAAAAAAAAGATCTTTCCATAACTATCTTGTTTATTGTGTAAAACTATAAACAATTAAAATCAAGATTTAAAAAAATTCTAATGATATGAAATAAGTTAAAAAAATATCTTTATAATCAAAATCTGTATTCTTTGTTTTTTGACAAAATAATTTTTATCACAAATTTTATTTTTAAAATAAAAGGTTATCATAATATTAAAAGTTAAGTTTTAATAAAACACAAAAATATAATAAAATGATGAGTTGATAAATTTTAACATGAATGTATTAGAAAATATAACAATAATAATGTTTAGAAAAAAAATAAAAAATATAATAAAAGTATTAAAATATATATATTTCATCTATATTTAGAAAATCATTCATATTAGATTCATAGACGCTAATATCATTTAAAAATAATGGCATAATTGGATAATATTTAAAAATTATTTAAAAGATCATTTTTAAAAAAAATTCAATAAAAAATGTGAAAAGAAAAAAAACAACGGGATTAAAAAATAAAGGGTCAAGCACACATGGCTGGATATGCATGCCTAGCCCATATGAAACCCAGGGTCACGCATCAGATTGCTTTTTTTTTTTTAACAGGGTAGACAAAACATTGTCCACCTCATCTGATTTTTTTAAAATGTGATGGACTTCATGTTCCTAATTGGGTAGACAATGCATCATCCTTTTTTCATCTTTTCTAGTTATTAGAGATGAATTTGATGATCGGAAGATTAAAGTCCAACTTTTAAAACTATAAAAACCTGAATTTCAACTATTTCACCTAAAAACATGAGATAAAAACATCTCATAAATCTCTGTAATCTCATTTCTAATAGCGAAATATATTTTAATCAATCAAAAATTTTTAAATCAAATCAAATAAAAAAACCTTCTCAATCTCTTATTTATTTTCTCCAACATTGAAGGCGAAAACCATATATATTAAGTTTCATTTTAAAAAAAATGAATTTACAAACACTAAAATTATAATTATTGGTAGTCAAAATATGACCACTTAAAAGCACTCTCTCCTCAAACTTTTTTGATAATCTTCTCTCGGCTCCCTTGAGACCAACAGACTATAACACAAATGAAGTTAGGGACAAAAACAAACATTTTAAGTATAAAAAAGGCTAAATTAGAAAAATATTTAATCGAGGGACAATAATCTAGATTTACATGCATTTTGAATAGTAAAAATTGAAAGGAGTTGTAGCTTTAAGATTAAAAAGCAAAATAAAAAAATTTACAAATCAAGAAGGAAATATACTAATGCCACAATACTTATGAATAGAAAAATATGATAGTATGAATAATGATTCAATAATAAAACAACAATTTCTTTTATTTTTTTTTTTGTTAACTAGTTTGTTGTCTATGTGATACCGTAGGGAACGTTTTTGTAATGTTATTAGACTCGGTCTAACCTGATGGGTCAACCTAATGACTTTCCTACCTAGCCTACCAATGCCATAATACTTATGAATAGAAAATGTGATAGGATGAATAATGATTCAATAATAAAACAACAATTTTTTTTTTTTTGTTAACTAGTTTGTTGTCTATGTGATACTGTAGGGAACGTTTTTGTAATGTTATTAAACTCGGTCTAACCTGATAGGTCAACCTAATGACTTTCCTACCTAGCCTACCAATGCCACAATACTTATGAATAGAAAAATGTGAGAGGATGAATAATGATTCAATAATAAAACAACAATTTCTTTTATTTTTTTTGTTAACTAGTTTGTTGTCTGTGTGATACCGTTGGGAACATTTTTGTAATGTTATTAAACTCGGCCTAACCCGATGGGTCAACCTCATGACTTTCCTACCTAGCCCATGCTTATGATAGGTTTCAAACTAAACTGAATGAGAATTGATCTAATATAATTTAGTCTACCTGACGGTCAACTAGCAACTCAATCACCTAATAAAACATGATTTCATTTAAAAAAAAATCAAAACAACTTTGTTTTAACTTTTATTTTAAAAACAATTATTAAAATGATGATATAACCTAAATAAACTCATTTTCAATCTGAAAACACTCTTATATTTATCCAAAACCCCAAAATAAAATCAAACCAAACCAAACAAAAATTTTCAAGCCATATTCTATTTTTTTTTTTCAAGAACATGAATGATACAAAACACTTTAATGAAACCTTTTTTTGTCAAAAGGAGCCCCTTGACACAAAGATCGACCTCTTTTTTTAGTAGAAATGTTAATAGCCTATCACTTTTTCTCTCATTTTCTATTTTTCAGTGACTCTCACTCCTCTCAAATTCTAGGATTTAAAATATTATACAAATGAAATTTAGTACTTAAATGTGAATTCCTGAAAAACCAAGGACTAAAAATAAAAAAAATAAAAACCATATGGACCAAACTATAGTTTTCCACGAATATGAACAACAAAAAAGAAAAAAGGGTTGTATTTTATTTCCCACGTTAGATTTGATCCCTCTTGTTTGAATTTTGTTAAATTGATAAAATTAAATTCTATTTTGTAAAATATCAAGGAATTTTTTTGACATTGAAAAAACAACATAGTATGTAAGCTGTAGCAAATTATGAGGCTTTAAACAATATGAACATTGAATGATAAAATTAAAAAAAAATAATTTAGTGTTCAAAACGAATAATTTTGCAAGTATTAGGAAAAAAAAAGGGGAAGGGGGCTAGAATCACATATTGTAGCATTCCACGATGTATTCGAGTTTGACATTACATTGAAAAAAGAAACTATATTTTATTTATTTTAGTTTATTATGTAATTAATGTTTTATTATTGTGCAAGACTATAATGGAGGGTTGAAACTTCATGAACAATCTAGTAAAATTATCTTACCGAATTCTTAGAAAGAAATTATTCGAGATTGAAACATCCATTGCAAGGAAATTATGTTAATTTGAAGAGGCTTTTTCTCTCATTCCACTCTCTCTCTCTCTCTCTCTCTCTAAAGGGAATTCAAAATACCAGTGGAATTTTCTTAATATTTCTGTTGCTGCAGAGCACTACGTAAGCAACAAGCAAAAAAAAGTATCGAACACGCTTCAGAGTTACAGTATGTGCGCGTAGACAGGAAGATGCCAGAGCACGTTCGGAGATTATTCCAACCCTACAAAGAGAGTCCCCTGTCCGTTTATGTCTGCCTGGAGAACTTGTTAGTAGCTTTATTCCTCTTCTGATCAACCACCAGTTTGGCCAAAAATTCTCATCTAACTAGGGATCCTGCAGCTCACACCCCATCATTTAAATATTCAAGCACATCAAGTCACAGCACAAGAAGTTAGTACAGATGCATGTGTTCACTGCAATATCGCCACTTGAGCAGATGCTCGAAGGCAAAATGTTTTCAAGCAACACTTGAGGAACTTGCATCAAGCTTATGCCTCAAGGATGGCAGGTCGCTCTGGAGTTCATCCAGCAATCATGCATATCATCACACAAGATGATCATGCCCATCACAGTTGAGAGAGTATGGCCAATGATGATTCTTTTAAGAAAGGTGAGAAGATAAATGTCAGGGCATAAGAATGTCAATTGCATAGAGGATGCAGAGTGATGGAAACTCAACCAAATTTATTTTTACTGTTCTAAAAATAAATAAATAAAATTTAAAAAGTAATTTCTAGAAAATCATTTTTCATAACACAAACGGGGGGCATGATGATTCAACAACAAATAAAGGAAGTAAGTCATGGCAGCACTTCAAATTAATGGTTCGAAGTTGCGTGCTGCGCCAAAATTAAACCTGGGTATTCTTTGTGAAATTAAGAAGATATGCAATACTCATGAAAATGGGCTAGTTTCAAGTTAAAAGTCAAAATCCTCAAGCGTTAATAACTTGCCCTTAATTTCAAATCGATTATGGGGTAGAATGTTTTTAGTAAAAAACCGTCCTCCATCATAAGAACATCCTTCAACCAGAAGCTTTTTAGTAGAAAACTATCCCCCACCATGAGAACGACTAACACAACATTATTTGAGCATAACCTTCTTAATAGGAAACTGTCTTTCACCATGAACATGAACGATCTCTAACCATGATGATTCTACAACATGCATCAAAAGCCATCAAAAGCCACTAATAAATGTGTTAGGTATTGTAATAGTTGTTGTGGTTATAGTTTGAAAAAAATTATTTTTATAAAAAATACTTTTAGTTGAGGTTGATTTGAAAAAATATATGTTTAGTTAAAAATGTGGTTGAAATTGAAGTTAAGAAAAAGTAGTTTAATGTGTTTGGTTAATTTTTTTTTTAAATTGAGGTTATAAAATAATTAAATATATATATATATATATATATATATTGATGGTTTTCAATTTAAATATTGTAGATTTAATTACTACTGTTACATCATGAAATAAATAATATTTTATATAAAATATTTTTTATTATTTCATTAAATCATCTACAATTCCATTACGTACAAAATTCATCCAACAAGAACTACAGTTTTCATGATTTTTTTAGCGTGCAATAAAATTAGATAAAATATTATCAGGAATAAAATTGAGATTACAGTGCAAGAATTTAATTCACTCTACACTAGGTTTTCAGGAAAAAAAATATTGTTTACATGACAGTGCAAGTGAATTTAATTCACTCTAAACTAGTTTTTTTTATTAAAAAAAACTGTTCACTTAAAAAAATAAACAGTGCGAGTGAATTTATAATTCATTACGCTAATTTTTTTTTAAAAAAAACTATTCAAATGAACAGTGCGGGTGAATTTATAATAAAATTCACTCGCACTGTTCATTGCATAGTTTTTAAAAAAAAACAATATAGTGAATTATAAATTCAATTCACTCGCACTGTTCACTTAAAAAAATGAATTCACTCGCACTGTTTTTTTTAAAAAAAACTAAAACTATTCACGTGAACAATGCGAGTGAATTAATTCACTCGCAATGTTCACTGAAAAACATAAACAGTGAAGGAGAAAAGCAGCCGAGAGCTGCTTCGGCAAAACCTGTGTTGTAAACGTGAATTGCACTTGGTCCCATCAAAAATAAATTGTGGTTTTTTGTTACCAAACATTTACAGGCTGCGGTTTGCTTTAAAAGCAACTGTAGCCGCGTAAACAAACAGCCTCTAATAATCGTTAGATTTTGAAACTAACCAATACATCTAGGAAGCGAATAGTAATGAAGTATGTTATAATTCAAACCCTAAAAAACCCACAAGGTTTGTTACGAGTGAAAATCCTCAAAGTCCGAAAACACAATAACTAAATCTTTTTATATAATAATACTAGAAAAAATTAATAATACTGAATAATAATAGAAGAATAAAAATAAAAAAGTTATTTTATTTAATAAAATAATAAAACTTATAAAATATATAAATTTCTAAATGATTATGTGAAACCCAATAAGGATGAACATATACTTAAAAACTTTTAAGTGATTATAGGTTCTTGATGAATGAGAAGCTTGTAGCTTTTCCAGAATTATCATGGGGCTTAAAAGCCCTTCACTAAAGAGTGGCTATCGTGATATTTTTTTTTCAGGGCATTAGAGCCCCCCACTAAGATTGGTGATTATATGATATTATTATTTGCACTAGAAAGACCAATCACATCCATCCCTTGAAAATTGATGTATATAATACTAAGAAGATTACATCTATCAATTAAAGATTGATAGATATAGCACTAGGGAGATAACATCTATCCCTTTTCTAGGAGATGTTTTGAGGGGCCTTCAACTATCACCTCTAGAAAATAAATAATCATTTTGAATAAGTCATTTATATTCATGAAACTTATATTTTTATCAGGGATTATACACCCTAAGGTGATCTGAGTGATAGGTGTGGGGAGAGGTTCTTAGGAGGAAATATGTCTTGGAGGTGACATTAGAATTACTTTGAATACCCTGATTACTTAACTTGGAAGATTATTTATGTTGGCTGTCCTTGTAAAAACAAGGATGTCCATGTCGCATCAAATTAACATCTTCAACTCGTATGTGATTTTCCATGAATTGCTTTACTTTGGACAAATTTATATCTGGTAAGGCATAGAGTTTTCTCTAGAGGGCATGTTCCATTACTCCTCTTATCAAGGCTTCTAAGGCTATTGGCTCAATCAATTCTTGCACCTTAAGCATTTCCTCGTTGAATTTCCTCAAATATACTTGTGTGGTATTGTCCTCTTATTGGATAACATTAAAAAGCTATATGGAGTTTTTCTTAGTGGTTATACTGGTGCTAAAACGTGTCACCAGCTTAGTGCTAAGGTCACAAAACGCTTCAATATATTTTAGTACTAAATTGTTATACAAAACATGCGCAGATCCTCTGAAGGTTTGTAGGGAATAATACTTGTGTTTTAAAAAATTTATACCCGTAAATCTTTCTTGATCCGATAATTTTTAATAAAAATATAACGATAAAAACTTGGTTCATCACATGTTTTCTATAAGCATCAAATAATCTTTTTCAATTCACTTAAGATGCTTCTTTGTGAATCTAAACTAGCTAGAACAAAAGGTTATTGCCTCTTGGATGCTTCCTGTCTGTTCATTTT
>Ga0325403_1007390_pt1 | contig 10494 bp, 6 predicted proteins | sample PopdelMetagenome_19_FD_205665 | JGI IMG/M metagenome (GOLD analysis project Ga0325403, IMG submission 205665) | Populus deltoides microbial communities from Bellville, Georgia, United States - Xylem-PdKOR-R4 | ecosystem: Host-associated > Plants > Phyllosphere > Stem > Wood/Secondary xylem...
GAAATAATCATATAAATCAATATAGCATATAATTCAGGGCATTCATCGAATTTATTATTTTATGTACATGATGTAAACATAAGAGCACCCAGCCCAAAAAGTTGAAAGAAGTGTACAAGACTTGCATCCTCCTATCCTCATTCTCCAACAACATAGTACTTAGATTCAGTAAAGTTTTCTCATCATTAATAATCTTGTCCGACGCTAATTGGCAAAGCATACTGACACTAATCTGCAAGTATCAAGTGTGATAAAATTCTGAAAATGATAAGATAGGGGCTTGAGTACTTTATATGAATGCTGTTCAGATCCTAAGCCACTTCTAGGACTTGATTCAACCAGATTAAATTTCAAAGATTGCATTGCAGAATCAAATTTCCTCCATATAAAAAATTGAAATGGCCACATTCTTCAATCTTGCAATCTTACTAAAAACAACCATGACAGCCATAGCTCATATAACTTTCACAAAGACAAACAGTTAAAAAAAATTTGCTTAGCTAATCAAACGATAACATTTCTTTCATCACATCAATCAAGGTCCTGTAAGTTTGGCGTATTTCAAACTGAAACAAATCAAAATACCAAGTACATAAATTGATTATAGCTTCACCAGCCAAACAAATCAAGTTTCCATTGGTACTTGTTGCTTCCAGATATTCCTGCAACATCCTAGAATCATAATCAGGGTTCTAATCCCAGATTTTCAATCCCAGTTATGCAACAGCATGCAATCCAAAGTAGCTAAGTTACTATACATATACTGATATACATGGTGAGACACGGCCAAGGGAACAAAGGGAAAGAATAAGGAAAGATTCCATTTAAAGATTCAACCGGGTATATTTCTCTTAATGGAATAAATTGAGTTAATAAAATACTGATTAATTCATTCATTAAAGTTTAATAAGTATGTAACATTCAAAGAAAAAAAATGCAAGCTAGTCTGGGAATTTGTTTTCTCAGTGGCGTCGCTCAAAAACCTTTAAATAAACAACTGATATGCACTTTAAAGCATACTACCATAATATGAAATGTGAACCAAGTCTGGTAAAAAATGCTAAACTAAGTGACGTACACTACCCAGCATCCGTACATGAATTGAAATATTCCGCATTCTAGGTAACTATGATCTTGATCATTGGAGTTATTTATGATAGCTACCAACTTGTAGCTTGATAATTGCAACTCCATGATGACATGGTATTTTCTGTATGATCTTACAATCTGGTCAAAAATACAATAACTTAATCCATGTATGAAACAACTCATCTCATAAATCTAGCAAATCATATGCTTTCTCTTCTTAGAAGACACGTTTCTTATTAATCGCAACATTATGAATCGATCACGCCGGCTTCTAATCATGACACATGGCCCGTGCAGTCCACAAATAACGACAACGATGTGCATGGCTCACTCTTCAAAAAAGGAAAGGCAAGCAGAAGAAAATGGCTCAAACCCTCAAAGAATCAGACTTTCCTTTAATCAATTAAAAGCCGTTAAAATAAATGTGTTTTGCTCTGATAAAGGCATATTTATAATGGAAAGAGATGCAGACTACCAACTTGTTAGCTTGATAATTGCAACTCCATGATGACATGATATTTTCTGTATGATCTTACAATCTGGTCAAAAATACAATAACTTAATCCATGTATGAAACAACTCATCTCATAAATCTAGCAAATCATATTCTTTCTCTTTTTAGAAGACACGTTTCTTATTAATCGCAACATTATGAATCGATCATGCCGGCTTCTAATCATGACACACATGCATGGCCCGTGCAGTCCACAAATAACGACAACAACGTGCATGGCTCACTCTTCAAAAAAGGAAAGGCAAACATAAGAAAATTGCTCAATTCCTCAAAGAATCAGACATTCCTTTAATCAATTAAAAGTCGTTAAAATAAATGTGTTTTGCTCTGATAACGGCATATTTATAATGGAAAGAGATGCAGAAATGAGACATGTAAGTCGATCACACACCATATACCAACTATTTAGGTTTTGGGTTCTAGACATAATTCATGTTGTTGGAATAACAAGTTCTCGAAAACCAGCATGAAACAGAGAGTTGGGAAAAGCATCTTGATTTCAAACTAACTGAAAACATAAACATCAAAGTTATTCATATCTTCTACTCATTGGAGAGACTTTTCTTGTGTACATCTGTAGCTACCCATAACATAAACTATAACACTAACCCTTCCAACATTCCCAACGACTCCTCGGTGATTAGAAAAAGGCACAAAAACAAGATACATTTGTTACCCTTTCATCTTCACGGGATCATGTGTTTGTTACATTGATTTCGGCATATAAAAAAGGTCTGACAGTCATCACCTCCAACTTCTCAGTCGATTCTCTAACCCTGCAGAGCAGGAGAACTACATTCTCAACTGTATAAATCAAAGCATAAAACAAATTAGCTGAAAATTTATTTTAAAAAATAAATCACATGGTCATTATATATCTATTTACTATTATTTTACTTAAAACCACAACAGCAAGCCACCAATTCCTCTTCCTGTTTCATTGATTCACTGAGCCATCAACTAGGAAATGAAAAAAAGAAGAAGAAGAAGAAGAAAGAAAGAAACTCCTTAAAACAAACAAAAAATCAACACAAAATCAGACCTTCGAAGGAGCTTCATGAACCTTATAGCAATCCGGGGTGATCGAATCCAGCCACATACCAGGAAACAAGCACTGCAAAAACAAAACCAACAAAAAAAAACACATAAATTAGTCACCAATTCCATCAATTTACCAACAAAAAAGAAACTTTATAAAACAGAAATAAAGAAAAAGAAAAATAATAGTGACATACATCAAGTTGTTTCTGCACATGCTTCGCTCTCTTCTTAGGCCTTCTCGCCGGCTTTGACCCAGTCAAGGAATAAATATCCTCTTCAATTTCCACTTTCGTAAGAGGAATCGAAAACCTCACCTTCTTCTCCTTTTCCTTTTCCTTCCCCTTACCCCTCTCCTTCTTGTTATTATTATTATTGTCATTATCATTATCATAATTATTAGCGTCATTACCATTCCGGTTGGACCGAGTCAATTCAGTCCGGTTACTACCCGGCACCTGAGGTTTGATCTCCGGCACCGCACCCCCACAAATCTTCAAAGCACCTCCATTCCCATTCAAACCCTTGTTGTTATTATTATTACTATCATTATTAATATTATTAACAGCTCTCCTCGGCCTCAGATTCCACGTCTTCGGCATCAGTTCCTCCACGTCCTCCACTACAGCAGCAGAGCCCTGATCCACTGCACCCGCAGCAACATCACCAACCACGCCCTTGCTGCTTCCGCTGCTGCTTCCGCTTCCGCTGCTGTTTTTGTTAGTCCTCAACCGAATAAAGATCTTCGATTTCCTCTCCGAATTCTCAACATCACCAGATTTTTTCTTCAATAGTTTTTCAATCTTGACCCCGCCGTCTCCCTCCGAATCCGCCGCAGAAGCAGCATCGCGGTGAGGAGATTTGTGAGTGCGAAAGCGGTGGTGGTGGTTGGTAACGTTATTGGAATGGTTCATTGACCATTTTAGGTCTTGCAAAGGGAAGTTATGGAGTGGCTGGTGTGGTTTCACAGTACTAGTAGTAGTAGTAGAAGAAGCCATGATAGTGTTGTTGTTTGTGTTTGGCTCAGTTTCCGGTTCAGTGCGAAACACCATTGAAGAGAAAGAGTCCGATTCTTTCTCTGTTTTCGAGAAGCAAAACGACAGCTTATCAGGGATTCTGATGGAGAAGGGAATCAGAAATTCTAGAGCATGGGCTTGTCTGATAAGAAAAGATGGAGGGAAGAGGAGTAGAGGAAGCAGTTAATATACTACTGCTGCCTGTTGAGGATACTCTAGTCTCAACAGAGGAGGATGGAAACAAGAAGGTTAATTATTGTATTGCCAATTTCGTCCTTGGGATATTCAGTGTATTTGCATTTTGCCCTAGTGGGATTTGATTACTTGGGTACGGTTTTATCTATCTGTAGGCGTTTTTTTTCCGCTCACAAGGCAGGTTCCGCGAGCACCAGTGTAGATTTTGTTTTCTATAATAGATTTTTTAATCTATTAATTGCTAGGGCGTAAATTTTTGTGTACATTATTTATTTAATATTGTTTCCATATGTGTTCCAAAACTTTGGTATAGGATAGCATGTTAATATTTATTTAATATTGTTGATGTGAAAAAATTATTTAAAATACCATACACTATAATACCAAATATATATTATGCAAAATTAGTATTGTGGTGAAAATAGCTTAAAAGGAAGAAGAAGAAGAAGAAGATTTTGTTGCGGAATAAAGAGGGTTGTTATTTTGTTTGTCCTGGCATTGCAAGAACTTAAATCACTTTCCCTCTGCATGTTCGTAAAATAAGGCTGTTGTTAGTATAAGCTATTATGGAGAATCTAACGAGTCATGTGTGGAACATCTGTGTTGTGTTCTTACTCCATTTGGTCCTTAAATCTCGAGCGTATTAATCTCCCAACTGCATCCAACAGGTGGCTACAACTTTAGACACCGAGGAAAAGGTTGTTGACTGGTGGTGGGTTCATTGCAGGATGCCAAGACGAGAGGCTCAAATCAAGGAAAAACATACCCTTATCACGAAGGATCACAATTTAACATCGACTTATCCGAACCAACCTAGATCAATATGTTTTTTTTTTAATTACCTTATTTAATAGTCGAAATGATTGGAAATCTTCAATATTTATCCTTTCTTAGGAGGTAGGTGGTGATAGATTTATATTTATAAGAGGTAATAGATTTAATATGGATATTGTCGAAGCCGATTCAAGTTTAATAATATATATATATATATTATTTTATTTTATGTTGAATAATAAATAACACCCGAGTAACTAATATTGATATAAATACTAAACTCGAGAAATAAAATACAAATATTTAAATTTTTTACATGTTAAGTAACAAGTAGAGTATATGTGTATATATATATATAAGCAAAAACTCAGATTTGTGAATGTTCATTAACATGCTTTCTTGTTATTGTGATATATTATAGATCAAGTTTATCCTACAAAAGTGTACAAGAATCCTTCTCTTATATGAAAAATTGTGATTTATTTTTTTACCTTGTTTGATTTTGTGTTCTTCAACTGCTTCTTGGGTTTTTTTTACGTAATAACTTGGTTTTTTATATCATAAGAGTGTTATTTAGGTGTTTGTAGACAAAAATAGATCGAAAATGAGTTTTTAACTCAGAAAAACTATTTATTATTTTTCAGCCACCACTAATGACCGAAATCTAAATAAGAAAAGACAACGTCTTCTTTGTCTTGTTAAAAAAAATTAATGACTAGTGATCCACCATTTACAAAAAGAAAAAAATAATTAAGAAGAGAACATGAATGTTAGGTCACCTAGGTTAGGCTTGTGCTCGTAACCTTTTTTTTATTTTTATTTTTTATCTTGTTTTTCCCTTCAATTTTTTATTCCAATTACATCCTTTATTTTTATAAAAAAAATTTATTTATTTTTGTTATCATATATTTAGCTAGAAATATTTTTTAAAGAAAAACTATAAATCCTAATGAAATCCATGATCAAGTGAATTTGACAAATTATACCACAAAACTGATTTAATATTTTATCATTTTTTTCATTTATTTTTTTATTATAGTTACATGTTTTAACTTTGTTTCAGAAAAATCTCTATTTTTTCTTCATATGATTAGGTAAAAAATAAATTTTTAAAAATAAAATTATCTAACACAATAAAATTTATAACTTGAGTTTGATAGATTAAATCACAAAATAAAAATCAATTATGTATATTATCATCTTAATATTTTTTAAAAAATATTATAAATTAATCTTTGTAATATGTTTCATTTTGATTTTTAAATAATTATTATAATCTAAAAATTCAAATCACAAGTTTAGCTAATTAATCAAGATTCTCCACAATCCATTCAGTGCATCACCATGTAAAAAAAAAATCTGAATTTATGTTCTTGGAATTTTTTTTCCGTCCATTTTTTTTTAAAAATTCATTATAACCGCAACGTAACGCACCCTCGTGTCATCTAACAGAGTCATGATGGATTGACCATGACCCAGTTCAATGTTTATTCAATTTTCAATTCTGAGGTCATCAGACCTCTTCGGATGGTTATACCGAGGATAAATTTAGTGGTTAGCACGTAAAATTAAAAAATATTAGCGGATCGATATAAAAGTAAAAAATTTCAGTGAAATAATATGTTTTGATTATATGTGTTTCAAAATATGATAGGTGAAACTTTAATTATCTTATTTAATTGGTTTATAATGATTAGTGAAATAGATTGATTTTAAAATTAATAAAAAAAATTTCAAACCTATCAAAATTAAAATAAAAGTGTTAGCGAATTTTTTATTAAAAAATTTAACAGTTTGTGTAACGATATAGTAGGTATTTCAGAGAAAACGTCATTCAAAAACTTTTATAAAAATTTAAGTACGATCTATCGATTAGATTAAAAGTTATGGCTCTTTTGAGCTAATATTCTAGTCCAGCTTGACCAGATATTCTCTTAATATATAAATATATCTGTTAGGTCATCCACATAATCTGTTTGGATTAACTTCTTATTTGGTTATAGCAGACTCACACCTGACTAATTAGAATCACCCACTATGATATGAACAATAACTTTTTAATATTTTAATTGGATTCTATTTTTTAGTCTACAAGTTGAACAAAAGATGTATATTTTTTACCTATAAACATATTTAGAAGAAAATCTTTATAAAATTATAATTTTTATGTAAAATAATCAATTGATTAATTCAATTAGATCCAACTATTTGATCAATTAAAGTAAAAAATTAAAATTTAATTATTTCATGCTATTGAACATGATTAAACTATGCTGTTTTACCGTATTTTTTTAGAACGGTTCAGATAAAATTTTACATGTACTGTGCTGATTTGTTTCTTAAAATCCTTGTACCGAGACACGTTCATCACACCATGCAGAGCGTGTCAAATGTTGTAATGAGTAGATACACCCTTGGCATTAATGTGGTTTGTTGTTCACTCATTGACCAGTCCTGTCTGTCGATATCGAGCGACTTCCATTTGGAAATGGAAACAACATGCTAATTTATTTCTTTTCGCCTTTTCTTTCATTTTTTTAATTGATAAAATATCTTCCAATTAATTTGTGATTTTTACATATAAACATTAAAAATTAATGAAATCAAGTTCGTTAGGATAAATTTAATTAAATCACCTTTTAAATTAAATTAATAACTCTAATATCTTATAAAAGATCAAAAGTTATAAAACAATACAAAATATAAAATAAAATTAAGACCTAATCAAAACTCTAATTAACTTATAATCGCGGTCAAAAACTTGTTGAATTTTTTATTAAAATAATATTATTTTATTTTTTAAAAAATAATATTAATATAAATTAACTCTCCCGCTTATAACATATAGTCATATTCTTTTTTAAAAATGTCAGGCTAAAACCTCTTTATTATATATATACTTTTAAAAAAAGTTTTTATATTTTCAAAAACTTGATCTTGGATTAGAATACAAAATCAACGGCCATCCATCTACAATCTGGAGGGTTAACTTTTTTTTCAACTATAAAACCCAAAAGTTTTAAATGCGAATGCGTCAAACAAAGCAAGTCCAAATGACTATTACCACTCTTTGTCGGATTATATTTTACCCCACCTGTTACGACGTCGTCAATGCAATACCTATCTCTGTTTTAAAAAATTAACTTTTTATTATAAAGTTCTAATTAGGAAAGCTTACGGGCCCACGAACTCGAGGTGTTTATGGGCTCAATATAAGGCCCATAAAAGAGGACCAAAAATGCACTCGAGTAGTTTTAATTTTTTCGAGGCTCGTACTGAATCTCTTTATTTTCTGGATCGTCGGTGAATTATTCTTTGAATTCATTTTGAAAAAATAAAAAAATCAAATCCGAAACCCAATAAAAGTAATAATAATATTATCGTTTAGATTGTAAATATTTCTTTTACTTTCTCACATTCTTTTGTTGACATCTCTTACTTATCCGAGAATCAGAAAATTTCCTTTTCAATTCTTATACAGAGCTACAGTATATTAGTAACAAAATAGTTTATTGGGTGCGCTACGTACAGATTGGATCATAATTTTTTTGAAATAAAATATAAGGAACTATTTTGTATTGTAGTTAAATCTAACTTAAAAAGTCAATTTTAAAAATTTATAACTAGCTCTTTATATAATTTAAGTTTAAAATTAAATTATATAAAAATTATCTTGATATATTTCAGTCAACTTGAAAGATCTAAAACAACTTAAATAATTGATAAAAAATATAATTTTTTTTAAATCATGATGATTTTTTTATTTTAATATTAAAATACTAACATATTAAATCAACTTTAACTTTAAAACTTAACCGGTCACACCTATAATCCTTATCATTAACTCCATTGGGTTTAATAACCTTGATTTTTTTTTGTTTTAAAAAAATTACTTTTTACTTTATGATATAATAACAAAATTAAACACTTGTAAAATTAAAAACCAATAAAAAACCAGAACATTTGTTTAAAACTACAATAATCTCATATAAAATAAATATAAACAAATTATAAAAGCCAATTCAAATTAAATCAAATATTAAAGAATGTAATTAAAAAAAATTAAATAAAAAAAACCTAGAAGATGATTTTTTTTTAAAAAAACCCGACTCAACATATCAACTTTGAAGCCTCTCAATTCAACTATTTGTCTAGCTTGAATTTAAAATTAACTCATGAAAATTGGTTTGATATGACCCAATTAACTTGATAAGTATAAAGATAACTAAGACTACTAGTAAAATATGTGGTTTGTTTTTTTTTTCAAATAAATAAATAAATTTAAAATAATATTTTTTTATAATATTAAAATAATAACATATTAAATCAACTCAAACTTTGTGACCGAACCTACCAAACTCATGATTCAGATCATTAACTCTGTTAGGTTTAAAAACCTTTTTTAACCTATTTTTTACTTAATTTAATGATAACAAAAATATATACTAGTAAAATTAAACACTGATCAAATTTGAGATTGCAATAATCTTGTATAAAACAAAACATATAAAAACCAATTCAAAATCAATAAAATATAAAGGACAAAAAATAAAAACAAAAAAAATCTAAAATTTATAACTACAATAATTTCATAGAAACAAAATAAATTATGAATTCAAAATTCATAAAATATTTAAAAAAAATTGAAAAAAAAGAAAAGAAACAATGGGGTAGCTCCTTCAGTGTTAAAACACAAACACAGTGAAGTTGCTGGAGTTTCACAAAGAAAAAAAATTGAAAGATAGAGTTAAAAAAAAAAAGAAGGAAAAAGAAAATATGAACGGTGAAGGAATCCAGTTCCTTTTTAGTAGAGTAGATAATTACTCCCTAAATATCTTAGAGCTCGCCATTAGAAACAAAAACTGCGTGATAATAAACATCCCCATACATCATTTTCTTATCATAGACAAGCAGTGTCTTTGTAATGTCTTGCAAGAAAGAATTGTGGTATAGTGACTGCTACTTCCAACATCAGAGTTCAGCAGCCTGGCCATCAGCTTTCTCCAGCTTCCATGTCCACTTTATTTGGAGAGGAGAAAGGGGAGGTGCAAGTTTCATGAGAAGTGAGATTGTCCATGAGTCGTCCACATCCCTGGGACTTCTGCCCTCAATTTCAATGCACCCTCCATATGCTGACAGGGATGAAAATATGCAACAGCCATGGTCATCTGTCGACCAATCAGTGATTACAAGCAAACATCTAAGAGTAACAAGAAGAAAAAAGGAAGCAATATATGCCCAGACAATAAGATAGAAGCAAGCAAGCAAACATCTAAGAGTTACACCAAGAAAAAATGTGGAATGCTCGTGAACAAACCTAGCCCTCCCAACTCAATTCTCCCAATCTTCAAAACTGGATTGAAGGTTGAAATTGTCAAGGGTTTCTTTCCCCAATTCGACAAGGTTTTCAAAAAAAAATTCCGCATGCCCATATGCAAAGATCAATGCAACAATGCATGCCCAGACAATAAGTTGGAAGTTACTTGATATAAAATCACTTCATCTAAACACTATGAGAAGAATTTTTTCAGCACAATTTTCCATGAGATGTTCAAATGTCTGAGAGTCATGAATTTTTATGATTAACTGCCAATACATGTGTAACAAAGTCAGACCAATGTATCTCTTTTTTATGGCAATACATGCATATTAATATTCAGGAGATGTCAACGCGCACACAAGAACTATGTTCGCAAAATCTTTTCCTTAAAGAAATTAAAAGCCGTGTATCTGGAGACAAGAGTACTATTATTGATCGCAGAATTGCCAAATATAATGAATACTTTCTAGAAGTCAAAAAAGATAACTTACTTAACATGGAACAAACCCCGGTTGTTTCCAAATGATGCGCAAAATTTGTTGGAATTT
>Ga0325403_1007391_pt1 | contig 10494 bp, 7 predicted proteins | sample PopdelMetagenome_19_FD_205665 | JGI IMG/M metagenome (GOLD analysis project Ga0325403, IMG submission 205665) | Populus deltoides microbial communities from Bellville, Georgia, United States - Xylem-PdKOR-R4 | ecosystem: Host-associated > Plants > Phyllosphere > Stem > Wood/Secondary xylem...
CAAATGGGAATATCTTGAGCTTCTGATATCGAAATCAAGTGATTCAAAAGCCCAAATTCATCTACGCGTCTAGGACTAAAACTTTGATGAAGAAGTCAAAGTGAGATAAAATCTTTTTACAGAACAAAAACTGGCAGTAATCTAGTTGGTCAAAAGGAATCTCCAGGTCTAACTCAAAAACTGACGAATGCTGAAAATCCTGATATGACTGAGAGTATGAACTAAGAACAAAAATCACAAAAACTAGGCCAAAAATAGAGTTTCTTTAGTGCAGACTTGGGTCAATATCCTTCTCGCGGTAAAATTTTCTGCCTTCACGTTAGATATTTAAACGGGAACATCTTAGGCCTCTGATATCGAAATCAAGTGATTCAAAAGCTCAAATTCATCTACGCATCTAGGACTACAACTTTGATGAAGGAGTTGAAGTGAGATAAAATCTTTTTACAGAACAAAAACTAGCAGTAATCTAGTTGGTCAAAAGGGATCTCTAGGTCTAACTCAAAAACTAGCGAATGCAGAGAATCCTGATATGAATGAGAGTATGAACTAAGAACAAACATCACAAAACTAGGCCAAAAATAGAGTTTCTTTAGTGCAGACTCGGGTCAATAACCTTCTCGCGGCAGAATTCTCTACCTTCACGTTAGATATTCAAATGGGAACATCTTGAGCCTCTGATATCGAAATCAAGTGATTCAAAAGCTCAAATTCATCTACGCATCTAGGACTACAACTTTGATGAAGGAGTCGAAGTGAGATAAAATCTTTTTACAGAACAGAAACTGGTAGTAATCTAGTTGGTCAAAAAGGTTCTTGATCTGACAATACTGAGCATCCAAATCTAACTGAGAATCCGCTCTAAGAACAATGATCCCTAGGACCTAATAAAGGTGTACGTCAATTTTTCAATATGTAATGAGTGACAGGATATACCTAGGATGGTCAAATATCGTACGAAACTGAGGGATTTATTCAACCTTAAAGACCAGATAAAAAAGAACGAATTTAGCATTATGAAGACTCCTGATCAACCTAAGAAAACCTGATGATTTTGGTAGTAAAGGGGAAGGATAAAAAGAGCAGAAAACAGCTCAAACAAGGTTTCAAAATATTTCTTTCTGTGCCTTTGTCAATCTTTTGGCGAATATAAGCTAAACTCCTACACTCTGTTCAAAAGAAGTATACACCGTCTTCAGCATGTGGGGTCCAAAATTGAGTAACAACAACCACCAAATTAGAACCTTCGACTAAATGTCTATGACTAAGTGTCTAATCATGGAAAATAGTAAATCTATATTAAAAAAAATCTCCAAATTTAGAAACAAGAAGTATTATTTCATCATCAACATTAATTGTAACATTCGGGCCTAACATATTAAAATCTTCATACTAGGCTCAGATAAGTCATATCTATGTTGATTAGTGAATGGATTGCCAAACATACTTTCATCACCCTTTTGCAGCAAATCATTCATCAATAATATGTTTTACCTGTTCTTTACTAACATAGAAGAACAGGTGGATTGTTATACTTTTTTACCAATTCAACCAGAAGTTAGATAAATAAAAGAGTTAGTCGACTACCCATAAACAATACCACCATGGTCAATCCACATCGAATAAAAGAATTGATCATTATCTTAAAGTTATCATCACATGCAATCAATATAGGATAATACTAATATTCCTTAACTTGAAACTTCCAAGTTATATCAACTTTAATATCATTATAATTCCATCCAAGTTCAAGACATATAACCTGTTTCATTTTCGCAAATGACATGCCTAAATTAGCATTTAATAACGCACTACTTTTGTCATTGTAAGCGTTATTATTGTTCACATCATGAGTAATAGTACTACCATAATCACATAAATAAATTGTTATAAGTCATTATGCAACAACCCGCATTTTCAAAATACAATAACGATGTTTCCACTAACCATTTTCATGTAAAATTAGGTAAATTATATATATATATATATATATATATATATATATATATATATATATATATATATCACCTCTCTAACTTTAATTTATTCTAACACATATTACATAAAACAACAAGTGTATCTTTCTGATTTTAACAAAATTTTGGCAACAACTCTTCTATACGAAAGCATTACCCAAAATTTTATCCTGAAATAAAGTACCTACAAACACAATCACAACTTTCCAACTCATATTCAATCCATATAACCAAACTTAGGCAGCATTAGGCATACCACTCATTATATTTATCAACTCAAGGCTACATGTGATATCGATTGTGTGAGTTATTGTGTTGGATTGTTATTGTTGTTGTTGTTGTTGTTGTTGTATGATGCAAGACAACTTGTTGAAGAAATCCTAAACTGAAATTACAGCCATGAAACAATTACCAGCCACTCTTTCCTTATTTAAACATAGACTCTTATTTGGGGTCCTTGTTGCTTCGCTATTATTGCTGCTTAAGTTTAGGACTTGATTTATATCTTTAGTAGGGATTTTTCAATTTTCCTTATTTTGTTATTTATTTTTGTAAGTAATTGTATGATTGCTTAGGGTTGACAACTTATAAATATAAGCAACCCCCACACATTGGAGATACTTTTGATTTTGAATAAGAATTTCTTTTAGAAACATTACTCCATTACTCGTGAATTCGGGTGTTGTATTTTACTCGTGGATTCGAGTATTTCCTAGAAAAAGACGGTGACCTTTTTTGTTGTTAGCTTTTCGTTACGTCATTATAGGTATTTGAAACAAGATAAAATTTTGGGTAAAGTTCTAGTATAGAGAAGATCCTGTTGAAATTTTGTTAATATTATATATTTTATAAATTAAGTGGAAAATAACATAAATGGAAATATTTTCGAAGATCAATATTTTCATGCTTAATTGAATGAAATCAACCATAATTGCATAAATTCATATCTAATTTCAACCAATCCATACAAAATTCTCCAAATCAGCAATTTATCCAAAGATTTAACTTAACATAAAATTCATCGAAATCCAACCTAATTCATTTTATTTTCATGCTCAATTACATGAAATCAACTCTAATTGCATGAATTCATAGCTAATTTCAACCAATTCATATAAAATCTTCAAATTCAACAACTTACACAAACATTCAACACAACGCAAAATTCAATTTAATTCATATTATTTTCATGCTGAATTGCATGAAATCAACCCTATTTCACTTAATTCATAGCTAATTTATATATAAAAAAAATCAACAAACTTGAATTTTAAACTAACCCTTAACAATAATTTAATCACAATTATATCAATTACAAATTAAATATAAAAACCAGATAATTAAAAGAAACGTAGGATGTTTAACTTGCTTTTGTGATTGGGAATTGGTGGTAGTGTGGTGGTCGTGGCTATGGAGTGGTGGTAGCAGTAAAGATAACGTGAAGAGTGGTGTTCATCATTGATAGAGAGGTTAGTGCTCATTATTGATAGTGTTGTTTATTGTGCTATTGTCGGTGAAGTTAGCAATGCTAGAAATAGGTAGAGAATGTCCATTGGCGAGAGAAGTGGGCATGCCTTGCATATGTGCCTGGTATATTGTGCTTGCACATAAATTTTATATGTGAGGTGTGTTGTGCTTGCATATAATTTGTGTGCGACAGGTGTGTGCATGCATCAATAGATGGTGCGTGACTCCTGGGAACTTAAAAATATGCATTGAGGTGCATGTTGGGTTAGTATTAGATAGTCCAAGGTGAGTCAAGATTGGACAAAAAAGAGGTCGTTTGGACCAAGCTCAAATGGCTAGGATGCCCAACTATTGGGTCAAGCCTAAACGAACAGGATTTATAATTGTATAGGCAAAATAACTTTTATTTTATTTTATTTTTATATTTATTTTTAAACATCGAGCCTAGAGAAAAAAAGGCTACAATCACCACAACCCAAGACATAGTCCGTATGAAGTCCATTTCTATCTTAATTTTTGATGACTTCATGAAAACACATACATACACATTTTTTTGCTTGATATATAAAGAGTATAATAAAGGGTACATAAACCAATCAATTGTAGGGGTTTGAAAACCAACCAATAGATCAAACCAAAAAAAAATTAAAAAAAAACCAAACTAAGAAAAAAAAAACCAAAGAGACCAATTAAGAAACTAGAAAAATTACTTGGTTTGATTTTGTTTTGGTTTTAAAAAGTTGAAACCAATTGAACTGAACAAAATCAGATCGAATCAATCAAATTTGAACAGAAACAAAGGTCAGATTACATGTTGAAACTTGGAGGTTGAAACAATCTAGCATTCTTATCTTGTTCTTTTATTTTAATGAAGACCCAATCCACCCTCACCTCAACCTATCTGATTAGTACTTAAAAGTGTATTTTTATCAAGGTTTTATATCATCATTTTTTACTTGAAGTATCAATAACTCCTTAACTAGAGTATGTTTTATAATAACAAGTCTGATAATATAAGATACCTTTAATTTATGGTAAATGTTCATTTTAAATGCAAGCCTGTCACATAAATCAAAGGATTGGTTGATGAGTTTAACTACTGAAATTGAGGAGACAAAGAGAGGACTAAGCTTAAAAAAGAGATGTTGGTTCAGTCCAAACAGGAACATCATTAGGTTATTGGATCATAACTGGAGTTGTAGAACTTGGATTTAAGTCTGATTTATATGTATGAAAAGCTAAGACATAGGTCTAAAACTTTCATGAGAGTCCAAGATTTAAAAGTTCCATTTTCAAGTTCAAATGGTAGCAACAACGGAGAAATCAGAATCTGTCCTGCAACCCAGACATTGTTCAATGTTCAGTGTATATCTCGAGTTCTAGCAGTCCAAAGGCGCCGATTCTTGTTTTTTTGGAGAGTTGAGACAATTTCCTAGAACTTGCATGAAGACTATCTATTCAAATTCTGATGTTAGCAATGATGTTTTGTTCAGACAAGAAGATAAGGATTGTCACCAAGTCAAGATGTGGCCACCCACTTAACAATTAGTTATCAAATCAATAATTCTGAATTTTGGCCTATATAAGGAGGCATTTGTCATGCATTTAGGTATCTTTGTTGTTCAAATCAAGATCTTACTCTTACTCTCTTTCTTTGTATTTTGTAATGTTAAAATTTTATTCCATGTTATATTTTTCTTAATCTCTTGTTTATGCTTTTCATTTCCTTTACTATACTTATATAATTATGTTCTTATCTTGTTTATCTATGTTTCTCTTATTCATAATGTTCAGCTAATTGTATTATGTCAAGGTGAAAAGGTTACACTAATGGTGTAAGAATATGTATAGTATAAACTCAACATGGACTTTAATGTTTGATACTAACATGTTTTGTATTTATTATCTTACTCACTCTTAATACCTTACTTGTTAAATGGTTAATCTAGATTTGTGTTGAATAACTCTTGGTACAACAAATACTTGGCACTTTCATAGCCCAACTGTATAGTATAACCGATACATGTGCTGTGAATGGAACTTGATTTGTTGTTAACATAAGTTATCACCATGAATACCTAATAATATTTACAAGTATTGGCATTACTCGAATAAGATAATTAATGTAATCATGTTAACAATTTATAATCCGATTGGAACCTCCTTTGTGTGTGGTTTCCAGTCAAGTAATAAAAAGAGTTTATACTATACTTGTTTGAAATATCATTAGTGGATCCTCTAACCTTGACAATTTGTTTTATATTTGTTTAAATCCTAACATGAATATTATATCGCAAAGCTTTATTCAACTCATTTTCTGTTATTATCTATTTTTTTATTTATAGTTTATACAGTTAACCTCCCTATGGTTCGACCCCGATCTTGCCAGGTTATTTATTACTTCGACACTCCTGCACTTGGGATAAGACATTAATCTTTTGATCGTGTCACTATCCCCCTCCTATCTTTATCTTCCTTTACCCTTAGGTGATATAAAGCTATGGTTGTATATATATGATGTACCATTTGATCCTAATGAAACAAGAAACCATTTATTTTCTTAAGATAGTATCAGAGCAGCATCCTAGTACTTGAACCTTTCTACACCTTAAAAAAAAAATCATGTCCAATCAAACACCACTAAAAGCCAAAAAAAAAATTCCAAAAATCCCGATATGGATTTTCATCACATCCATACTTTGTTCATCAATCAGATCACCCCGGTCTCATGCTCATACTAATAAAGTTAAAGGGGTCAATTACCCATCTTGGAGTAAATTCATGATTCATACTCTCACAGCCAAAAACAAAGTTTGCTTTACCAATGGGTCTATCCAACCTCCTTCAGAAACTGAACAACCAACATAATATGCTCTCTGGAATCGATGCAAGAATATGATTTTATCATGGCTTGCTCACTCGGTGGAACATGATTTGGCCAAAGCAATCGTTCATGCCAAGATTGTTCATCAAGTGTGGCAAGATTTCAAAGACCAGTTTTCACAAAAGAATGCACCAACCATATATCAGATACAGAAATCCATCACCTCTCTCTCACAAGGCACCATGACAGTTTCAGATACTATAAAAAACTCAAAGATCTCTAGGATGAATTAGAAACATATCAAACCCCTCTTACATGTAACGAGATGACAACACACAATACACGAAAGGAAAAGGATCGAATGATGCAATTCCTTATAGGCCTCAATGACACTTACAACAGTGTTCATAGCAACATCCTTATGATGTCTCCATTGCTTAAAGTTCACCAAGACTATTTACTGGTCATCTAAGATGAAACACAGCGACAAATAACATCAGGATCAATAAAGAATTTTTCTATTGCAGTTGTTATTCATAGCCGATCAAACAATATGTCGAATAATTCCATAAACAAACATTACAGTAGGCATAATCAATCTAAGCAACAACGTCTAGGGTCGAATGGGAACACCAATCCGCATGGGCCTTTCCTGCTGCCCACACAGTAGACAAAACTCCAGTGCATGGGGGCTAATCATATGGCTTCAGCCAACCAACCCAACTGGCTCCTCAAACCAATCTTTTACATGGGCTCTCTACAGAGCAACTCCAACAACTAGCACAAGCTGTTTCTATGATAAGTTCAACTCATTCCTCTGATAATAGCAATGCTTATGCAAATGCTGTAGGTTTGACTTCCTTTTTTATCTCTTCCATCAATTATGTGTTCACCAAACCTTGGATTTTAGATAATGGAGCTACTGATCATATCACTTGTGACTTCACACTATTAATTTACCCACTGGCTCTTGAGCCCCAATCACTTCCATTGGCACCATACATTCAATTCAAATATCACATTAGATAAAGTTTTGTGTGTTCCATATTTTCATCTAAATCTCATGTATGTCAGTAAACTCACTAGTTCTCTAAATTGTTGTGCCATTTTGTTTCCTACCTTCTATATCTTGCAGGAATTGGCTACGGGGAAGATGATTGGCTCGGGTAAATAGCGTGGTGGTCTTTATTACATGTCTCTTTTGCAAAGGACACCTGTCTCATATCAAGTTTCCATCTCCTCTCATTTATGACACATACGACTTGGACACCTGTCCCCTTCTCATATTAGATTAGCTTGTCCATTATTGCCTTCTAATACTATTTTTCTTGATAATAATTATAGTGTTTGTCCCATGGCCAAACAAACAAGACTTATGTTTTCTCTAAGTTCAATATCCACTAAAGCTCCTTTTGATTTGTTACATTGTGATATTTGGGGTCCGCACAAAATTCCCACACATTCAGGGGCACGCTTCTTTCTCACCATTGTAGATGACTTTACTAGGTACACATGGAATTTTTTATGCAACATAAATCTAAAACCCAAAACCTCCTCAAATCTTTTATTACTTTTGCTTATACTCAATTTCAAGTCAACATTAAAACCATTTGGGTAGATAATGAGTCCGAGTTTTTATCCATGAGGAATTTGTTTTCAAAATAATGACATTGCATATCAGCGCACTTGTGTTTGCACTCCCCAACAAAATGGAGTCGTCAAATGCAAGCATCGCCATATTCTCACCGTCGCACGTGCATTACTTTTTCAATCTCATTTACCCATTATTTTCTAGGGTGAATGTGTCTTCACCGTTGTCTGCCTCATTAACCAATTACCTTCACTATTACTCTCTAATAAATCACCTTATGAATTGTTATACAATCATTCCCCCTCACTTGACCACTTGAAAGTTTTTTTATTGTCTCTGTTATGCAACTATTATCCATCATATTTAAAAACTTAACCCCCAGCCACACATTGTGTCTTTACTGGATATCCTACTAGCCAAAAGCGTTACAAACTTTACAATTTGGAGACACATAAATTCTTTGTCAGTCGTGATATTCTATTATGTGAAAATCCATTTCTCTCTATTTTCGGGCTCATCTACCTCACAAACCCCTTCGCCTCACTTTTCTTTTGATTTCCATGAGAGCTGGACACCACCAACTGATACACCCAACCCACCAATCATTATGCCTAACCTAAATGCCGACCCACCATAAGCACTTGACATACCCACTCTTCTACCCCATCTATGTTCCCTTCGCTTGTGTTGTTACCATCCATCAAACCTACCCCTACACAAACAGATCACCCCATTCCTCTTCCTCCTCCCTGGCAATCCACTCGCCCTAAGCATCCATTGTGCATACATGTCCAACCATGTCAATCACTCAACCTCAACGCCTCGTTCTGCCTCAAGTACTCAGTATCCTCTTTCTCACTTCATTACCTACTCTCATTTATCTTCTACCCATTGTGCATTTCTTGCTAAGATTACAGGTCACACAGAACCCATATCCTATGCTCAGAACTCATATCCTATGCTTAGGCTATTCTTGATCCAAATTGGCGTCATGCTATGACTGCAGAATTAAAGGCATTGCAACATAACCACGCCTGGAGTTTAGTTCCACTACCTATAGGTCATAAACCGATCGATTGCAAATGGGTCTACAAAATCAAATACACGTCTGACCACACCACTGAGCGCTATAAGGCTCGACTTGTTGCTAAAGGCTACACTCAAGTTTAGGGCATTGATTATCATGAGACTTTCTCCCCTAATGCCAAGATCATTACTCTTTGTTGTCTTCTCACTGTTGTTGCTACTCATCATTGGTTCGTCCACAAATTAGATGTCTAGAACGCTTTTCTCCATGGTGATTTATATGAGGAGGTGTACATGGAGCCTCCTCTTAGTCTTCGCCGATAGGGGAAGAATGTTGTGTGTCGGCTTAATAAGTCACTCTATGGCCTCAAACAAACTTCCAGAAACTAGTTTTCCACCTTCTCATATACCATTCAAAAGGTTGGTTACCAACAATCCAAAGCTAATTATTCTCTTTTTACCAAGGCTCAAGGCACTTTATGTACTGTAGTTCTTATCTATGTTGACGACATACTTCTTGCAGGAAATAATCTTCAAGAAATGGAATGTTTAAAAAGGTTCATTCTCAATCGCTTCCGCATCAAAGATCTCGGAGACTTGAAATACTTCCTGGGTATTGAATTCTCTTGTTCCAAGAAAGGTATTTTCATGTCTCAAAAAAAGTATGCACTTGATATTTTGCAAGATTCAGGACTTCTAGCTGCATGTCCAGACATGTTTCCAATGGAACAGAACTTGAAACTCACTCCTACAAATGGAAAATTACTAGATGATCCAACCAAATACAGGAGATTGGTTGGCCGATTGATCTACCTTACTGTCACAAGGCCTGATATAGTCTATCCTATTTGAACATTAAGTGAATTCATACATCAGCCCTTCAAAACTCATTAGGATGCCATCATACAAGTCCTTAAATACATCAAAAGGACTCCAGGTTAGAGTTTGTTGTTTTATACCACCAACAAGCTTACATTAAAGGCTTTTTGTGATTCAGATTGGGAAGGTTGTTATGCAACAAGGAGATCGGTTATAGGATATTATGTTTTTCTTAGAAATTCACTCATCTCATAGAAATCCAAGAAACAAGCTAATGTTTCAAGATCATTAGCAGAAGTTGAATATCGAGCTATGGCCAACACGTGTTTGGAGCTAACTTGGTTACTCTTTATACTACAGGATTTAAAAACCCCATAGACAGCTCATGCACCATTGTTTTGTGATAATCAAGCAGCTTTGCATATTACAGCTAATCCTGTTTTTCATAAGCATACAAAGCATATTGAAATTGATTGTCATATAGTTCGAGAAAAACTACAAGCCGAAGTAATTAATCCTTCATATGAACCTACATGCTTTCAATCGGCAAATGTTTTTACAAAGGCCTTGGGAAAGGATCAATTCGTGACATTGCACAAGTTAGGACTTCATGATATTCACTCCCTAACTTGAGGAGAAGTATTAAGAAATATCTTTGTAAATATTAGTAATATCATTACTTGCTCAAAATTAGAGTAAATCATATCCCACTAATTTTAAATCACAGTTTCAAAGCCTTAATAGTAGGATTGATAGAAAGCTATGGTTATATATTTATATATATATATATA
>Ga0325403_1007392_pt1 | contig 10493 bp, 3 predicted proteins | sample PopdelMetagenome_19_FD_205665 | JGI IMG/M metagenome (GOLD analysis project Ga0325403, IMG submission 205665) | Populus deltoides microbial communities from Bellville, Georgia, United States - Xylem-PdKOR-R4 | ecosystem: Host-associated > Plants > Phyllosphere > Stem > Wood/Secondary xylem...
CAGGATCTGTAGATGAGCAATCAGCCAGTTTTCCTGGAAGAGATGATGATTTCAAAACACTTTTTTGTCTCACCAATTCTCTTGCCCTCTTTGCTGCCAAAGCTGCCTTTAATGAAAAAAAGACAGAAAATTTCAAGGTTTAAGACCAGCAGAAACACAATATTTGAGAGTTCTTAGATAAAGACTTTTACAGAATGATGATTGAATCACAAAAGATAATGAAGAAAAAAGAATGCTAACAACAAAGATACCTTGAGAGCATTTAGAGACTTTGATAAGATTGAATCAAGAACATCAGGATGCAACTCCAAATATTCAGTAAGATACTCCTGGACAGATTGCTCTACCACTTTCCGCACCTCCGGATTTCCCAACCTTGTCTTTCAGACATACAGAAAAGCCAGTAATGGATGGTGTGAACAGCTTGAGAATGGCAACACCAGCAATAAGCTGGAGAAATCATCAGCAACTCTTGAAAATTATGATGGATGGACATACCTTTGTCTGACCTTCAAATTCTGGGCTTGGAACTTTGACTGAGATAATGCATGTCAATCCCTCCCTTACATGTTCACCGCTTAAACTAATATCCTTATCCTGCAATCAAACAGAAAAAATACTTTATCATAGTGAATACAACTACTTTAATCAGCAGTTCACCCAATCAATAATGAAATAGATTTCCATCTTCAATCAATTTAACTACTTCAAATCATTTCATTCAAATATGAACTGCTCTCCATGACCCAATACCATGTTTTGAAAGCATCTTATGCCAAAGAAACCAAGTTTGTGTTCTATCTTCCAATTGTAATACGGTAACTTTGCATTTGGAACTTTCTGTTATAAATGAAGGGCAGAGAAAACCTCAAAGGGTATGGCAGAGCATAAAATTCTTAGGAGGCAGCTGTAAATGAACAAAGATGGGTGGGAGGGAAAACCTCAAAGATAGTGAGTGAACGTAGCTAAACAACCATGAGAAAGGATGCTGAAATTCAAGAGTGGCCAACAACATGCAACAAGGGACGTACCTTAATGACTTTTGACTTTTTCCCAAAGTTATTGAGAGTTCTTGTCAATGAAGCCTTCACCCCATCTATATGGGTTCCACCATCAACAGTACGTATGCTATTAGCATATCCCAGGATTGTATCTGAGTAAGCATCAGAACACCTGGTAAAGAAAGGAGAAAAGTTAAAGCACATAGGTTGTTGAAGGAATGGCTGTCAAGAATATGTAGAAATAGTATTCAATGCAGCAATTTTGAGACAAAAGACATTAACATTCTTGATGCATACGGAAAGGAAAACAATATTGGGAGGAAGCATATGCACTGGTAGATAGTAGTTTACCATTGGAGAGCCATATCAATTGCAATTCCATCTACTTCTTTTCTGAAACTCACAACATCATGAAGCGATTTCTGGATCAAATAACCATAAGTCAACATTCAATCCAACAAATAGACATGTCCAAATGACATAGCCATATCCATGTCGGAATTCTTTTTTGAAGCTGTCAAAGAACCTGATATTATTAGGATCCCTAATCCCTCAAGGAGTTGCAAGGTAAAAGACCTAAACCAGAGGCAGATTATTGTCACTCACAAATGGGTCATACCAACCCACCTCCAATTAATAGGGTATACCCTTCCTGAACCAATAAAATGCATCAAAAGGAAGTCCCATCCTGGACTCCACACCACTCATGATTTATCAAAAAAGCCTGCATCACATGTCTCAACCTACCAGGAAGTATGTAATGTATCAAGAAATGCAAGGATAGATGTGGTTTCTCAACCATTGGCAGGGGCATAGATGTCACCAACCATAAATCTATTATTTAAGAGCAAATCGCCAACCATAAACTTCCACTCACAATGGATAAGGCAGATGAAGCGTGTCTCTTAAGGGGCCAAAAGAAAGTCACAGAGTCTGGTTTTTTTTTTCTTTCCCCTTAATAATTTTCTTTAGTCCTCAATTATCTTATTTCATCAGCAAAGACAAACCCAACCATAAGAACCTAAGTATCATCTTTATCCCATCATGATTTTGGAAGACTGAGAGTTTGCTAACTTGCTAAACGAGATAATATAACAAAACAAAGGTTGTAGGCATTAAAATAACAGCCAAGAGAGTTGCTCAAAAAAATATAATAATACCTTATCAGAATTTAGCCAATTCACATATTCAATCAATCCACCTGCATAGAAATGTTCATCATACTGATTCTTCTCCGGATCATTGTCCTCTTTTTTCAATGAAATAGCAAGCTGCAAAGGCAAATCAAGAAGAGACAGCATACCAATTAATGAAAAAGCAAGCATTGCATCAAATTGCAAAGCTATCCAATCACATGAAGAAAATAGATAATAGCCAAGGTCAATTATTCCCAAGTACAAAACCCATTTGTGATGAAAAGTAAAAAGGATCAGAATAATCATTCGATTATTCCTCAAGTAGAAAATCGATTTGTGATGAAAGAGTAGGGATCAATAGGATTAAGGTTGACATAATAAAAAGTAACAGCTCTACCTTTGGGTTCAAAAATGCAAGCTCCCTAACCCGTCCACCTATTGTGTTGTAGTCAAACTGAATCTCAGTGGTGAATACTGCAAAAGAATTTAGAAGTCAACAAAAAAAAAGAGATTGTCAGAAAAAAAATTTCAATAAACGACGAATGGTGCATTATGAGGAGAAGTACATAAATGAGTCTATGAATGCAACATTCACCACCAAAAAAAGAAAAAGAATAAAAAATAAGCAAAAAAAACTGAAGGGAGAAGTGGAGTCCAATACTGTTGAACATCAGAAACTCCTCTAAAGGCCCATGAAGCATTACATTGTGAAGAGGCAAACACTATTCTATCCCATATTGTAAACAAACATTGAGAACTGGGTAATGAAGCATAAAATAGCAACCATAAAAATTATATGGGTTTTCAAAAGTCGAGGAAAACCTTCTTTGTCAGGCCAGAATCTGATGCGAGTCCCTTTTTGGTCTTTTGATTCAGCTGAAAGTTCATAACACATTAGAGTTGTCACAGGGTTTCCACGAGAATATTTCTGCTGGTATTCCTTTCCATCACGCCAAACTGTAACTTCTAGTTCCTGTGATTTAAGATGTGACAAATTTTACAAAAGTCAACATTTTCTACATTGTGGTAACTGGTAGCCAAGAAGTAAACCTTAAGGGAAAGGCAAAGCAAGACATGGACAGTGAAGAAGCTCATAAATTCCACAATACTCCATTGTCATAAATAAGGAAATTTCAATTCCCTGCAAAGGGATTGCCCTTGGACATTGCCTCTAATTTAAAATATTCTGGATACAGAATATTTATGTCACATTAATTTAAAATCATAATAATGCTAGTAAGATTCTATGAATTCCGTCCATTCTTAAAGCAGTCCACCTCCTGGTGTTGTAGGTTAACATGTGCCTCTACAAGTAACTAAAAAAGTCCAAAACATAATAGAGACATACCTCAGACAAAGCATTGACAACAGATAAACCCACACCATGTAGCCCACCAGAGACACTATATCCACTGTTAGAACCACCAAATTTGCCGCCAGCATGTAAGACCTGAAAATGAAAAAAAAAAACTTTCGAAACACAATCTAATACATGACAACAAGAGGAAGAAAAAAGAAAAAAATTACAATAACAGTGTGAATAAACTACAAGTACATTTACTTGAATGTTTAAACTAGGATTTTAAAATACAGGTTTCATAAAAATAAAAATAAAACACTCAGCACACTCCAAATATCATGCTTCTATCAAGCAAAAAATGCATTCAGCACCTTAAAACCCTTAAATATGATGGATAGAAATAGTCATATTTTAAGATGGCCAGTTGACCATGCATTTTACCGTTAACACAGTCTCCAAGGCAGATTTCTTTGTCACCTGATGCAAGTCAGTGGGAATCTGTAAACAAGTGAAACAGAGAAGCATGTTAGTGTAGCAGTAAAATACATGATGAATATAAGGCAATCATCAAAACAAAATTCTTATTGTCAAATAAGAAATCTTCAAGGGAAAATGCTAAGCAGTGGAACTCAATTTAAAGTGAATACAGGTCCGTTGAAAAAAAATGAAAAAGAAAATGGCTTGGAATAACTTCTTGTCTCGTGATTACATGGGTATATAGGTCCATTAAAAAAGAAAAGAAAAGTAACATCATGATCATTACATTTCAAAAGGCACACTCTAAATTATATTCTGAAAAGAGCATCAAATTGTTTACAGTCACATGTCAAAGCATAAACTAACAATATTCTCCAAACTAGCATCCTCTCCAACACAAACAAGCCCTGGAAAGAATTGAATGTCACAGCATGAATAACAATGGGAAAGTCAGATGCATAAACTGACAAGGTTAATTATTGGAATTAGAAGAAAAAAATCTATAATAAAAGCTAATGACAATAACTAAAATGACAAAAAAATCCTCATACCCCGCGCCCATTGTCAGTAATGCTAATGGAATTATCCGAATGCAGAACAACATTTATCTTTGAAGCATATCCTGCTTGGGCCTCATCAACAGCATTATCTAATATCTCATACACCTATTAAAAAGAACCACAACCAATTAAAAAAAAAAAAAAACCTTGTTTCCAATTTACTTAAGATAAACTGAGTAAAATAGAACCTAGAATCCGCAATGACAAAAGAGAGGTAACAATATAAGTTACCAAATGGTGCAGACCACGCGGTCCTGTACTTCCAATATACATCCCTGGCCTTTTCCTTACAGGCTCTAATCCTTTCAACACCTAGACATATCAAAACAGAACTTATCAAACCCCTCATTATTTACAAAGCCTCCATTACTTACAAATTACAAAAAAAAAGACTTTTTTTTATATAAATTTTCACCTGAATTTGATCAGACCCATAAGCTTTCGAGCTCGCGCTTTCTTTCTGTGATTCAGTTGCTGTACTGGTAGACATTAAAGCTCTTGGTGAGACCCCATTTTGCACCAAAAATCTACTTGGAACCGTCCTCAATGGAAAACTCACCCTGTAATTACACAAAAACAAACAAATAATTCAAAATCTTGAGGTTTGGATTTTTAAAACCCTAGAAAAACCAAAACCCCTTCTTTCACCATAATTTTTTTTTATATAAAACTCTTAACCTACATTAATTTTTAACAAAAACCCATAACTTTTTTTCCTCTAATTTCCCATTTTTCCACCAATAAAAGAACTCAAAAGCACCAAAAATGCAACTTTCCCTTGATTTATCTCGCGATTTCAACAAACAGAAACTAACCAATGAAAAAGAGAGTAAAAGAGCAAAGAAAATACCTTGGCTTGAAGGAGACTAAGGGGCGGCAGAGAGAAGAGAATGAGTGAGACCAAGTAACAGAAGAAGAGGAGGAGGAGGTCATGGTAGCTCTAAGTAAAGAGATGCAGTGTCTACTGCTGTTGTGAGGTTTTAGAAGAAGACGCGCCATTGTTTTTGCTCGCATTTTTTTTAGAGCCCAAAGCAATTAGAGTCTTTGTTGATTAAAAAAAAAAAAAAACAAAGCTGGTCGATTTCCCATATTCCCTCCTCCTCTTCCTTGTGGGTCAAATGTTTAAAGCTTCAATTTCTAGCAACCCATGAAGAGATTCTATTTTTATGGCCCATTGGTACCGTGTCCATGAAGTCGAATATGGGCTTTGAAAATATAAACCTAAAATGTTGAGTTTGGGCTTAGCCTATAAGCAAAGCCCACCACCATAATTACCTATAAATCTCATTTTTATCTGAGTAAGGTGAACGACAATGTACTAGGCTTGGAAATAGCTTATAGTATATCTTTTTCATGGAGTATTCTCTGGTCAGTCTGAGTACAAAGAGATTAGCTTCATCTTATAAAACTTGTGAAAAATAGGTTATGGTCATTGTTAAGAGTACAAGACTTTCTAAATTTTTACTTTAATCCAAATCACTAAGAGGAAGGAATCGTGTTTCTTTCCTTTCGGTCTACCTCTCAAGTTTTTAAAAAGATAAAACGATAAATTTATTGTTTCAATTCATAGTAATTATTGACATGGATGAATCTTCTGAGCCTGAATTAATTTTTTAAATTCACAATCATGAAATTGTAGATCTAAGTTCAATAGATTGAAAGATAAAATTAAAAAAAAAATCTTAATTTAAATTTAAACACTAACCAATTTATGATAATATCTCTTTTGTATTTATTTTTTTGTTATCTTAAACACTAACCAAACACAACATTAATTACGGAATAAGTGAGCCTAAAAAAATATTAAACCTAAAATATATGTTTTAATCTTAATCAAGTCACATAACATTGATATTAAGAAAAATGCTAAATTAATGGGTTTTACATGAATGGGTATCACTTATTTGACAATTCATATTCAAGTAATTTGAACTATTTATATTTTTTTGGTGAAAGTTTATTTATATTATTTACTGTATATATATAGAATGACATCGCGATAAACAATTAAAGTGAATTTCTGAAATTCAATTACTTGGCAAATTGCTACAAGGTTGCATCCTTTTCTGTACACTAATAAATTCTAGGGTTGGTAGAGTAAGAAATAGATCAAACTAAAAGTTGAAGAAATAAGATAATCATTAAAAAAAAGTTGATTCCATTGTGAAGACAGAAAACTATACTACATAATCTCATTGAACAAATTAAAAATAAAATGCATACAATTTACATCCCCTAAATTATATAAACATCCATTCTACCACGAAGACATCATAGAAAGATTTCTGATATTAATTCATCAAAAATTAAAAATAACATGATAAATTAAGCGACGAAATAATTGATTTCTTTTTTAAATACAATACATCCTAGCTATTATCTAATAATAATAAAAAGAATAGCAAATAAATGAATTTTATAATATAATGCAACACGTTAACAAGCACGCATGAAAATATTTAGACATGGAGGGTGAAGGGAGGCAGCCTTAGAAGCCACTTGTGAAACATGCATCAAACCTCTCGAGGCCCCTTAACAACTCAGTAACAAGTTGATAAAAGTGATCAAGTTGCCAACTGATTCATGAGAGGAACCTCCTCCTCTTATTGAAACGTCGATCTTCTCCTTCAGCTGCATAGCCCTCATTTTGGTTTGCTTTCCTTCCTCACCCGCCATTAACCTTCTGATATAGTCCTCTATATTTCCTCTCTCCAATCTCTCCAACTGGATCCCAACTCTCCATAAATGACTAACCAGCCTTGCATTCACCTTCTGGTCTCCCACATGGGGCCAACAAAGCATAGGGACCCCTTCGCTAATACTCTCGATGGTTGAGTTCCAACCATTGTGAGTCCAAAATGCTCCTATAGTTTGATGCGCCAGCACCTCCTTTTGTGGTGCCCAGTTAACTATTCGACCTCTTTTCTTCGTAATATTTTCAAATTCTGTAGGCAAGAGATCGAACCCATTTGAGCCGTGGACCAAACCAGGTCGAATCACCCACAAAAATGGATGACCACTATTGGCCAGCCCCCAGGCCATCTCAGCCAGTTCAGTTTCCGTTATCATGACTAAGCTACCAATGCTTACATATATGACAGAATTTGACCTTTGTGTGTCAAGCCAAGAGATGCAGCTTTGCTCTTCGGTCAAAAAACTGCTTAGAGCAGCGTTTGAGTGCTTATGAAGAGGTCCAATACAGAACATTGGGCCTACAATTTTTGATTTGAATTTATCACAGATTGCTTGTTCTAGGCAGCCAAGAGAGTTCCAAATTATAGCTGAAGCTGTCCTGGTTCCATCATCAATGGGATCAAAAACCCTGTCTACAACTTCTTGGTTGGATTTGTTGAACAATGGCATGTCCTTAACTCTTAAAAAAGGAATCTCATCAAGTGGTTCCTCCAATAATTGTTGTTCTGCTAGGAACAAATTAAAAAACAAGTGTGAATCCCACTAGAAAAACTAGAAGCCTTGAAGCTACTTGAGAGATTAAGTGTGTGCAGAAACTTGTTTGAGGATAACAACTATTACAATTGAAAGAAAAGGGGGAAATTGCCTAACCCTCATGAAATTTGAGGGCCGTAACAAAAAATAAATAAATAAAATTATATCCTAATAAAATAACACTTTACATATTAAGTCAAAAACGTGCCAAATCAGCTAATGAAATTTTTTTAAAATATTACAAGTTTATTATGATTGATTTAATACTAAAAAAAATTACTATCATTAAAAAAAAACTAAAAAATATCAATTTTTCTCTTTGCACCGAGACACAATTTATTATAAATTAAAATAGTAAACTAGTCATTTTATCATTCTCAATCAAAATCATTTAATTAGCTATTTTAGGCAAAATAATCTTTTCCATAAAATTCATTTATTATTATTATATTGATTGGGACAAATTAGCCCTATAACATTTTAGATGCACAATGAAATGATTTAAATAACCTTTAAAAGCAATTGTAGTTTAAAAGCTTTTTGGTATTTTAATACTTTGATTGCACACTAACTACATTACCTTAAAAAAAAAAAAACTAACACCGAGAGCTTTTTATATTTCTTTTATAATTTTTTAGTTATAATCAATTTGAATGAGAGGCAATTATATCTCTTAAAAATATATAAATATAATTTAAAAAATAATAGGTGCTTGCTTATGCTACATAGACAACAACAAATGGGAGACACATATATTTTTTAAGCGAAATGTGTGTCATCTTTCAATGGTCAAACACAGCCTTTCAAAACGACGTTGGAAGTGTGCGTCGTCCTCTTCCCAATGATCAAGCGTGTGTGCACGGCAAAACAACGATTGGGCTCTTATTGATATTTTTTTCTTTTCCTCCTACTTTTTTCTCTCATAACCTTGTATTTTGCACTATCCCTTCCAAAGATTAAATATGTCATGTTAGTTTTTATTTGTGTCAGTTTTAGTTATCATTTTTTTAATTGCTATTTGTTTTTTTTTAATGTTTTTTTAAGTTAATTTTTTTAAAATTTTATTCCTTGTCATTTTATTTTATTTAATTTTTTTTATCTAATTTGATCATCATCCTTTTGATTGCTATTTTTTTATCATTTTCTTGATTTACTTTATTTTTTAATGTAGTCCCTCAACATTTTATTTCATTTAATTTTTTATTCAATTTGGTCCTTTTTTTTGCTATTTTTTTTTATCATTTTCTTGGTTTACTTTATTTTTCAATTTAGTCCCTTATTATTTCCTTTCATTTATTTTTTATTCCAGATTTGGTCTTCATTATTTTGATTATTATTTGTTTTGTTTTTAAATTTTAGACGATTAGGAATTTTGCTTCGTGATTTTTTCATGTTTGTCTTTTATAAGGTAATTATGGTCTCATGATCTAGATTAAGAGTTTCAAAAATTAGCCCGATTTAATTTCAGTCTTTTTAAGTTCTTTTTAACTTTTTTTTTTCAATTTCATCCTTCAGCATTAGGTTATTGGGTCTTAAGTTTCATGATTTGTTTTCTCTTTTTTTTCCGTGGGGTTATCCTTATCTCATATTTCAGATCATGAGTTAGTCGAGCTATAACTCAAGTTGACTTGTGTTTTTTTTTTTCAGTTTTGCCTCTTATCATTTAATTTGCTTGAGAATTTACCTCCAATGTTATCCAAGTCTCAAAACCAGGTCGTGAATTTGGCACACTGACTTAAGTAAGGTTTTATTGTTCTTTTTAAAATTGATTATTTTTTATCAAATCGTTCTTCAACGTTTGCTTTTCTTGTAATTGAGCTTCATATTTTTTTTTTACGAGATTATCTCATTCTCATCTAAATTTTTTTTGTTATCAAATAAGATTATTGAAATCTTTTAAGAATATTTAGAAGATATTTTTTCAAAGCACTAGACAACTTGTTTATTTTTTTCTATTAATCATTGATTTTTTTAATTATATTATTAAATTAAAAAAATTATTAAATTTATTTGAATCAATGACACCTGTCTTTATTTTTCTTCGTCATGCTTTTTCATAAATCTTACAATTGTGGGGTTTTCAAATTGCTTTCTTTTATAGTATCTCTAATCAAACAAAGAAAGTCGTTGTGGATTAGAAGAACTAAACACCAAGCCTGTGAAACATGTACTGTGAAAGGGGCCATGATTTGACCTTAACACTCGAGCTAAATATTCTCTTTTCACTCCGTGGATCTTTTAACAATGTTGTCGATTTCATTTTGTTGTGCTTGAAATAATTGGTATATCTTGTATTATTAAAAAAAAACACAATTCAAAATAAATTTTATTTCATTCTAAATTTTTGAATGATCTCGATTTATTCTGGATTTCTTGACTAAATTTTGTTGAAGATATTCTAGTTTCATTCCATGCATTTTGTTCTATGAATATTATTTTTTTAAAATTTTGTTTTTAATTTCATCATTTAACACTTAATTTATTGGAAATTGAACTTTATAATTTGTTGTGCTTTAATATCTTTGTGATTATCTCTGTCTCATGATCTATGTTACAGGTTTAATGAGTTAAC
>Ga0325403_1007393_pt1 | contig 10493 bp, 8 predicted proteins | sample PopdelMetagenome_19_FD_205665 | JGI IMG/M metagenome (GOLD analysis project Ga0325403, IMG submission 205665) | Populus deltoides microbial communities from Bellville, Georgia, United States - Xylem-PdKOR-R4 | ecosystem: Host-associated > Plants > Phyllosphere > Stem > Wood/Secondary xylem...
AAGCCCCTCCGTTTACCGATGATCATGTGCTTCCAATATTGAGGTTGTTGTGCCACATACTCTTAAAGGCTAAGTTGGTCATTTCATGAGTTCCTTGTGTTTCTCAGAAACTTCTCCTTCCAGCTTCGGTCCAGAAATACTTCTTAAATTATGTGCCCATCTTCATGGAAGACTATATATTCACTCCCTTCTACCTATTAATTAATAGCAAGGAACACAGAGCACGAGAATAAATAAACGAACCAGCACCTTATTAATGAAGAGAAAGTACAGCATGGAAGGAGAAAGAAGAGAGGGAAATATGGTGGTTGATGAAGAAGAAGAGAAGATCAACGCTTTTTACACTTTGGTTAGAAATATAAGAGATGTCCATAATCAAATGTTGAGTGGTTCCAAAGGGAAAGGGAAAGCGGAGGAAAAAGAAATGAAATCAACTTGGACCCCATCTTTCACCTGGGAAGATTTTGCCGAGGAGGATCATCATGAGCAATTCAGAGGCAATTTTGAAATGCTCCCACCTCCTCCTCCTTCTTCCTCTAAGAATATTGACGAAGGACAGCAACCCACAACAGATCAGAAAAGGCAAGATCAAGATTTAGATCTCAATCTTTCACTTTGATGGGCTTTTTTTCTCTTAATATATTGAGGTCATCATCAATTATTCAACCATGCTAGACAACTCGAAGTCAAGCATGTTTTTTCATGTACTCGATCATCATTTTGTTCACTTACAATATTATTACCATCACTGTTCTTCTCTTTGTAACTTTAATTACAAGAACCGCAGTAATGGAAGTCTCTGTATACTTTTTTGAGGCTTGGACCTATCATTTTGATGATTCTTTATCACATCTCCAAATGAATATATTAGCAGCCACCAGGACATTGCAAATTATCACCATCAACATTTAGATATGCTTCTTAGTATGCCAGTTTTCACTGCTGATCACTAGTGTTCTAGATTCCCATGTCGGTACAACTCCCAGTTCATTCTACATCATCTCGTTTCCATTTTGTTTTAATTTATCTAAATTGATTGTCTTAACTTGCCGTCACAAGTAATAATTGTTATACAGTCAATTGATTTGAGTGATTGTGATTCATCTGAAAGAGATGGATGTTGTGGAGAATGATGGTAAATTTAAAACTAATATTCATGATGTCCTCTGGTTTTTTGTGGTGCATATGGCAAGATTGACTGGGACTGTTCATATGGGAACGCATGGTAGCTGCTTCTCATGATATGGTTTCCATCCTACACAATAAAGTAAAATCAAAACTTCCTGATGGTCAACTCCTTTGTCCAATCGAAACTCGAATCATCTGGTCTCAAGCAACTACTTTCTTTTTGCAAGGAATTAAGAGTTGAACATACATATATAAACCAAGCTATTCTTTTGGAATGTTTCTCTGAATTGCGTACCGACAGAGATACAGAAATCATTAGAAAGGGACTTGAGCTCCCCTATATTTCATAGTGGCAGACGTGAAGAACAGTAGCCCACCGAAATCTATGCTGTGGAAAGCACTCAGACCCTGTTCAGTAGTGTTCACTCTCTCGTAATTTTCCCAATTGAGAGTGAGGACCTAGTAGGTTATAGCCAAGCAACTCTCTGTTCTTCTATTCCTTTGGAATTCTTGGTGGGATAAATTCTGACCACATCTTCTCTGTCACAAGGTCCCATTTTTCATATCAAGTTTGTGCTCCAGACCAGCCCTCTACATGATTCCTTTTTCACTGAAGCGTTGACCCTTTGTCTGCAAGTATAACTACAGAAGAAAAGGCCTCACCCTCACCAGCTGTACAAAACAAACTTACAAATAGCTACAGTCTCAGGGCACTAGCAATTTTATTTGTCCATCTAGAGGTCCTCCAAAGTCATGGTCTAGTTGTGAACAAATCCTCGCGTTTCATGATTTCTTTTAAGAGGATCAAATTCTTTCAACTATTAAATTACACCAGTCTCTAATTCTGTTTTTCAGTTTTAATAATTTTAGGTTCAAACATTATGCTCTGCTTTACATACCCAAAAAAACCTCTGGAAAGTAGAGCATATATTAATTGTAAGAGCTTGAAGCATCGGTAATATGGTTGGAAGTGATATCAAGATGGGATCCTTGAAGCAGGAGCATAAGTGAGTAAGGCTTCGCTGAATTATAAATTGACTATTTGGAATTCTAATTAAGAGCAGCTAAATTTCATCATAAAGGCAGTGGCATTGGACTACTATAGCCGGAACAAATATATACTAGCACACTTATTACAACAAAGCAACTATTCCATTGTAAGTTTCAATTTTTTTCTCTAAAGGAGAAGATCAGAGAGAAGGGATATTTTACACTAATTCCAACCACAACAACACACTTGAAAGGGAAATGGTGCGAGCACAAGCCAATCTAAAGCTCCTTACTGGTAGATAAGCCAAAAAAATTTGCCACTAGTTTTGTTCTGAACTTGAAGGACTCTTCCCCAGTTTAGATAACTTTTGATCTCCAGTCCATGGACTGTTAAGCCCTCTTCCACTGGATTTGGGACTTTTCTGCCCTCTTAATTCACTTATACGAGGACTATATGTGTACGAGAGACGAGGGCTTTGAAGACTTTTAGGATTATTTGCTGGTGTTGTAGTGGAGCTTGAGATTTTAGGACTACTCGTGTGCCTGAACTCTCCACGGCTTCGGGTGATAACCTCATCCAAAATCTCTCCATCTCCTCCATAAGCAGCTCCTTCCCCCAGCCCTGCCTCCTATAGACAAAGTGAAGAAATTGTATATGTGAAGTGAAAGTGAATGCAGGATGGATTTTCCTTTTAATTATGTTGGGAAAGGAATCTTACTGTTGCGAGATTGAATGGCAAAGCTGGTGCTTCTTCATACTCGGCTGCATCCAAGTCTTGAAGGTGTGCTCCTTTGAAAAACTTGGGAAGGCAGTATTGTCTTACAGGAACCAAAAGCATGATCATCAAAGGAAACATAAGGCCCGCAATCGGTATCCAAGTGAGACCAAAACATATCAGCAAATAAGCCGTCTGGAAAATTGTAAACATGGCAATTGACTTGAAAGGAACTGTTTCTACGAATGTGGCGTGGAAATCTTCAAGTACTCTGCAAGAAAAATAAGTTAATTTAGACATGAGAACAAGCGAGAATGCAAGACATGGGGAACAGTGAAAGATGAAGGATTTGAAGTCATTACTTGTATCTTCTGCTTGGTGCGGTGAAGAGCAATAATATTCTTTCCCAAAACTGGTTACCAGGTAAACTTTCAATCGCCATGAAGGCAAAATAGCCCCAAAGGACTGAGGTTGGGATCATTTTGAGAAAGGGCATGGCTGCAACACAACCTCCAACCATTGTGGCTTGAAGCAAATTACTTACACGTTGTTCTTTGACCTCAACAGGCAATAGATCATCAATTTCCTTCTCAATGTCAAAAACTGTCTCATCGACTGGGGCATCTATATGGCCTGTACATGTAGCTGCTTGGATGGTTGATTCTTTGAATTCCTTTAGACCCTGCACAAGATATTTAGCAATTCTCAATTACTTTCTGCAAAACTAGATAATTTGATTCCATCTAGGAATTCCAAAATTACGATCATGTTTAATTTCAGGACAAAACAAAATGGTCACCAGCAACATAAGTTGCAAACATACTTGAGAGGGCTGTTGATACATCAAAGGAGTCTGAATTTGGTGATAAGCTTCTTGCATATTTCCATACAATTGTCCCAAGCTGGCATTCTTTCTCAGACTTGTACGTGCTGTTGCGACAAGTCTATTTCGAAGCAACTGCATAATAAGCAAATACTAATCTTAGAAAGATTTAATGCACGGAGTTACCACGACGACAAAACAAGACAATTTATTTCTTCAACACTGAATATTGAAAGAACCTTGATTTTTTGAGAGATTTCACTGTAGATTACCTGGTACTTAAGAGTGGCCAGACTTTTTGTATGCATTGGAGATTGGGGAATGACTCCATTTGATGGTGGGATTCCAATAAGACCACACATTAAGGTCTGTCACCATTAATGAAAATATTATGAATGTTTGAAAAAAGAAAATCCAGTAGGATGAGACAGTTCTAGCAAGAAGGGAATTTGCATACCACAAATCCCAAAAGAAGCAAGTCATAATGATAAGAAGATGGCTTTCTCAAATTGAACTCCTTCTGCTGAGCAAGTTGAGATGCTACGCTATGGTCAAAATAGTAAAGCACCGCGATCATCGTAGCAGGAATGAAAGCTCCAATTATGTAGGAAATGGGAACATCTAACATCTCCTGTCATGTGAAGATTAATATAGCTAGTTTAGTTTAATATGTAGAGATAAAATTCTTTGTTTTCCGGATGGCGGAAAGAAGAGACAGAACTCGCCTTGACTACAGTCCAGTTCTCATATGCACCAGGGGACCAGGGATTTGGGCTGAAAAGACGCCGGGGGATTCCTTTCGGAACATTTCCTGTCGGAATATAAGAAACAGCTGTCCATACTACAACCATGAGGGGTACACCGTAGTCTGCTACTAAACTTCTAAGCCAACCTGTCAGGAAAATGATTTTAAGCTTTCAAAATAAATGAATATGGTAATCTTTAAAGTGACCAAGATTCCCGACTGATCATAAGTAGTAAAAGCCCTCAGTATTCTATCAGAAACCTGAATTTTGATCTACATACCACTCCCATAGCGCCAGGATCTTGCCTTGCGGCTTCTTAATGCAGTGAGCAGGAGGCCAAATGATAGAACCAAAGCAAACATTCCATTTGCGAACCTCCATGAAGGTATAAACTCCATTGATTTTGGATCTTCTCGTTTTGGAATGCGGAATTCATCCACGAGACCCTTAACAGTCAAGCCAATTACTTAGTTTAACTGCTAATTAAACAATAATTAACAACATGCCATCATCATAATGCAGTTGAAGTCTTTAACTACTCTTACTTTGATAGCCTGTTGCATGAAGAGCATTGCAATAAGCAGACCAAACAACTCTCCAGCTACACGAGTGAACCTATTGATAATTGAGCATGCTCCTAAGACAGCCAGTAAGAACAGCAAGAGTGAAGTCCAAACACATACCCTGCAAGATCATATAACCAGGTAAGTTTTGTCAAGCAGTGGAAGCAAGCATAAAAAGAGATTATCTAAGACCTATTAAAAGGGATTAATCAGCTCACCATCCAGTCCATGCTAGAAATAAGTTCCTTCCCAAATCAGCTCTCTCTTTGGCAAAGTTGAACATAAATGTGTACATAATGACTGTCGGCTCTGCAACTCCCAATATCAGCAAAGGTTGACCTCCAATAATTGAGTGTATGATCCCACAAACTGCGGTGGATGCCAGGGTCTGAACTGCTGTTAGAACTCCATCTGCAAGTGCAAGGTAGATTTCATGATGTGCTAAAATTTCACAGAACACCATATCTTTTCTTTTTCTTCTTTTCACCTTGAGATTAAAATGGTTTGATAAAAAGTTGGCGCAAGTGAAAAAATAACGTGCATGATTTCAGCAAGCTAACATCAATCGTTTTTTAGAAAAAGAATATTCAACAGAAGAAAAAAAAAAGTTCCTTGCTGAGTTCATGTTAATACCAGTATTTCTCTCCAATTGTTCCCCAAATGAGATGACCGGAATCGCGGAAGCAAAGAATATATATGTGGTGGGAGCCAAAATCCTGAAAATAACATTAATATATATGAAACCAATAATCATATTGAAATTTATTCATAAAGGAGGCCTAAAATGCAAAGAATGTATATGTCAGAAAAATGGCAATTACTGCAAACCATGCACGACAAAATTTTGTGTGATCACTAAGAGGTGAGACTTTACCTGAAGCCTGCTCTAAATCCACCTGTCCAGTCTTGCTTGTAACACATCAATCTTCCCCGAAGGTCATTCTTGATTCCACGGAAAGGCACAAATGTCTCCTCCATGATGTTATCCGACAGGAAGCTCAGTGGTGAAAAGTACTGCGTACTTGTTTTCTTCCTTCTTTGAAAGCTTGTAACAGATGACTAGACTACTCAGACGATAAGCAAGACTACCCTCTAGCGACAATGTTGGGATTTTAGAGGGAGGAGTGGATTTGCCATTGAGAAACTGATTGGTGATAGAAGTTACATAACTTGAAAATAAGATCAACTTTTAGAAGGGATGGAGCAAAAATGAAAAAGAGAGATAAATCCAAGGCGAGCTTGTTCTATACTACCAGGCTTAACAAACACAACAAAGTGAGTTAATGATGCGATGGCTAGCAAAGTGTGGAAGACAAAAGAGTGCCAACGGGGAAAGCTTGCAGTTCAGTACAGAATTTGGTGGGTTGGTGACCACAAAAATGAGCAGCAGACCTCTTGAAACTCCTCTTGAGTTCAATGTGTTGGCACTTGGAAGAGAAGAAAGCTCCAGATATATATAGTAGTTATAGTTTCTTGTGCAGACAGCACAAGAGGGAATGGTGAGTTAAATTAATGAAGAGTCATTAGCTTGGGGGAGTCAATAATCCTCTCTACCCTTGATCTTTTCCACTTGCATGCACTCTCCGCTTTAACTGGACCACGTCAGCTTCGCGGTGGTAGATGGATCCACCAGGAAGGTTCAGTTAAATTTCACGGACTTTATTTAGCCAAAAAGTGTCGCATACAGGTAGCAGTATATTTTGAAGCACTTCTTGGCCACATTGTGAGCAATAGTTGACTTCTCTTGAATTTATTTAGGTTATAAATCATAGTGTCTGGTGTTCATTATACAGTAGAGATCATGACCCTATGATACAGCCATATCAGCATCTCCCCCCAACATTAGTTTGGGGGGGTTATTATTTGATGCGCCAAGATACCTTTGGTGCCTTCATTTTGATGGGGATGTAGTACAATATTAATCTGTCTTCTTCTCTCTTTTTTTCTTCTTTTTTTTTCCTCTCAAAGTGAGGATTTCGTGCTCAATATTCCTTTATCATTTCCTTATGTTTTCGAGGGCAGACTCAACACTTCAAGGAATGATCTAAGAATTTGTGTTTTATTCTATTGCTGCCCATGTGCTTTCAAACTGGAACAACTCATCTTAGCTATATTCCTAATCACTCGTACTATGTTTCAAGTGCTCTTTTACGTCAACAATCAAGCTTCCATGCTTTTCTTTTCCTCTTTTTTTATATAAAAAAATACTGTTGATGCTACAAAATCCAATATAGAAATGGGAATTTTTGAGTGTTTAGATAGTTACAATCACCTGTTTACATTAATATTTTCTTTTTTGTAGTTCATGAAATTAATGGTAGAAGAACTAATACCTATAAAACATTTTTTTTAGTGAGATTTAGGGACCTTTCGATAAAAAATCAATAACATTTAATAAAAGATTGCAATAAATAAAAGAGCGATCTTTAAATTCTAAAAACAAGATTGTTTGTTCTTATTTTTGTATGATAAATGCTATAAGAATTAAAGTACAAATACTTAGAGAATAAAAATTATAAACCCTTTATTTTGGTAGTTCAGGGGATATATATAGTCATTGAACCTTGTCATGTTGCTTTAATAGAGGGTTTAAACTTTAAAGTGTCATTTTTTTCTAATAGCATTAACGAGAGATAAATATCACTTACGCAGTATTAATGAGGAATAGATATATCTTACATAATATTAATATTGACGGAAATATGGTAGGCCTTTAGAAAACTTTTATCTACTAGGAGTGTAGAGAGATCATTATTCTTGATTTTTAACATTTCATGTTAAAAGTTATAAGAATTAATAAACAAGGTCTTCTGACCCAACATGAGGCTATGATCGTCAAATTCATACTCACTTAGACTTGGAACGATGCCAAGCCCGAGGGTGTTGAGCCTGGCAACTCGCCGGACTCATATGTACTTGGACTCAACATATAGTTGAGCCTACAAATATTGGGCCTGGCAACTCGCTGAACCTACATGTAACTGGGCTCCACGTGACTGAACCTAAAAGTGTTAGATTTGGCAGCTCATATCAAGCCTACATGTACTTGAGCTTGGCGCATGGCTGAACCTAATGATAGCGAGTTTGAGAATTTACCAGACTCATATGTACTTGGGCTCAGCACGTGAGTGAACTCAATGATGTTGGGTCTGACAGTTTGTTATACGCATGTCTGTTTAGGCTCAGTGCATAGTTGAATTCAAGGATATTAGATTTGGCACCTTGCCAAACCCATATGTACTTGGGGTTAGCACATGTTTGAACCCAAGAAAATTAAGTTTGACAACTATTAGACTCATATGTATTTATACTCAATATATAGTTGAACTCAATAATATTGAGTATGGTAACTCGTTAGGGCTATGTATTCTTGGGTTAAACATGTCACTAAAACCAGAGTTATTGGATCTCGCAAAAGACCATATCCATGTACTTGATTTAAAGTGTCACTTGGACAGAACTGAAGTAGGGAAACTCAATTCTCTTTTCGACCGAACTCAAAGCAAAGCAGTGGTTGTTACAAGTTCCTGCCATTTATGAATGATGATCATGATTAAAGAGTGGTGAAAGATATATAATACCAAAACCTTAATCATGCAGGATTAGGACTTGGCAGAAAGCCATGGCAAGTGCGCTTAGATTTAATAATTGTAGCAACAAATTTCAAAATCAAATCAGAAAATGACTTATCCTCTGATCCTCATCTCTAAACCGTTCATGTTCTTGTAAACCAGAAAAAGGCTTTCCACTCTCTTCTCTCATGATGTGAGAGTACAAAGAAAAACCAACGATAGAAATTCCATTGCAAAGCCTAATCAGGCACTAAAATTTATTACCCTTCTTGTAGTGTTGCTTGCCTTTTTTTTTCTTGAAAGCGCAGTGGTCAAAGGCTTTTTAATTTTTTGTTTTTATCATAAACGACACATGCAATATATATGCAATGTCACATCTAGGGCATTACTGATCATGTTATATGGTTGCATATTTTCTTTCCGACCTAGAATTTATATCATCGCAGATTACCAGGCCTGAGAGTAACAATATCAACTTGTGTTAATTACTGTTTAAAATACTGGTCAGTGAAAGGATTGTTCTACTCATCTCTGACTCATTACTGGGGAGAGGATCAATGATTTCCCCCTTTTCGTTTTCTTTTAACACGAAGATTAATGATTTTTGGGTTAATTACACAAATTAAACCTTCAATAATTTATTGATCTTCACCTTGTCGCTCACAGCAACTCCACTTACGTAAAGTCTCTCTCTTTTAACACAAGTTGAGCTGGTGTTTTCTCTTTGAAGAATTTGCAATCACTCGCAAAGATCTTGAAGTTAGAGGGCAAAGCTTTGAATTGTTGCCTCTCGGCAGTGGAAGAAAGATGTGCCCCGGAGTATCTTTTGCCCTAAAGCCATGAAATTAACAATGGCCACCATGTGAACCAAAAAAACACCTCCAAAAGAATGCAACAGATATCGAGAGAATGACTTTGTTTGTTGTGGGAAAAGCAAGCTTTACTCAAACCGACAATTGTTCATCTCTAGTGACTCATCACATCACCAAGGCAGATCTCACTCTAAATTAACAGCTTTAAGAGGAATGGGGATGGTGGAGGTCCATCTGAGGGAGAGATGGTGGATGTGAGGGGGCTGACATGGCTAGACAGTGGCGGTCGATGCGAAGAAACAAAAAGAAAAGGAGGCGGTGGAGATTATTAATTTCCCCATTGAAATATAATTTAATGGTTTCAATTATGTGCTTGCTATTGCTAGGAATTGAAAAAGGAAAAAGGAAAAAGGAAAAGAGCAAGTTGGTTAGGGTTTTTTTTTATTTTTTAATTCGATGAGATTATTTCCCCATTGAAATATAATTCAATGGCTTCAATTATTTCTTGTGTGCTTGCTAGAAATTAAAAAGAAAAAGAAGAAGGTGGTCATGGAGGTTAGGGTTTTTATTATTATTATTTAATGACAAACTTAATATTTAGTATAAGAACTTTTTAGCCATTTAATAGAATATAATAATAAATTTATAAATAATTTGATATTTCTTGATGCATCAACGAGAGGATATAAAGTCCTTTAAATTTATGAACTTCACAGAGTAAAATGCAATTCTTAAAATAAACCAAAAAAATAAATAAACTATATGATTCGCCGCGTAATTGATCTATTTTTATTTATTGTCCTTAATCATTTAAGCCCCAATAGTTATATATTAAGTAAAATTAGCAAGATTTAATTAAGGTGGTTTAATATGGTTGCAGATTTAATCATCAACTTTAATTAAAAGGGAGGGTTGGCAAATGAGCATCACTTACAGATTCATAAGTATCCACCAACTACTTTATGTTGCCATCTCATATATATTTCTTTAAATCCTAGGAAAACTTTCGCTCCCTAAAGCAGAATTAATTATATTATTCTATGATCAAGGAAGCATTAATTATGAGTTAAACTATAAAGTAGCAAGATTCTGCATTAATTAATGATTAGTAAAGCTAAAGTGAGTTTAAAAAATTATAAAAGG
>Ga0325403_1007394_pt1 | contig 10493 bp, 7 predicted proteins | sample PopdelMetagenome_19_FD_205665 | JGI IMG/M metagenome (GOLD analysis project Ga0325403, IMG submission 205665) | Populus deltoides microbial communities from Bellville, Georgia, United States - Xylem-PdKOR-R4 | ecosystem: Host-associated > Plants > Phyllosphere > Stem > Wood/Secondary xylem...
TTCTCTTATGCAGCAAATCTCGTCCTATATAGAATGTATCAGCAATAAAAATTTTAATTTCTCTTCAGATGTTGTTTGGGGCATCCTTTTTCAGGAGAAGCACACACATTGGAAGTGAAAGAGATTTCATACCAGGGAAAGTCAGAGTACCAAGAGATCCTGGTTTTTGAGGTTTGGCCACCTCTCTTTATGAAGTCTACCTACATTTGATGCATCTGTGTAGTTTGTATATGACATGGCTGATACAGATTTGTTTCTTCGCAGTCAACATCATATGGGAAAGTGCTTGTTCTTGATGGTATTGTTCAATTGACTGAGAAAGATGAATGTGCATACAAGGAGATGATCACTCATCTTCCCCTTTGTTCGATTCCATCTCCCAAAACTGTATGAACCAGTGCTAATAATTTCACCCTCTCGTATTTTATTTACTGCCACAAGTGATTGGTTAGGTAACATTCATGTTTTTTCCCCGCCAAATACCTGTTCGTTGGAACTCTAGGAGGAAATTTTGAAATGGAAGATGAACAATTGCTTCTCTTTTTTTCTCACAGTTGTACTTGTCAATGAGTTATTAAAACTTCCATTCCAAAGAAAGAACTATAATTACCTTTCTTTCTGAAATAGTAAATTAAAGCAAGAAAAGCATGAGAAAATGATTGTAGAATGAAACTTGAGTTTAAGATAAGCTTGAGTCTTCAATCCGAAATTCATGAGATGCCATGCAATAGTGTTTCCACTACCCTTGTATGAATCCTGGTATGATGCCGTAGTACTCTGTGTAGTTGAAGCGAAAGAGTCATTTACCTTGTTACAGTTTTTGTATTTCCACGTTAGAACTTCATGGATATGTTTTAGGTCTTTTGGAATCATATTTTTTTTTTCTTGCCACCCGTCCATCCTTCTTTCTTTTTTTCCCCCATAGCCATGCAGCTAAAATTTGACTGGTTGCTTTTCCTTGGAAACAGCATTTTCATGTTTTGTGTCTTGATGTCTTTTTGAACTTGTTGTATTTAATTTCATTTTCATGTTTGGTTCATATTCATTTCATGCTACGCCTAATGCAGGTTTTGGTGGTTGGTGGTGGTGATGGTAGAGTTCTTGAGGAACTTTCTCGCCATCTGTGGACCTTATTGATATATGGGAAATAGATCAGATGGTTATAGATGTAAGCGATGATTTGGTGAAACACTTCATGTATCACAAGCTATGTGCTTTTCCATCTAACTCCTTCAATTTACTGTAGGTGTCTAAGAAGTTTTTTCCACAATTATCTGTTGGGTTTGAGGATCCTCGTGTCCGACTTCATGTAGGTGATGGTATGTTCAAGCATTTTTTTTCATGTTCCTTTTTCTACACTTTTCCTTGGGTTATATAAAGACTTCATTATTTGTGCATGAATTTTCCTTGGGTTAATTGAAGCGAATTGCAGGTATCTTCCTAGCTGATCTCACTTCTGAAATCTTTACAGCTGTAGAGTTTCTCCGGTCAGCTCCTAAAGGGAAGTACGATGCCATTATTGTTGATTCGTCACACCCTGTAGGTATGTTCTAGAATATGAATAACTGGTGCTTTCTTTATTTTCTCTCTCTTTCCTTGCACACATGTCTTTGTCCTATTTATAAGGTTGAGTGGTTAACACCAGAGGGAAAATCAGGATACCTGGCCAGTAACTTATTGAGGTAGAATCATGTTTTGGAACCACGGAACTGCGCAAATGAATGAACTTGTTGTAACTTCTGGTTTCTAGTTGTTTATATTTGGAGGATATTCTCAACGTAAGTGTTGGTTTGATTTGATTGAAAATTTTTGCTAGAAGCTGTCCTTGAGTTTGAGAAATAATTTTTTGGTTCTAGAATTTCCTAATTTGCCTTTTACAGGTCAGAACTGAAGTATTTGAAAACTTGGTTTCTGTGATCTTCATAGAAACTTCTGTAGTTTTAAGCCTTGTAGCATTTAGGAATGTTGCTCATGAGATTTCTCTTCATGATTAAGGTCCTGCTCAAGAGCCTGTAGAAAAGCCATTTTTCGAGTCAATAGCTAGAGCATTAAGGCCTGGTGGTGTGCTCTGTAACATGGCAGAAAGTATGTGGCTACATACACATCTTATTCAGGATATGATCTCTATATGCTGTGAAACATTCAAGGGTTCTGTCCGTTATGCCTGGGCAAGTGTTCCAACATATCCAAGGTAATGATGAGCTCTATTTCTTTTCTTTCTTGTTCTTGCTTTTTTTCGTCTCATAAATATTTTTCTAACAATTGTGGGACCAGTGGATACTTAAATCGATCATGTCCGCTTGAAGTATAGTTCTGCAATCACACCCTTTGTTGTTTATGTTCAATGCTGAATAATTTCAACATGAAGTTGAGATTTTGGTTTTTATTAATGTTAGTGAATTCTCTATCTGAGTATGAACTGATTCTTACACGTCTCTTTTGCTATCTGGCATGCAGCGGTGTGATCGGCTTTGTCCTATGCTCAACAGAGGGGGCCTGCCTGTTGATTTCTTGAATCCTGTCAATCCTATCGAGAAGTTAGAAGGAGCTACCAAGCATAAAAGAGAGCTCAAGTACTATAATTCTGAGGTAATAGCTCGGTTTTAAAGTTTGAAATTCAAGTACATGTCATCTACTCGCTTCTTCATATCTCTAATGCTCATAGGTTCATTAGGTGAATGCGATGGTTGCTGATGAACAATGTCTTGAACAATGTGATGGTAACTGCATTTCACGGATTTTCTCATCTTTAATACTAATTTCTCGCCTGGGACTCCTGTTATAAAAATTGAAATTTTGAAATTTTGAAATCTAACCAAAAGAAGAATATAAAATATCTAGAAAAATAAAGAATAATCTTAAATAACAACATAATATAAAATATAAAATATCTACCCTTCTTAACTGCATTTTGACATTTACCAGCAAAGAAAATGGCAATAGGAAGTCCACTGAAGGGGGGACACGATAGTAATTCTTTCTACAAGATCTACATAATGCAGGTACTCTTCCTCCCCCATTTTGTAGAAATTGATACCAAATCCAAATCACAACTCTCGTGAAGATTTAAAGGATCATCAAGAAAAAAAAAAAAAAAAACTAACAGCGTGTCTCACAAATGTTTAGTTTTCTTTTGCTTCAGTTTTGAAAAAAAAAAAAAAAAACTTGTTCCTCTAGAGCCATCATCTTAAGGTTATTTGGAATTGCATTACAAATAGCTTTTTTAAAAATTTAATTTTGTTATTTAATTTTTTTATTATATATTTTTAGTTTGTTTTAATGAGTTTATGTTAAAAATAATTTTTTTAAAATTAAAAATATTATTTTAATATATTTTTAAACAAAAAAATATTTTAAAAATTAATTACTACAACATTTTTAAACACCGTTATGAAATTTTATTTTCGTGAAGAGCAGCCACATCTAGTTGTGGTGAGTCATATGAAGTTGATACCAAATCCTAACTATTTCAATCTCTTACAAGAGATACACATCCTAACTTGAACTCAAGACCTGCTGTGCAGGCCTCAAGTTTTTTGACACCACGTTACACCCATTGGGAACTACACACAAGACCTGCTGTTTCCTACACGTTGGATTTGCTTTATCTATTTCATATGTTTTTTTAATAGAAAATATGGCATTGATATCATATTAATTATCCTTTTATCTGAAGGTAGCTAGGCTCATATTAAAAAAAAATATTAATTTTTAGATGTAGGGTGCTTGTAAATATCGATTTATGTATACCCAATATTTAAGTGATGTTAATGATTTCTGCTCATAATTAAGAAGTAACTCATCGTTTCTTGTTCAAGCTAGACTTGATTTTTTTTTTAATTTTTTCCATGCTGTAAGATGTGAAATGCGTTGGGGATAAAGATAGCTTCAATATATATATATGCTTTACTGGTTCCATGAAAGCTTGAAGATGCAAAAGAGAAGAAAAGAAAGAACCATGAACTGTAAATTGTACGACTTCTTGAAAGTGCAAAAGCGAATGCATTAATAAATTTGTATCTGAAAATGATATTGCTTATTAATTAATAGATTTTTGATCTCACCTTTCACTGTTTGGCCTTCTGGTTGAAGTTTTCAGTTAGAAATTTCAGCTATAGAGGCTCAGATCTTTTTAGAAATCCTGAATGTATTATAAACTGGACTAATTAATTAGGTCCCGCGTCGCTTTGGTCTTCTCTTTTCTTTTACATTCCCATTGTATTTATCTTTCGTTCAGTTCCACCTGCTTAATGGAGCTGTTTAATATATAATTCACTTCGTTTACTATAAAAAAAAATTATTAATTTGAATCACACGACTTCTTGAAAGAAACGACAATCCAAACAGTACAACAGTACATATATATCATATGGCAAACCATTCCACACTGTTAATGGGGAAAACAAAAGGACGAAGAAAAAAAAAAACAGCTCTTATGTGTATGATCAAGTTTTAAGGGTGTTAATTATAGGGTGGCGTTTGAGCAGCTGCAGTTGCCGAAACCTGGTTTCTCTTTTGTTTCTGCTAAGTAAGCTTGTATGGCACTTACTCCAAAGCCATAAATAAAAGAGTACTTGACCACTGCTGTAGAAATAGGATCCTTATATTGAAGGATCCATCTCTTGACACTGTTTCTATAATGCGATTCAACAGAACTTTTGACCTCATTGTAAGCATAAGGGTTGGGCGCCAGATTGGTTGTTATCTCTTTGAAGATTTGTGCTATCTGATCGTCACTTCCTATAGTGGTGCGGAGTATTCCCTTTGATCGCAGCTCCTTCACATCTTCAGGTTTATCAATCAGTGAACGCATAAGGCATACATACGAAGTGCACCTACCATAATACCAACCAGCGCATGTTTCATAGGCTGCCAAGTTCAGAAGCAAGGACTTGGTTGAGTCCTCTATGCTTAGTGGAGGAATGCAGAGCGCTCCACCGAGCAATGTATTTTTGAACTTGACATCGGTGAAAACACGGGTGTTGCTTGGCATAAAAGAAATTCCAACGTTCTTAAGCTCGTTGACAGAATAATACCGGTTCCAGCTTGTGATCTCCCCGTACCTTCTTCTCTCTGGTAGATGTTGTCCTAATTCGCCGTATACGAACTTGAAATAAAAAAATTCGAGAAGATGATCGTAAGGATCTAAACCAAAGGCAGTATCCTTGGATATTGGGGATTTCGAACTTAATTTTAATGCTCTTGACAATTCTGAAAAAAAAGGGGATATTTTTTTCCAGCACAACTCTCTTTGAGGGGGTATTTCATGAATGTCTTTGGAGAAATTTTCAAGTATTTTCATCCAATTTTGATCTTCACTTTCCGAACTCGAACTCTGGAAAAAATGCAATAAAATTGTTTTGTTCAATTTTTTATGCGAGTACAATATATGATGCATGCAAGTTATGAGCAGAATAATATAAATAATTCAATAAAAAATTAATAAATTTAGAATGCTCCTAAACTAAACACAAAAGAACTAAAATAGATGGCAGAAGGAAGATTGTTTTACTTGTTTGGACGAAGAAGTATCCTCCACGGCAATGTGATCCCCTTTCCTTTTATATAACCTGAGTTCATCAACAAATATAATTTTAATGCTAAGATTAGAACTTCAACAAAAGTAAAAATTCTAGTTCATGTTCATGCTAAATCACATCTAGTTAAATTAAACATTAGCATACTTGTAACCAACAACCTCATCAATGGGATAAGAACTCGAAAGGGGAGTTGGTTCTCTAGTAAGAACAAGTCCCTTCTAACCGAAGCAACTTCTTCCTTCCTCAGGTTCTGTTGCTTAAGATTGTCGGAGACAACCTGGAGAATGAAATAGCCATCAAGAAACATCATCTGGGTGAAATTTTCATCGTTGAACTGACGTGTTGACTCCTCTGCATAGCATTTCCTTGCATCGCTGACCAATTCTTTGACCTTGCTGTACATTTCTTCAGCAGTCACTCTACTATCTCTGACAAACTGGCCGGCCATTTCAGCCTTGAGCTTCTCCATTTCCTTGAGTTCTTTTTTCCCATGGTGATAGGGACCGATGGAGACAACCAGTGGCTCATAGCAATCCGTGTTCTCTTTCATTTTGCGAAACTCTGATGGAACCCTTGGAACCTCTAGCTCATTCACTTGGTTGGAATTTCCGGCCCTACTTTCGGTCATCAAGGACTGCAGCCACGCATGATCAGTACTGCAGCTTGTACTATGCGAAGGACTATGCGAAGGGCCCTCAATATTAAGTGCTATAGACATTGTTAGTACGCATACACACTAATGATAAACACAAGAATAGGATCTCTTAACTAGAACTTATACCAAGTGATTGATCGATCTAGCTTGAAAGTGAAGTGGCTTTAGCTTGGAGCAAGTATTTTAGCTTACTTGGAAGTTGTGCTCTATTCCTTTGAGCCTATTTGAATTCTCGTTGGACAGCATGTGCTGCACAATGATTCGGTTGTTGTGGTCCGTTCATCGTGTTTTGTTGTGTTGCGTTGTGCCATGAAACAAAACAATCAAGTTATTGTGTTGCGAATAAATTTATTATTGTGATATTTGAATTAAAATGACTATAGATTAAGCATGTAAACTTGTTATAATATTTTTAGTAGCTTTAAAATAAATGGGATTATAATTTTAAATTTTAAATGTCATGTAGTGACTTAATCTATTTATTTTGATATTTCAGAATCCTATAAATATTAAATCACATGCCTATATAGTTCATATCATGAATAATATATGACTAGATAAAATATTATTCTTTATTCATAACAATTGTTCATGTTTTTTAAATATATACGATAAAAATTAAACACAAATCTATTTAAACATATTAAACAAAATTAGAGAAATTAAAAACAAGAAAACCATGTTAAATTTTAACCCCCCCCCCCCCCGGTTCTTCTTATTATACAAAAACGTTAACCATTGAACTATGATATGAGGTTATTGATCAAATAATTAAAAAATATATATTAACTTGATTCATTATTTATACGATTAGCTGTGTTTACATGATTAATTAAACAGTTAAATTGAGCTAAGTTTTTTGGTTGAAGTGATGATAATTAGTAAAACAAAATGACATTATTATTTTAAATTTTAAATTTTATAGTAATTTAATATTATTCTTATACTTGTATTTTTATTTTGGCTGTTTATGGAATATGAATATGCAAAAAGATTAATTACAGGTTTAGAAATGGAGGACATTTCTCTGTTTTACATTAAAAAAACAAGTTTTACTCGTCATAACGAGTACACAGACGACACAATCATAGAGGTTTCAAATGTGATTCTCATTTATGAATCCTTCTTTTTATCTTTAATATTTATGCAGTTGCTTGTAACAGTACTGGTAAGGGTGAAAAGAAATTCTGTCTGATCTTGCTGAACACAAGATTGAAAAGACATGATAATTAACTTGTATTATTAGCTAGAAAAAGAAGAAGACGGCTTGTTCTTTATCCATTAATATTCTATAAAAAGTTATAAAGGGCTGCAGAGAGAACAAATTAAAGTTCTTTTCCGAACAATTTTGGACGGCCATGCATGCATAACTTTATATATATATATATATATATATATATATATATATATATATATATATATATATAAAGAAGTATTATTTTTTCCATGCTGTAAGATGTGAAATACATGGGGGATAAATATAGCTTCAATATATATGCTTTATTGGTTCCATGAAAGCTTGAAAATGCAAAAGCGAAAAGAAAAAAGAAAGGGCCAGTTTATTTGCTGGAAAATAGTTTTTTTTGGAAAGTGAATTCCGGAAAAGTAAATTATTTTTTTTATGTTTGATAGTATAATGAAAATAAATTAGAAAATATTTTCCAGTGTTTGGTTATGTTATGGAAAATAAACTGAAAAATAACTTATTAATGTTTTATTTTTTTCAATTTTATTAAAATAATAAGGAACAAATCTTACAAATTAAAAGGTTGAATGAGAATGAAATTGAAAAAAAAATAATTTCATAAATTATCTCAAATAAAATAAATAATAATCAAAATAACAGAGATTAAATCTAAAAAATAAAAAAATTGAAAGATGAAAAAATTAAAATAATAATAATTAACATTTCATAAATTATTTCAAATAAAATAAGTAACAATCAAAAGAATGAGATCAAATTTGATAGATAAAAAATTTCAATAAAAAAATGATAAAGGAAAAGCAAATAATAATTATAAAAATAAGGATCAAACTTAATATAAAAATTAAATTCTAAAGGATGAAATTGAAAAATAAATATTCAAAACAATATATATATATATATATAACAATCAAAAGTTTGAGGACCAAATTTGATATAATCAGTAAAGAATATGACATTTCTAAATTATTATAAAAATATCACCACCATTAATGTTGTCATTATTAAAATATCATCCTCATTATCATCATCATAATATCACCATCATTAAAGGGATGTTTGAGAATATAATAGCAATTGCGGTTCAAAATATCATTAAGGCCCCATTTGTTTTCTGGAAAGTAGTTTCATTTTGAAAAGAGAATTCCAGAAAACTGAATTATTTTCTGATGTTTGGTAGTATAATGAAAAATAAGTTGGAAAACACTTTCCAGTATTTGGTTATGTCATGGAAAATGAGCTGGAAAATAACTTATTAATGTTTTATTTTTCTAAAGTTTATTAAAATAATAAAGAAAAAATCTTACAATTTAAAAAGTTGAATGAGTATGAAATTAAAAAAAAATAATTTCATAAATTATCTCAAATAAAATAAATAATAATCAAAATAATAGAGATCAAATTTAAAAAATAAAAGATGAAGAAATTAAAATAATAATAATTAACATTTCATAAATTATTTCAAATAAAATAAGTAACAATCAAAAAAATAAGGATCAAATTTGATAGATAAAAAATTTTGATAAAAAAAAATAATAAGGGAAAAGCAAATAACAATTATAAAAAAGAGGACCAAAGTTAATATAAAAATTAAATTTTAAGAGATGAAATTGAAAAATAAATATTCAAAATAAATATATATATATATATATATATATAGCAATCAAAAGTTTGAGGACCAAATTTGATATAATCAGCAAATAATATGACATTTCTAAATTTTTTAAAACTTACGGAAAGTGTTTTCCGTCCAAATTTTTCAGGAAAACACTTTCCTGGAAATCAGACTAAATTTTCCTTTGACTGAAAAGTATTTTTCGTTGACCAACTTTTCTAATGGCAAACAAACACAGGAAAGTTTGGAAAGTGATTTCCTGGAAACCACTTTTCAGGAAACAAACATGGCCTAACTTCTCTGATACTATAATTATTAAAATATCATTCCTGTTACTATCATCATAATTATTATCAAAATATCACCGTCATTAATATTATCATCATCATAATCATCATCCCTGATATCATCATCACAATCATCATCAAAATATCACCATCATTAAAGGAATGTTTGGCAGTGTGGTAGCAGTTACGGTTTAAAATATTTTTTGCTTGGAAATATATCAAAAGAATATATTTTTTTTATTTTTTAAAAATTATTTTTGACATCAGCATATCAAAATGATCTGAAAACATAAAAAAATAATTTTTAACAAAAAAAATCAATTTTAAAAAAAAATGATTTCAACTGCGTTTCCAAACACTGCCATAAAATAATACCACAACCAACATTTTTATCTAACTCTTTCACAACCATCACTTTCTTCAACATCATCATTAATTATTATCATTAACTTCACTAATACTATCATTATTATCTTTATATCCTTTGCAAATATGTTATTGCCATGCTTGTTCTGGAATATTTGATTTTCTAAAAATAGAAAACAGTAAATGGTAACAAACATACTATTAATTTTTTTCTTCCTTTTGTTTTAGATTATTAATTCCAAAATTAATTATGAAATTTAAAACATGATTTGTCATGTCATGTTTTGAAATGCATACTATGTTTTGTTCATAACGATTTGAACATCCAACAATTGATTTTATGTTCAAAAAATCTAACTACTGGGAAAATTTCTGGATTTTCTAGATTGTCAATCGGGAGTTGTTTAGTAGGCGCGGGCGTGGCTCACCTCTAACAATATAATAAATTCAGTCCATTTTCTAAAAATGTTTTCAATTTGATCCCTACAATAGTGAAAACTAAAGGCTTATTCCATTTCCTGCCATTGAAAAGCATCTTGACATGTATTCTTCTGTCTATCTCTATGGTGAAGCAATGTTAGTTTGACCATTTGTCATCAATTGACCAACGATTAACCAATAGGATGATGACAAGCAACATCTTAATAATTATTTGAGAAACAAATCAATTAGTGATATTCTTAATAAAATAAAAAATAAGAAAAGGCTAGAATAAGTAATCTAGCATGCCTTTCCTTAACATAGTTCTGCATATTCAGACACCACTCTGCACTAATTCATTACATCCTGTTAGATTTCTCTGTTCTAAACTATGAACATAAATCAA
>Ga0325403_1007399_pt1 | contig 10490 bp, 4 predicted proteins | sample PopdelMetagenome_19_FD_205665 | JGI IMG/M metagenome (GOLD analysis project Ga0325403, IMG submission 205665) | Populus deltoides microbial communities from Bellville, Georgia, United States - Xylem-PdKOR-R4 | ecosystem: Host-associated > Plants > Phyllosphere > Stem > Wood/Secondary xylem...
TTGCCTTATGATCATAACATTTGGATTTCTCATGCTGCAGCCTAAGTTTGGTGGAAAGATAATAGACATTGTGTCGGGAGATATAGAAACACCTGAACAGAAAGCTGAAATAGAGAGAATTCATGGCTGAACTTTATTCTATTGATTGGGAAGCATAATATTTCTTTATAGAGTCAGAATTCATAGGTCTAACTAGATCTTCTACATCTATTCTAGATAACAATAAAGCTCTTCTCGAAAATGCTTTCTTTACCATGTAAGGGCCCTCATTATTTGGCGTCCATTTACTCTGATCTTTTCCTAGTAAAGACAATATTTTCTTCAGTATAAGATCTCTTTCATGGAATCCTCAAGGTTGGACCTTCTTGTCCTATGATTTGGTCATCCTTCTTTGGTATAGTTGATGATGGCAAATTGCAGCGATATCCTCTTTTCACTTATCAGATTCAACTCTTCATATCTAACTTTTACTCAATCTACCTCTTCTAGCTCAGAGTCTATCAATACTCTTAATGAGGAGATTTCAACTTCTAAAGGCATCACCACCTCCATTCCATATACCAATGTATACGGGGTGGCTCCTATTGAGGTTTGGATTGTGGTGCGGTACACGTGAAGGGTAAATGACAACATCTCATACCAATTCTTGTAGGTGACTACGATCTTCTAAATAATCTTCTTGACATTCTCGTCAACAGCTTTTACCGCACCATTCATCTTTGGCCTATATAGTGAGGAATTGGAATGCTTAATTTTCCATTTAGCGCAGAGTTCTATTATCATCTTGCTATTGAAGTTCTAGGCATTATTAATCTTTTCTAGTGGACCATATCGACAGATCAAATATCTTTCCATAAATTTCTTCACCATTTTTTTACCTCCACATCATCCAAACATCTAAACAAAGTTTTGTCAGATGATTTCTTATACAAACTTTCCTCATCAAGATAAAAATCCATTGCCAATCTCCTCAAAGTCTTCTTGTTGATTTTGGATGCCTCCATGAGATATGTCTGGTTTTGGATGAAATTCTTGATATCATAGTACTAAGGGTTTCCATCTATTTCTCTTTCAATAATGAGCTGGGTTATTTCTGATATCAATGTGTACCGGCTGTACCTTATGCCCAAAGTCTGTTTTAGCCATGGAAGCTAACATAGCCAAAGCATCAACAAAATGGTTTCAATCCTTTCCTAGATGGGTGAACTCTATTTCCTTAAATTCTTTAGAGTTTAGACAGGTAAATTTGATTTAATTTCTTATATTCTTGATTTTTTTTAATGTAGGGTTCTTATGAGAATTTGAGGATTTTGAGAAAAGTAGTAAACATGATGGAATTGAGGTAAAATAGTATAGAAATAGTGAATGTAAGTAGTAATTAAGAAAGAAATTGAATAATTTTGAAGAAAAGAACATGTAATTAAGGATGAGGAAATATAGGAATGAGGTTTTGATTGTTTTATGTTTTGAGAGATGATGTTCTTTATCTTATTTGAAGTATTCAAAATATGAACAAGTGAAGAAACATCATAAGAATGTGAAAAGAAGGAATAAATAAATGGTAGGAATAGTTCATGGGAGAATTCTTTAAGTGAGTTAAAAGAAGAAAATTGATTAAAACTATATGTTGAAAATGAGGTGACAAATGAATGAAAATTTTGGTGTAAATTCCAATTAAATAAAAGATATTATGTGCTTCAAATTTAGGCACGTAAGAGAAATAATGTAGTGCAATTTGATTTATTCAGGAGTTGTTTCGGGAGCAGGGCATCAGGCAGGAGGAGCTGAGTCATCACGAGCATACGGTAGGTGATTCATCACTTTCTTTTAAAATTCAAAGTTTCATTATTAGTTATGAGTTGTTTATGACATGTTGATATGGAAGAAGTAGAATAAGAAACTGTTGGTATTATAATTGGGATGTCGGGTAATTAGTATAGAATAACCGGGTGGTATGGAATTACTAGTTGGTTATTATGAATTACCGGTTAATATGGAATTACCGGTTATATTTGCTATTAATAAAGAATAGCCGGATGTTAGGTAATTCGTATGAAATTACCGGTTATATTAGCTATTTATAGAGAATAGCCGGATGTTGGGTAATTCGTATGGAATTACCGGTCAGATTGACTATTTATAGAGAATAGCTAGATCTTGGGTAATATGTATGGAATTACCGGTTTGATTATTGGCTATTTAAGAGGGTTAGCCGGGTTTGAGGTAAAATTGTGAATTACCAAATTAAAAATTAAGCAATGAGTATTGGTTACAGAGGTCCTATAAGTATATGATTAATAAATTATGAATGGGTTATTAATGTTGATATATAGTAAGTTAGTGATGAAAGATAATTTGATATATTTTGAAGACTTGTGAACATAATAACTTTATCATTTTTAATGTGTTATCTTCCTTATTTCTTATTAATGTTATGCATACATGTTTTTCACGAGGTGATGCGGAGCGTTAAATATGGGTTTTGTGTTTTAATCTGTTTATTTTGTGGGATATAATATATTTGCTTTATATTTAATTTGTATTATATGTAGATTGTAATATATGTATCATGAAGATGTTTGCTTTTGGTGCTTATACATTTAAAAGGTATGAGTAAGGAACTAATATTATTAAACTATTCGAAAAGAATATTGTAACGAACCCGACTGTACTACTTGATCAATGTTAAAAGATCCCAACATATTCTCTTAGCCTAAGGGTAAATTTTTTTTTATCTACCAAAAATTTGACAGAGTTTCGTTTGTATTTAGGACATCCCAAGTTATCGACCACTAGCAATTTATTCAATCAACCCATCATAGCAAGGTCTCATAAATCCGGTCCTTACATTAATCATCATAATTCAACACCTCACCCAATCCACACAATATATATATATATATATATATATATATATACATATATATATATATATATACATATATAGATTATGTAGCTCAACTGGTCAAGTTCTGGATTTGCTCTCCAAAGATCACCAGTTCGAGTGTCACAAACCTAAGAGCCACCGGAGACTTACCTTGTCATTAATTCTATTGTTTCTCAAAGTATGCAAGTTTGGTATTTCAACAATGTTTATGTTTTTTCTTTATTTAATAATAGTCCAAGATTTATTATTAAATGACGTTCATGCCATAAAGCTAATGAAAAACTGAGAAGAAAAACAAAAGTTGTAAATACCAAAAAAGAAAGGCCAAAAAGTAGTAAAAACCACTCTAATACATAGCAAGATTTTATAGCCAAAACTAACAAGACTTTACTTGAATCATAACATTAAACGATGAAAAACCAACTCAAATACTATATCCCAACCAATAATCTCTTTCTAGAAAACCAATTTATTTCTAACCACGATCAAGGATTCTCATATTTTGGAGAATACATTGAAGAAGTGAGAGAAAATAAAATAAAATTATAACAATCCCAATTCCATGATTACACAAGGAAATTATATTACTAAATTTTATGGGTAAATTTTTGTATATTGGTTTATTTCACATTTTACCGAAATTTCGACAGAGTCTCCTTTATACCGAGAGGTCTCAAATTATTGACAATTCATCATGTACACAATTCATGTTCATTCTATAATTACTACATATATATGCCACATCGCAATCACAACCATTATTGGTCACAATATAAGAATTCCACATATTCATCTCAACATAAAATTTACAACATAAACTAATAGCAATAAACTTGATTAGTAACATTAATATTACAAGCATAAAATAATAGAGCTCTTAAGTCTCAAGGATTAACATAAGGAAATACTAACAACATTCAAGTTGCATAATTAATTAAAACAAAATACATTAATATTCATTTCATTCTAAGTTCATACAAAAGAAGTAGAAATGCTAACCCCTAATTCATATAAAAGGAATTTTGAACATGAAATTCCTGATTCGTATAAAAGAATTAGAAGCGCTAATTTTCTAATTCATGAAAAGAACTAAACACCTAATGTTAGAGAATAATATAAATCATATTTTGGGACCTCACCTAACAGCTTAAGCTATTGGGTTGAGATGATTTTTTGACATGGTATCAGAGCCTTAATGACCAAGCAATCATAAGTTCAAATCTCACCATCCCTATTTATGTAATAAAAATTAAGCACAAGGTAGTGTGGGTCTGTGCAAGTTTTAAGCCTAAAGGGCTTTCACTTGAGGGTGTGTGTTAGAGAATAATATAAATCATATCCCGGGATCTCACCTAACAGCTTAAGCTATTGGGTTGAGATGGTTCTTTGACACCTAGGACACCACTCCTGACGTGAATGAGAAGGATTTGCATTATCAAAATATGACAATAATTATATTAAATAAATAAAATACAACAAAATAATGGTGGGTCACAACTACATGTATCTATGTATGCAAGTACCCACTCAATCGGGCATAAACATGGTTGATCTGCAAAAGAAGAACACATGTAATGCTTCCTTTTCTACCTATAAAGCCTATCCTTCAACAATCTACTTATGGTTTTCTTTTTAATTATTAAACATTATTCTTCATCGGATACACCCATCTCATTACCTTACCCCAAGTTCTGAAGGGATCCTGCCGACACTACTAAGTCCTATTAGTGTCATTAGTTGTCTTTACCCAGATCAATTAATCGAATTCTTAGTAATGCCAACACCAACTTAATCGGTTGGTGCCATTGACTATTTTTAACCCAAAATAATCAATCAATTCCTTCCATCTCACTTGGAGGTGTTTCCGGTAATGTCGATGCCAAGTTCTCTTGACATCATTAACTTCCTTCTTAGGAAGTTAATCAAGTTATTATGGGGTTGACAATACCAACATTATCTGTCGGTATCATTAACTATTCTTGACATGAATAGTTAACCAAGTTCAACGTTCATTATAATTTCATCAAGATCATGTCGATGTTACCAATTTTTTTGCTAACATCATTAGCCGTCCCTATTGGAGATGGGCTAATCAAGTCCAATGGTGATCGTTTTGGGTTTTTCATATAGGTCCTTATTCGAAATCAAAGTCCATGAGTCTATAACCAAAAATCAGATTTCGATCCATGTCCATTTCACCATATCTTTCCTTTCTTTAGCCATACTCACAAGTATTGACTTTAGCATAAATTTGAATACAACGTTTATTATCAATTAAAAAGAGTATAGGTGTGGAACAACTACCTGCCACCGATGCTTAATTTGCATGTTCCCTTGTTGTTGTCGTACTCCCCCCGCGAATCCTCCTGAATTCACAAGTATACCACATTAGTTCATGACCAATTTTCATTTCGCAAATAGCAAGGCAACAACAACATTTACTCTTTACATTTCATTATTTTAAATCATTATACACATCGTCAACTTCATTGTTAAATGTGGTTTATCCCCCTATAGGTGCCAAGATTTGATGTTACAAAAATTTTGGTGGGAAGGGAACCGGTTTTCTGCCCCTATCATTGCTAAATCCCTTATTTTAATAATTCTCATCAAATTTGCTAGCAGGGGCGATAGTTTGACCTTTCCTTATGTATTAACCTATATGTAGAGCTTTGGAGCTCCAAATAGAGCGAGATTGGATTCGTTGGAAAGCTAATATCTCAAGCTACAATTTCTACGAACAATTTCTATAATGCTCGAAAATCCCTTAAAACGTGCATGACAAATCTGCTCAGAATTCGTTAGCGATTCCTAAGTGAGTTTTCTGCCAACCTCACTTCTCTTTTCTTCTACAATATTTATTTTCTACGTTTTCCTACATCTTATGATTATGAGTTATACCCATGGTCAATAATTTCATTTTTGCCTCACACACGTCAAAATCACAAAGTTCCATATTATCAATTTTTCCCACACTTTTTCTATTAGTGAGCTTCCTACTATAATTGATTCATGCATAAAAATACATAGCACATCATAATTCTTCTTCTTTCCTTTTATGTCAATCTAACTATTAACGACAAAGAAAATTTCAATATTGATGGAGTAAGTTTAGAATAAGTAAATAAATTATGAAGTCAATCTAACTATTAAAGTGTGGGAATGAAAAATTACAAGATAAAGGATTAAAGTGTATAAAAAAAGAGGAATAAATACTAGAAATTAATAGGACAATAGCCAAACAAAGCCTAGTCCTAATAAGAAAGGGGTAGAAATACATGTGAGAGAATAAGATCGAGACTTTTCTTCTCTATAAAGCTGGTGGAAACCATTGAGAGCCCCTTCCCCATTTCAATTTCAAATAAGAAATCCTTTGCATGTCTCCCTTTCCAAGTGCAAGAGTGAAAAAAGAATAATTGTAAGGTGAAAAATCAAGAATTTGAAGTAGAGAAAGAGAGAGAGAATCGGCTGAAGCAAAAAAAAAAAAGAGAAGAAGGAAAACCGAAAAGGAGGAGGAGAATATCACCCAAGTACTCCCTCAAAATTCTTCCAAATTCGTGAGGTAAGAGTAACCATTTACCCTTGGAACTTGTTATGTGAGGTGTTAGGTTGTATGAGAAGAAAGCCCTAAATGAAGTGATTTAGGATTTTTGAATTAAATTAGGGTAAATGAAAAATCAATGCAAATACATACTCTAGAGCATAAATAGTCTAGGAACACAACATTTTTAACTAGAATTGATGAAGGTGGGAGTTGTTAGGAAACCCCCACCATTCGGCCAAAAGAAAAAAAATATGAGTGAAGGGGGAGTCTTCAATGGTATTAAGTTAATATAATGATGTTCTATGTTCAATGATAATGATTGATGAAATGTGCATTAAGTGAAATCATTTTTAACTTCTTTTCATATCTCTTGATTTGCACTTATATGCTTTATATTGGTGCTTGAAGTTGTGTGAATCATGTTATCATGAAAATAACAAAAAAGAAGAAGAAGAAGAAGAAAAAGAAAGATTTGATGTCTTGATAAGGAATGAACTTCAATTGCTTGTCGTAATAGAGTTTATACATAATGAAATCCTACGATGTTAAAAAGGATGCATAGGAAATGTTTGATTAGTGTCTAAATCCGTGAATTCAAGTCTGGGCAGTTTGGTAATGGAAATCCCCACACAATTGGACATAGAAGATGATGGAAATTGTTGTAACGTTAAATGAAAGTTGTAGAGGAATGAGTTAGCTAACATTTGACACTGGTCTTGCCTTAATTGGAGTTATATAACTTTAGATATGGATAAAATACCATTAAGAGGTCAAACTGTCCGTAATAGGACAGTTTGGTTCTCAGAATTAAAACTACTGTTAGATATAGAAAATGATAGAAATTGCTATAAAGTTTTATATGAAAGTTGTAGATGAATGAATTAGCAAACATTTGGCATTGGTTTTGCCTCAATTGGGATTGTATAACTTTAGATATGGGAAAAATATCATTAAGAGGTCAAACTATCCGAAACATGACAGTTTTATTCTCAAAATTAAAACTACTGTTAGACATAGAAGATGATAGAAATTGCTGTAATGTTTTATATAAAAGTTGTAGATTGTAGGGTTTGTTGCCATTAGTATGCAGCAACCATTAATGGACGGCACCGTCCATTGACAAATGCAGCAACCCATCCCAAATGTCAAAGGTTGGCAGCCACCATTGTTGAACAAGAGTTGGAGCTGGTGGCACCATTCTTGCCTATAAATAGGCACCGAGAGAGAGCAGGAAAGTATAGAAAGAGTGAGAGTGCAGAATGTGAGTAGAGAAGAAGAGAGAAAGAGGGGTTGCCAAGGGCAGCAGCTGCAAATGCAGCAATGAGAGTTGGGAGTTGAGTTAGAGTGAAGTGATCCTCCTCCTCCATGTATTTGTATTGTATCGTTTCTCTATCTCTAATAAGATGGATCTCTCTCGTGGATGTAGGCGGTTTGCCGAACCACGTTAAATATTGTGTGCCAGTGTGTTAAGCCTCCAATGGGCAACTATCAAAACATCACCGGTCGGAATCCCCAACAGTAGATAAATGAGTTAGCTAACATTGGGCACTGTCCTTGCCTCAATTGGAGTTATAGAACTATAGATATGGGCAAAATAACATTAAGAGGTCAAGTTGTTCATAATAGGACACTTTGGTTATCAGAATTAAAACTATCGTTAGAAATAGAAGTTGATAGCAATTGCTGTAATATTTTATATAAAAGTTGTAGAGAATTGAGTTAGCTAACATTTGACATTGGTCTTGCCTCAATTGGAATTATATAACGTCATATATAGGCAAAATATCATTGAATGGACAAGCTATTTCTAACATGACAGATTTCACTACCTGACTTCTAACTAATTTTAGAATAGATGAATATTAGAATTTTAGGCAACCTTATCCATGAAAGTTGTACTTAAAGATGTTAAATTTCACTAGGATTTGGCCCTGCCTGAATTAAAGCTCTAGAATTCCATTTAGAGACTAAAAATTGCAAACTGGTCACATTGAATATGATGATGGTGCTTAAACCCCACACTAAAGACAAGTGTGAAAATTAGAAAAGTAATCTAGATAAACAAAATGATCCTCAGTTACTAAAGGTGTCCAAACAAAATATCGAATATGATGATGGTGCTCAAACCAAATGAAGAAAACAAAGATAAGAGGCTCAAAACCTGACACTGGGAAGCACGCCAAACCATTTTGCAAGTCAATCCTAAGGTCTAGGAATCCATGGACCAAAAAATGGTCTAGAAACGAGCACCGGTGATCCTTAGTATTAAAATCCCTTAAACATCTTTTAAGCCTACAAATATCTTTTTTTTTTTCATAACCAAGAGTCAAAGCCTACGTTACATGCCTATCAAGTCCTTTCTAAAAAGTATCCCTAATAAAGACAAAGTTGGGAAAAAATCAACATTTCCCCAATTTCTTTCATCTCCTCCGTCAGCCTCCTTTACACCACCATGTGTCCATCGTCGTTGCCCCCACCAACAACTTCTTTCTTGCACCACTAGGAACAACACCAACAATGTTTTTTCTCTAGCTAAGCAATCTTTCCTCTTCCTTTTCTTCCCCAAATCTCCCCCCGGCCACTGCATTCTACATGCATTGGCACAAATAATTAAGCATGGTTATTGTGTTGGGCCAGTGACCATGCAACGATGGGTTGGACCTGTTTCAACCTAGCTCGGATGGCTAGGCTAGGTCCAACCTAGTAAAAAAAAAGAGAAGCTTGTTGGGCACTAGTTGGCCCAACCAGACTGACTTAGGCTGGATCCATTTCAGCCTAGCCTGGATGGCTAGCTAGGCCAGGTCCAATACAATATATTTAATAATAATATCAAAATATTTAAAATATATAAAAAAATTCAAAAAAAATTTAAGGGTCATTTCAAAATATTTATGATTTTCTCGCAAGTTTTTCTAATAATTTTGCATAATATCGAGTTGTATATTTATAGTGTAAGCTATATATCCAATATTCAAATACATAGAGCGTGTTTGGCAGTGTGGTTGCGGGTGCTTTTCAAATAGCTTTTCGTGCCGAAATGCATGCCAATGATATTTTTTTATTTTTTAAAAATCATTTTTGACATCAGCACATCAAAACGATCTAAAAAGTACAAACCGCACTCAATTTTAGCAAAAAAAAAAAAATTCAAATTTGGAGGAAACGCAGGTACAAACGCAGTACCAAACGTTCCCATAGTTTTCTCCGAAACTTTTCTTAAATTTTTGTTTTGAAAATTCAAAAAAAATTCAAAATTTTGTAATTGAAGTTCCTCTTAAAAAAAAAAATTATTTTTATGCATACTGCCAAATTCTAAAAGTTTTCTAAGCATATTTTTATTTTAAAAAATAAAAATACATTTTTCTCATGTTTTAAAATGCAAAAATGAATATTGTAACTAGTTTATAACTATCCATTAGATTTTTTCTAAAATATCAAAAACCCTTCACCAATCATTTTGTTCATTTAAATTGTCAGGGCTTGTTGTAGACTTTAATATCTTGGGGTGTAAAACTACATAGTAGAGTATACCCTCGGGTATTAAAAATATAAAAAAAATAAATACGATATTATAATTTAAATCATGGTTATGATTTAACCCGATAATATAGAGACATCCTCACGAACGAAGATCTGCCTTGAACCTTAGAAAATGCCAACAAATAGAAATATGATCTAAAAAACAATCAATCAATAATGCAACTTACCTTGTACAACTAGTCTCCTTACCCAGATTCTCGCAAACCACTAGGTTTTCTAGTGACAATAATTATAGGTGGTGACTCCTGAATCTTATAATTATAACTTTATAATTAAACTCAAAACCCTTTTAATTCTAGAAGACAACTCTGTCATTCAACACAATACTCACAAATCATGCACATGAATCTTAAATTTATAAAGCCTGCAAGTGCAAGTATTGAGATTAAAACCACTAGATCATCTTAAGGATTTGCTAATAAAGTAAATTAACCCGATTGACCAAATTGCTTAACAAAAAATTAAATCAGTGTTTTGAATGATTGTGATTTGAAAATTAATTAAACTAAAAAATTAAAA
>Ga0325403_1007402_pt1 | contig 10488 bp, 7 predicted proteins | sample PopdelMetagenome_19_FD_205665 | JGI IMG/M metagenome (GOLD analysis project Ga0325403, IMG submission 205665) | Populus deltoides microbial communities from Bellville, Georgia, United States - Xylem-PdKOR-R4 | ecosystem: Host-associated > Plants > Phyllosphere > Stem > Wood/Secondary xylem...
TTAAGTCAATCCGTTAAACCCATGACCACCGTATCAGATTAAGATAACCTTATAAAATGAAAATTTTTAAAATTAACCTGATTTAACCCTGATTAACCTTCAAAATTCATGACTTTGGTCATAAGATTAAAATAACCTAATACAGAGTAAATCAAAATAAATTATGAAGCAATATTAACAATTGTCTATGTTGGATCTAATGTTCAACGATAAATTTATAAAACAATTAATTAAAAAATTGACAAAAAATGAGTCAAGTCAACCCAAGTTAACCCATTAAGCACTATCTTCGGGTTATGAAACCGGGATAACCTAATAAAAAGTAAACCAAAACAAATCAAGAAGCCTAATTTCTAATTAAACACAATATTAAATGACAAATTTGGTAAAAATTCCAATAAGAAAAGAAAACAAAATGAGTCAATTGAGTCAATCCGCTAAAATAACGACCTGGGTCATGAGATGATGATAACCCAATAAAAAAAAATCCGTTGTTAAAGGACCAGTGACCTAAGTCATGAGATCAAGATAACCCGTAGAAAAAATAAAAAAAAATGAATCAATTTAACTAGGATTAAAATGCCAAAACCCACAATCTTGATCATGAGACTAAGATATATCTTCATAGAAAGTAAATCAAAACAGATTATGAAGCTTAATTCTCAACCAATCTAATGTTAAAAGATGAAATTGGAAGAAAAAAATCACTTTAAAATGATATAAAAAATAATTTAAGTCAATTTTAGTTAACTCGATAAGCACTATTCTCGGATCATGAAACTAAAATAATATAATAGAAAGTAAACAAAACAAATTATAAAATCTCAATTAACTCAATACTAAAAAAAATTAATTAAAAAAAAACCTTAATCAATTAGGTGAACCCACGATTCATGTTATGAGAGTGTGGTAACTTATTAAGAGAAAAATCTAATATTAAAGGATAAAATTAAAAAGAAAATTAATCGAAAAAATAAAAAAAAATATAAAAGGAAAAAGAAAAGAAAATTACTATTCTATTCAAATAAATAGTGATTTGTGTTTAAAAAGCCGTCTTCTTTTAATTTATTGTTAATGTGTGTGAGTGTGAGTGTGTTTGTGTGAAATAAATCTCACATTTATCAAAGAATGAAAATGGGAAGCATATTACGTATATAAGGATTAACCCGATAGCTTAGCTTTTTTTGTTTAATTGAATGTGATGTTTTTTATTATTATTAATTGGAGAGTATATATTTGATGGATTTTATGTTTTAATCAAAATTCAATATTATTTTTAAAAGATTAAAAGTATAAACTGAGATAAATTAAGACGAATAATTCATGGTTTAATATCAGAAAAGCACATTTCTCACTCGCCTCTTGCTTGTAGCTAGCAAGTTGCACGAGCATTTTTATATAAATATATTTTTGTGTTGCTCATTTGTTTTACACAAGGGTCAAGGTGTGCATATACTTTCATTAAATTAACTTCAACCATGAATTATATTAATTTAATATATAGCATTATATGCATTTTTCTGCTTAAATTTTAAGCATAACCATTTAAACTTCAAGATTCTATTTCATATATATATATATATATATATATATATATATATATATAATTTGTGAACTTTTCTCTTTATTTTCCAGGTTATTTTAGATTATTTTTTTTTGTTTTTCGAACTTAGATCAGTTTAGTTAATATTTAAAGAAACTTGTAGTTTATTTCTAGATTAGATTAATGTTAATGATGTTAAGAAATTATCACATCATAGTTACAATTTAGAGTCTGAGTGAGAAAATTAATTTTATATCATAATTAATGGAATAAACATAATTTGCCATCTCTTTATTACTCCACGTTATTGACTTCAAGGAACAAGGATGTAATCGCGCGATGAGCTTTGTTTTTTTATACTTTCCTTGGCCCATCGGCCGGGAGGGGGGGGGGGGGGGGGTGTGAGTGGAGGGGTCGCACGACTCGCTAGCTCATACGAGAAATCATGTTAGCTTTATGAGTAGCTAGGTAACAAAAGGACAAGACAATGAAAGAAAAGCCAATATTCCTTTTAGGGATATATTATTCGAACCCTATAAATAAGTAAAAGGAAAGCTCCCACAAGCAAGAAGAAACCCATTTCATTTGCTTTGCTTTGCTTTTGCTTGTCCTCGAAAATGGCAAACTTCTGGAAGATCCTCAGAAAGACTGATACTAAGAAGAGGCTGTCAGTTCCTATCAGATTTCTCAGGTCTCTTCCACCTTTCAAACTAGGCAGCCATGCCGTCACGTTTGAAGCTACAGACAAGAAAGGCAAAGCTTGGCCCTTTCAATGCTCCATCCGCAAGAGAGGACAGTACCCGAAGCCAGTCCTCACAAGAGGTTGGGTTGCATTCGTTAAGAGCAAGAAGCTACAAGTTGGTGACAAGGTCAGGTTTATCAAACATAAGAACCGAGCTACTGCAGCAATCTCTTACAGAGTTCGTGTTGAAAAGGAAATCAAGGTCTTTGGTGCTATATTTGGCTATGCACGGATCTAATCCATTTCCCTAATTAATAGCTCTGTAAGTCAAGCTAGCAAATAATAGTGAATGAAATGGAGCCATGTTTCCCGCTTAGGGGACATGTTAGATTTCTAAGTTGGGTGAGTTTCAAGTTTCTTGAATTCTCATATATTTGTGCTGCTTCTGCAATTAGTATGTTTAACTTTCAAAAGCCATCCCATCTGCTAAGGTCTCTCAAGATGTTCCTTTTGCACCTTTCTTTCAAGAATATGGAATTACTGATCTCTGAATAACGCAACAAATAGCTCGCCAGGCCACTTCTCATGCAAGGGTGCGTAGTAGTAGTAATGTGGTATATGTGATCGCGCTCTTGCATATGAAATGTAAATTATTTTGCATATTCGGCATCTTGACGAAAGAAAGTAACGATGTTGGCTTAAATCCGTTGCCTGATTGCCTCTATAAGAGGTATTATTTCATGTTTAAAATTATGATATGAAAGTGGGTTTGATCTTGAAAATATATTCACCTCTTGAAATAGAGAGATAATAGCTAGGGTTTATAAATTACCTGAATCCTCGACTTCCTATCGACGTAGAATATATTGATATAATCATAGAGCATTAATTGGTGATGAGGAGGCTTGTTGGTTTGATCAGGGAATCCCCGTCACAAATCTATAAAAACGGCAGTACTCGTGCGGTTCATTTCTTTATTGGCTTACAATGGCGCAATGGTCAAGGTGATGGTGAGAATGGCGGGCGCCTACAAAACAAAGAAGAAGACCAAATCCACCCTCGGGCCCTACCACATGCATATTTTTATGGCATTAATGTTTTTAGAAAAATAGTCTTCTGATTCTCCTTGCGATAATCTGATACTTCACATATGGGTGATGAGATGCTGTTAGTTTTTCATCTAGATCACCTGGTCAATTTTTTTCATTAAAATAATGTTGCTTTTTTTTTTTAATTGATCCGATTAGTTCCAACATGTCACTAAAATTCCGGTCACATTGAAATGATTTGTCCGTTATAATATTCAATTGAAAAAAATACCCAGCCCTAATCCATGCCTTGAATTTTTCGAATCAATCAACAAAGCCAGGTGGAGTTTAACAGCTATAATCTTAGAGGTTATAATTGGATTGACATGAGCAATAAATCTTAGAGGTGGGTGTTCGACTGGTAATAGCCATAGCATCATTTTAGGTCGGAATGGTTCGTGGCTGCAAATTCGATTGAGCATGAACGTACCAAAACAGAAGTTGTTCCCCTGCTGATGGTTTTATAGTCTGTTTGGTATAATCTTGACTACCTCTGGCTGTCTTCTTATTAAGGTTTGGCCAAATTAAGGGTAGAATCATTTTTCAAATAAAGCTTTATAACATTGCAACATTTGACAAGCCACTCAGACATCAGGCCGCACTGCATTTGGAAAAGGTTGGTCTTCTTCAATTAATCGACTGTACAAATTACACGAGCAAGAATACAACAGCTACTTACACTCCCAACAGCAATTTATATCTACAGTACTTGCACGCAATGGCTATCTACAGGTTTCATCAACACATAGATCTTGTAAATAAGAGAGCTGGTCCATTGACCCCGCGCAGGACTAGCAGTCTGGAGTCCACATGTGTTCCACAGAGGAGCCTAGACAAATCAAACATCTCAGGCGGAACTTGCACACGAATTTCTTGAACTATAATGCTTGGTGTAACATCATTTTGATAAAGGTTGTCCCCGAGACTCATTGTCACCTCAATGTCAGCTGAACAAGTTTGGCCACGGGAAGGCTCGATGGAAACTCCTTATACGGGACAAGTTTCCTCCATTTTTTAGCTGACAATTTCTGGGCTAAAGAATCTTGATTGTTTGTTGCCCAAAGGATAACTTCTCTGATGTCTTTTCCTCCTTAAGATACAACCGTCTTCCAGATGTCAACCGGAATAAAGAGTTTACTTCCAATTTCCCAGTTATACCACTTTTGTCATGAGGCCAGTCGCCACCATTCATGACCATGAAGCCAATGTCTGATGTGAAGGAAATACCAGTATTTAACTTTGATGCTCTATTTATAGTTAGATAAACGTCACCAATCAGGTCACGAGCAGACGGCTGATGAAGGGTCAATCCTATTTGTCTCCCAGTACAGTATAATAGACGCTGTTTTCCTGGAAGCAACTCGAACCAGTTCTGCACATTGAAGTAGAGCAGAAATTTCAATATTGAGTAACCTTTGAGAATAACAAGGCCTCGATCCCGAGCTCGTTGGAGATGGAAGGTAAAAGCATAATCAATCAATAAAATGTTTCATGTTCTACCATAAGGAAGAATCCAAAGAATATTGGCTGATGAAGAAGTACAACAGCTAAAGAACCAAAAAAGTTTCTTTTTCTTTATATTGTATCAATGCATTTAGCAGTTAGACCATTTCAGATAAAGTGTTCACGTAACAAAACGAGAGAGTAAATGGCAAAGAACAAGTGACCATAAATTAGAAGCCTCCTTTGAAAGTAAGGGTGATGATACAAGTTATAATATCTTTGAGGCAACCAGACATAGATCCATATGACTCTTTGGAGAGAGCAAAAGAATTAATGAATCTACAAAAGCTACGAACAAAGCAGATAATTGCAAACCTTTGGCCTTGAATGAGCATTCAGCATCTCCATCAATTCAATAAAACAGGAAAGCCTATTACGCTATCACATCAAAATTCGCCAGTCAGTTTACATGGCCAATGTAATGTCATTGCGAGCTATAAACCAACACCAGATATATAATGAGTTTACATGCAAACATTTAGTAGTTCACGTAGAAATAGAAGCACACTAAGATATCTTTCAAGTAACAGGAAATTAAAGTATGGTAATTTGCATTCGTACTACTTGGAGTCCAACATTTCCAGAAGGAGAATTCGTAAATCACGCAAGCATGAAGGTACAACTTCGTAATTAGGATCAGTACCAACACATGATGAGTAGTGCATGATGATACTATAGATTTTTTTTCATATTGAGCAAATAAAGCGACTGCCAATGCATTCCAGTCTTCAAGAAACTGGTAGAAATTAATGAAGAGAAACTTGAGCTTATCCAGAGTCGTAATGCAAGTCAACAAAAATTCCACCAGGTTCTGGATTGATTAATCCAAAAACAAGAGGGTGGGTGGGGGGGGGGGGGGGGGGGAAGTATTTGAAAAACATGAAAATTAATGGATCCATGAGTTCCCGCAGCACCATTTTTGCCATCATAGATCCTACACATCTTTTCAACATGGAAACATGGATGAAACAGAATTCAGTACATCAGTAGCTCTGCTAGCAGCGCTAACTGGATACACTATTAGGTCTATCTATCTATTCATACCTCAAGTCAAATGCAATCATGTGTGGGAGGTGCACTAATTCAATGGTGCTGATTTATTCATGTCTTGTTTCGTTCCTCAATATTCGTGCTAATAAACCTTTCCTCAACCATAAGTCTAGAACCACAAAAATTTCCCATTATTCAATGCTGTTGAAGAGGTACCAAACTTTCAAAGCAGAATACCAGAAATAAAATTTGACTCCAATAGATAAACTGAAATTGTTGTGCATCAAGTGTTGTCATATCAGAAAGCATAAATCAACAAGAGTTTTCCTCAAACGCCCTTTTCCTTAAAGAATTTCTTTCCTTATTCTATATATATCAAATTTAATTCTAAATTCAGAGAATCTAAAATTAAAAAAACAGCATAAGAGGGGGGAAAGCTTGCATTTACTTTAATATGCCTATCCACAGGGCTTATATGCACATTCTCCAGCCTCAACTCTATATCCAAAAGTCCATGACTCTGCAAGTAGTTCACCTTAAGTAAGCAAAACAAACACCTTACACTGTAGTTGTGCACAACAAATGGCAACTATTTGCGCACAGATAATGCAATAATGCAATTAAGATATACATACTCCAATCAAGAGATCCCTCATCAATGTGTGTTATTTGCAACTGCCGAGAGACAGCAGGTCCTCCAATGGTGTCATCTCCCACCCTCCTGACAGATTCCTCATCCAATGGAAGATTGGCTTCCAAGGTAGGAAGCCAATCTGATTGTTGAAGCCAATGTTTCAAAGAAAAACTGTGTTATTTGCAACTGACGAGAGACAGCAGGTCCTCCAACGGTGTCATCTCCCACCCTCCTGACAGATTCCTCATCCAATGCAAGATTGGCTTCCAAGGTAGGAAGCCGATCTGATTGTTGAAGCCAATGTCTCAAAGAAAAACTACCATGATACTGCCATAAAATAAAAAGGAAGAGATATACTTTCACATCCCTAAACTCACAAATGGAAAAATTGAAACATGGGAAGAACGTCCTAGAAACAGAATATAAAATCTCCAACAGGGCTTCACACAGCGAAACATTTAATGCATACGCAATATCTAAACCTTACACAGAAACAGAACATACCCCATGTGCCAGAGTAAACGAACCACGGCCACTAGAAGGTGAAGAAATATAACCATGAAATTGCATCGAATAAGAATGGTAAATAAGTTTACGGCGAACCAGCTTCTTCAACACCTAAAAACACTTTAACAACACCAAAGTTACACCAATATTCAAAACCTCAAATAACAAATAAAGAAAACTCCAAAACAAAGCCCCAAACCGCTATTGCTCGCATTCCTCTACGTTTTGCTTGAGTACCGACAAGTTTCCTAAGCACAACTTTAATGTTATCCAAAGGGCTGCAATTCCACATTATACTCATCACCTCCAATAATCACACAATATCAAAAAATCGAATAAGAAAAGAAAGCTAACCTATTAGAATCCTTCACTATTGCTTCAAAAACCACCTCATCCGCCTAAAAAAACCCCAATTCAGTTATCCATGCCATAATTAGCAGTGCTAAGAACAATCATTTTTGGACATTAAGCACTATCCTTAGTGTTAATAACCGAAAATCACAACGAAATTAACAATATTTAACAGATAAAGACTAAAAAAAAAATTGAAGTAGAGTTTTCTGGCTTACCTGGCCACCAAGGCCAATACTGACACGATCAAGCACCTTAAAATCAGACATCTTGAACCTCATAACATTTCCTCCTCCTCCTCAATCACACATCTCCTTCCGATTCCAACTGAGTCACGGCCTTACTCGGCGACGAACACCCCAGCACCGTCCCTACTTCTCTCCTAGAACAACTGCTTCTCACACCGATGATACAACCATTACTACGTCGTTTAGTCAGTTTCATCGTCGACAAATTATCAGAAAAAGAACAGAATCCGACTCCATATATTGCGGCCGCCGTCGTTGTCGCCGCCGTCAATCGATCAATCCGTTAGAACTCTAAGAACATTTTTTGATTCAGAGAGGAGTTAGTTAGCAGGAGGAAGGAGAGGAAAGTGTGAAGAAATAGAGAAGAGAGTGAGAGATGCGTGAAGGAATCCGGAGCCCTGGGCTAGGCTCGTGTCAGCTTTTGTTTTTCCGAATATCTCCTAAATTTCACCTCCTGTTATTTTTTATGTTTTGCGTACGCTGCACACTCCTATCCCCGCCACGCCACTTTTCGTTGTTTCCCAAAGAATTATTATTAATTATTAATTATTAATTAACAATACTCTAAATAATGTGCAAACCACTATTTCTCAACACCAAATCATTTTAGATTACAACAATAATTTATAATAATTTATATTTTTTTATTTTTTTATCTTTTTTTCATTTTTTTTTACTTCTTTTTCTTACACCTTTTATTTTTATTTTATTTTTTTCATCAAAATTATTTTTGTCAATTTTAGTTTTTTAATATTGAGCTGGTTAAAAATTTTACTTTGTAATTTTTTTTCTTTAAAATACTATGGATTGCTACGGTATTTTTCCACATAGTTTTTCTATTTTATTATTTTATTTTTCAAAATTATATTTGTCGATTTTACTTTTGTAATATTAAGCTGATTAAGAATTTAGTTTTGTAATTTTTTTATTTAAAACATTATTGATTGCTACAGTTTTTTTCCATATGGTTTTCTTTGTTTGTTTTTTTTATGATTTTCTCCAAAATTATCTTTTTTAATTTTATTTTTTAATATTGAGCTGGTTAAAAATTACAATTACAATATATGCGGGAAGCACTGTAGCTTTCCTCGCAAATTACTGTGGATTGCTATAATGTTTTTCCCACATATTTTTTTTTTGTTTTTTTTAAATTATCTTTGTTAATTTTATTTTTTGATATTAAGCTGGTTATGAATTACAATTAAGTAATAAGATAAAGGGTGTGGGGAATTCACTGTTCACCCACACCCAATGCATTGTGGATTACAATACTAATCCACAGTGCATTCCTCTCTTTTTTTTTCATTTTTTTTTTCAAATTTCCCCCTTTTTTTCCAAAATGACTTTTCTTTTTTTTTCCAACTTTTTCTTTTTTTTGTTTATTTTTTTCAAAATTATCTTTGTCGATTTTACTTTTTTAATATTGAGCTGGTTAAAAATTTTGCTTTGTAATTTTTTTCCTTTAAAATACTGTGAATTGCTACGGTGCTTTCTCACATGGTATTTCTATTTTATTTTTTGATTTTTCATAATTATATTTTTTGATTTTATTTTTTTAATATTGAGCTGATTGATAATTTAGTTTTGTAATTTTTTTTCTTTAAAACATTGTTGATTACTTACAGTGTTTCTCCGCATGGTTTTTTGTTGTTTTTTTTGATGATTTTCTCCGAAATTAACTTTTTCGATTTTATTTTTTAATATTGGGCTAGTTAAAAATTACAGTTACAATATGTGAGAAAAATATTGTAACTTTCCTCACAAATTACTGTGAATTGCCATAATGTTTTTTCGCACAAGGTTTTTTTCCAGTTTCTTTTATGTTTTGTTTTTTTGTAATATTTTTTCCCAAAATTATCTTTGTCAATTTTATTTTTTTAATATTGAGCTGGCTAGAATTTAACTTTGTAATAAAGCTTAATCATATGGAGAAAGCATTGTACCTTTCCTCACAAAACACTATGAATTGCTAGAGTGTCTCTCAACATAGTTTTTTTTTATGATTTTTCCAAAATTATCTTTGTTTATTTTATTTTTTTAATATTAAGTTGGTTGAGAATTATAATTACAAGTTATTACAAATAAGGCTAAATCATATGGAGAAGCACTGTAGCTTTCATCACAAAACTTTGTGAATTGTTACAATGTTTCCAACATGGTTTTTTTTCCCTGTTTTTTTTTTGTTATTTTTTTTCTAAAATTGTATCTGTCGATTTTTTTTTTAATATGGAGCTTATTGAGAATTTATCTTTGTAATTTTTTTCTTTAAAACACTATGAATTGTTGCAGTGTTTCCAACATGATTTTTTTTTAATTTTTTCCAAATTTATTTTTTTCTATTTTTTTAATATTGAACTGGTTAAAAATTATAATTACAATAAAGCTAAATCATATGGTGAAAGCATTGTAGCTTTTCTCATAAAACACTGTGAATTACTACAGTATTTCTCTAAATGGTTTTTTTATGATTTTTTTTCTAAAATAGTCTTTGTTGAATTTATTGGAGAAAACACGACAATTTTCCTCACAAAACATTGTCAATTGATACAACGTTTTTCCTCATGGGTTTTTTTTCCTTCCAAAATTATCTTTGTTGTTTTTTTTAATATTAAGTTGGTAGAGAATTAAGCTTTGTAATTTGTTTTCTTTTTATTAACACAAAAGCTAAAAAATACGGTGAAAACAATCATTTTGTTCAGTCTCTAAGTTTTTGATTACCAAAACAACTTTTTTTCCCATCATTAAATATTGGCTCCATCATACCTTTAGTTTTTATTACTTATCTAGCGCTGGTTCACAATTATAACACTATCAAGTACATTTGTTTTATAAAGCCGCGGCAGCGTGCGGGCATGCCATCTTGTCAATACTCTAAATGGTGTGGGGGAATCATTGTTCCCCCACACCCAAAATAACTATGGATTACAACAGTAATCCACAGT
>Ga0325403_1007412_pt1 | contig 10480 bp, 8 predicted proteins | sample PopdelMetagenome_19_FD_205665 | JGI IMG/M metagenome (GOLD analysis project Ga0325403, IMG submission 205665) | Populus deltoides microbial communities from Bellville, Georgia, United States - Xylem-PdKOR-R4 | ecosystem: Host-associated > Plants > Phyllosphere > Stem > Wood/Secondary xylem...
GATAACTGATTTAGGAGTTTGCTTGTCAAGCCATGCTATGCAGAGATTGTCCTCCTTGAGTACGCTGCTAGAGGAGGTTGGAATTGTTCGTAAAAATTGCAATTGTTTAGTGTAAAGTGAAATATTCAGAACTAATAATTAGACAATAAATAACGAAAGGAATAAAAAAAATTGTAGAATTATTATAAGAATAAGACATCCAAACACAACCAAATTTTTAGATTTATTGAAAGATTTTTTTGTCCATCTACTCACAGTCAATCAGCACCACAAATTTTCTTAATGGGCTACCGGATAGAAATAATTTGTTAAAAAAACTCTCACAAGTGATTTGAGGTCTATCAATAATAATTTTATTAATAGATTTACTGATGGAAAAACAGTGACAATTTTTTTTTTGTACCCGCTTCATTCTATCAGTATTTCCATCGATGAATATAATATATCACCGATAGAAAAACCATATATCATTTCATCGATGGTTCTGTTTTGGTCTGTTAGTATTTCATTCGTTGAATTTGACATATAATTGTCAAACAAACTGTTTGTTATTCCGTTGGTGAGTAAACAGTGGCAATGACATTTATAGTAATTCTTTTCAAACTCTTTGGAATATACCGATGAACTTAGATTGTCGGTAACCCCATCAAGAATAATTTAGATTTTTTTTAAAAAAGAAAATCTACTAAACAAAAACAGAAAATCAGTGGCATTTGCAATAATTCTTTTCCAACTCTCTGAAATATAACAACGGACTAAGTCATCTCCATTGCAATCTTTTACGTTGATTTCATCACTATCATCATCTCCATCAACTTCTATATGTCCGTTGGTTCTCAAAACACCATTTAAATCCCCAATGTCAACATTAACCAAAGTATTCTCGGCGATGCAAAACTTTGATTTTTCTTCTAAGTCATTAGATGAAACAACTCGATATGGATCAACTAAGTTATCAAGTTGAAAGACATCATCTCCCATAGTTAATTCATAGTTGCCATTCTAAACAACCTGGACATGATTTTTGGGTTTGATTTTCACTATAGATAATTAATCAACTCTTGAACAATTATTTTAAATGGAGTGAATGTGTATTAAACTTGCTGGCATTGCTTGGCAAAAACAAAGATATCCTTGCTGCGGAGTCTAACCTTTGTATTAATTTTGACCAAACCATGATGGAGATTTAATTTGATTTTTTTGTTAGTGGTATCATACCAATAACATTTGAATAAAAAGACTGTATTTTGCTCGCTATGATATTGCAATTCAATGGCATCTTCTAACTTTCTATAATAGTCAACTTCAAACTCATTAAAAGTTGATCTTTTAACACAGATCCCATTGTTACATGTCTTTCTACCCTGACCATGCTCTTCAGTATGAAACACATGTCTATTGACGAAATACCTGTTATAGTACTTCACCTTTCTTTCAGGATCCAGATTCAGTAAATTCAAAGTAACATTAGCATTCCCTCTCAATTGATAAACTTGATACATGAATTACATCTCCATCATAGTTAATGAGAAATGTGTAATGAAATTAAATATCTCGAGATATAAGAATAATTAAACAGTTTTTACATATGTTCGGAATCACGTGAAATTTTTTTGGAGTTAAATAACACATAATTATGTGCTTGTTTGAATTCTATTTATGTTAAATATGTTCTCCTTACAACAGTTTTGGTACGGGTCATCCAAGATAGAAAAGTATAGACAAGTTTCCATTTGAAGTCACTTCCTCATCGTCATCATGTCTTAGAACACAGTTGATTCTTGTTCTCAAGTATGGCTCGAAATAGTACGAGATAAATGTTGAGATCTCTTTAACAATATAAGACTTGTATATTAAAGCCTCAACATACGCCTTATTTTTTTACTTTTCTCTTAAGGTTGAACAAGTACATGCATGAAATTAAATGAATATTTTGAATTAATAAAAAAAACAATAGAATTTTAATTATGATGCATGTGTAATCATTAACTTCTTGAATGGATACATCTATCTATATGGAACTGGGTCTTCAACTTTTGCCTTAAACGGTAGATATATGAGTAGATGCTCTATTGAGTCAAAAAAAGATGCAAGGAATATCATTTCAAGTTTGTAGATTGTCTAGACTATATTTATTTCAAGCATCTCTATGTGTTGTATCTGCAACTTATTGGAACATATATTTCTAAAGAAATAACTGATGTTCGTGAGTGTATCCTATATCTTATTTAGCAATACATCTTGGTAAACTAGTGGAATGAGTGAGTTGCATGTGGGCGCGTAGCGTCACGGGATGTCAAGATCAGGGAGTCCCTACCTTGACATGCTACATGCTATAATGTTTAAATTAGAATATTCTTGATGAAGAATAATAATTACACTAAGAAACTGGTCAAAAAAAGGTTAAGTCGAATCACTTATGGCTTTGTAAATACTTAGGGGATCATGACAGGTTGCTAGACTTTATATTTGATCTTCAAATATAAATAAATCAATTGTTGAACTGATAATAAATTAAATTATTTAATTTATTTAATCCTATTTATTTAGGATTATAATTTATATTTGGGTTATCTTATTAGGGAACGTAATGGCTCACACATAAAAGAATTATTAGTCAGAAATTAAAATGGAATGATTAATCAAGTGCGACTTGATTGTAATTATGTTTTAGAAATTAAGTATTATAATGTAATGAATACAAGATATTACAATTCTAGACTTAGAAAAAAAAATCAAATAAGGACTTAATTGAATAAGTTTCTAAAATTATTCTAAAATAATATATGTGATATTATTTAAAGGGTGAATTGATATTTTTTATTTATTTATAGGGTTTTTAGGTTTTTTTATAAATAGAATGTTATGCCAATTATTTTCTATACAAGACAGTACAATACAAAAATATCTAAACACAAAAGAAAAGAGTTAACACTCAAAGGTATAATAATTCCTCTTTTCTAAAAGAATTTAGGAGATTTCTCACTGATAGTTCGTGTAAATTACCGTTAGAGATCGAACACTTGAATAACTTGTAGTTTGCAACAACTCATATATATATATGAGAAGCATCATAGTTTGAAAAAATCAAACCCTTTCTTGGTGTAGTTTATGATCAATTACACCATTCATAAAGGTAATGTATTAGGATTTTTTTTTGAAAAAAAATTCTTATTCTTATAAATCTAGTATTAATATTAATATTTTTCTAAATAGTGATATAAAATAATACAATTTTTTGTATTACATTTATAAAGGGTACTTTTAAGAGTGTGAAAGTTTACAATTTTACAATCCAATCACATGTAAAAGTTATTTTAAACAAGCTTTAAGGAACTATAAAGATTATTTTAGGTTGTTCATTTATCTCCTTGACCATAAATCATGATCTTGGTTTGTTAAGATTAGTGATGCATGTTCCTTAAGCAAGTACCCTAGACTCATTGAACAATCATTTCCCCTTCCCAGCAACAAAATGATGTTATCTTCCAAATTTAACAAATAAATGAATTCAAGAGGTATGCATCAACTCATTCCTCCAGAGAAAAACACAACCAGCTAATATATAGGAATCCTATAATCTCATGCATCAAAACTATTTACTAGAAATAAGCAAACATTTCCTTGAAACAACTATACTTTATAAACAAATAAGATCCAGTTTCCCTTGAAAAGAAAATATGCAAATAAAATTCAAAATCAATAAAATCATAATCAACATGTCAAATAACCATCTATTTTTGTACAAGAGGGTTTTAGCAATGATGCTCCCAACTAAAAAACCTCCCTTTTTGTCTATCCCTCCCCTGCAACCCAGGTCTTAGCAACCTCCTTCAAACCTCCCCCTTACAATCCAACCCCACAAACACCTGCAAATGTCCCTCTTAAACATACACAACATCCCCCTCTTCACCTTGCCACCCTGAATTTTTTGCAACCTATGTGTTACACAAACAACAGCCGAAACATCAAACACTTACCTAACACAACTCTCACTCCCTCTATCCCTACTAAGTTTTATTTTGAACATTTCCCGTATTGGCTTGATTACCAAGATCTCAAAAAGGCTTTTTCAAAGATTAGTCCTGTCACCAACCTCTTTGTTTCCAGGAAAAAAACAAAACGAGGGAGACGGTTTGGTTTTGTATCTTTCTTCTCCCATTTAGAAGATGCAGACCTTTGTGACAGATTGAACCTTATATGGTTCGACTCTTTCAAAATTCATGCAAACCTAGCAAGATTTCAAACACCTATAGATTCCAGGGAAAAGACAGCCCTCACCACAAAGCCAGAAACCAAAATCTCGCCCAAACTAGCCCTAAGAGACAACAGGACCTTTGTTGAAGCTCTTTTGGTCCAACAACCATCAAAGAAGACTGTGGTGTATGAGTCTACACAGGATGACAAGGAATGGCTATTGAGAAGTTTAGTCGGTTCTATAGCCACAGAAGTGGACTATACACAACTAAAGCATATGGTTTTGAAAACTGTTAAGAAGGCAATTGGATTTCGTTTCCTAGGAGTAAGCCAAGCAGTTATCACCTTTACAGACAAAAAGACCATGGAGAAAGAATTAATAAACAGTAGCTCTGCCTTGGCAAACTACTTCTCTAGTATCAAACCATCGAAGAGGGAAGTAAAAGCAGTGACAGATTTGCTTGGGTGTCTATTCTGGGACTTCCTCTGATTGGATGGAATCGCAGATGTATTGAATCCATGGTAGAAGACGCAAGCAAGATGATTGGTTACGATATTAAAAGTGAGTCAAGGTTCACTTATAGGAGTCAAGGTGTTTCTGAGCACAACCTCTTTCACGACTTTAAACAAACAGCTTTCACTGATTCTAGATGGAGAGGAATTTGATATATCAGTCATGGAAATGAAGCCAGGTTTTAGCCCCCTGCTTACCACAATTAAATACTCAATGGATACATCAGGCACTGAAGAATCAGATGAAGAGACATGCAATAAATTTAAACCTCTAGAAGAGTTTTTGCCAGCTAGTATAAATGAACCAGAAGCTAATCGGACCTCAACAGAGCAACAGGAAAAGGACATGTAAAATGACCCCTCTCTCATTCTTTGCACAAGGTACACTGAATCACCCAACAACCTAGACCAATCTGACATAACATACAAAACCTTCTGCCTTTTTCCTGAAACTAAGGAAACACACAAGCTACAGATAAAAACCTAGCAACTGCACACCGCCTCTCCCCAATCATCCTTTATAGAGCCATGCTATGACACCATTAAGGAAAAAATACAAGTGGCAGAAACCAGCTACAGCAACCTAGATGACTCAGCAGTATCCTTTTCAAGAGGGGGCCTCGATAAAAAACAAACACAAACTAAAGCCTCCTCAGCCCAAGTTATAAGGCCTACCCCAAAACTAACAAGACACATGATATTAGCCCAAAATCAGAGCTAGAATACACATCAGCAATCTTTTTCTGCATTCATACGTGACCTGGCAGAACCACAAGAAGTAGTGGAAATGGAGTTGGAAGGAAAAATAAAAGATAAGAAGCTTAGAAGAACCAAAGGGCTTGCACCTAAATCTTCATTCATCAAAAGGAAGAATGTGATGAAAGTTAGATCGTTTGTAGCTCATATATTTGATGGAGCACCCAGCCTTCTTGCAATGAAGGTAACCAACACCTAAAATAACACACCTCTACAAGACACCATGCCATCCCTTGTTATTGAGTCATCTGTCATTGGAAAGAACCATAACTATGCCTCCATGGATGATGAAACTAGTGGCAAGCATCTCCATCTACCATCCCTATTGAACCCTCAAAGCAGCCCACAAACCTCTTCAGACGCGACCAATAAGAAAACGCAAACAGGAATAACAACAAAATAAGAAAACTGAAGTTGCTACAAGCCAGTGGTAGTGTTGCTAACACTATGGAGGATTGTGATTCTTCAGACTCCTTAAACTCAGGAATCCAACAAGGAAATATTCGGTTTCAAATCACTCGTATGAAGCATCAAGACAATGGGTTTAATAGTGAAAAGGAGACTCAAGAAATGATACAAGATGTTGTGGCTCTAGGTCTGGGAAACCCGTAAGAACTAAAAGAGTACGAAGAAGGAATAATGAGAAACATTGACAGAGAAGTAGATGAGTGGACATCAGTTAACCAGTTGTAAGTTTCCTACCCCGCTAAGTCTAGTCTACCTTGGTTTTTTGTTCTCTTTATAAATATCTTTGCTTGGAATAGTTGTGGTTTAGGTATGTCACACAAATGAAATTCCATCCGGAATAGGCTTATAAACAATAATGTTGGTATCTGTTTTCTTTTAGAAACAAAGAAAAATAATTGTTGTGACTCCTTCATTAGAAATCTGTGGAATATTACAGCTATCAAATGGGCTTTTCTAGAATCTGTAGGGAAATCAAGAGGGATTATAGCAATGTGGGATAACTCTATCTTTGAAGTTAACTCTGTAGAATTTGGAGGGCAGTGGATCAGCCTATGTGGCACGCATATTTCCTCTTCTTTTAATTGTATGATAGTTGGTGTCTACGCTGCATCTTCAGTGAAGGAACATGCTGATTTGTGGGAAGAAATCACCACTCATAAGTTTGCTTTCGAACTACCACTGGTGGTACTAGGCGATTTCAACAAAACTCTACACATTCATGAAAGAAGTAATGGTCACCTCAATCTATCAGGTTCAACTTCATTCCGCAAATTCATTTCCGACTGTGAACTAGTTGAATTCAATATGCAGGGGCACCGGTTCACTTGGTTTAAGGGTGGCTCTATGAGTCGTATTGACAGAGCTTTTGCTTCCCCGGATTTTCAGTTGCAGTTCCCGTCTTTATCTCTTTGCCGCTACCCTAGAGGGATGTCCGATCATTGTTAGCTGCTCCTCCAAAGCCTTGAGGTAGACTGGGGGTGGAAGCCATTCCGTTTCATAAACTATTGGCTGTCGCACCCTTCTTTCTTAACAGATTTTGAGGCCCTCTGGTCTGATAGTTGCAACGAGTTTCGAGGTGAGTTTAGTCTGATTAAGAAGCTGGGGATTATGGGAAAAAAAGCTGAGACAGTGGAATAAATCCACTTTCGAGGATCAGAATCTAAAACTTGCAAACATCCAGAACTCCATTACAACACTTGAAAACTTAAGCGAAGTGCGTCCCTTGTCTGAGATCGAAAAAACAAAGCTCCAGGGGCTGAACTCTGAACTATGGGAGGTTAACAGAAGGGTTGAAGATATCTGAAGACAAAAATCCTGTCAAAACTGGTGTAAAATAGGGGATAAGAACACTCATTTTTTTTCACATATCAGCAAGTCTAAGGAAAGGCCGTAACTACATTAGTAAGATTGAACATAATGGTAGTCACCTAGTCTCCTCAAATGATATAAAAGAAGGCGCTGTCAACTTCTTCTCATCATTGTTTCGCAAACCAACGTGTAAAAGAATTGAAATGGGAGGCTCTGGGTTCTCCAAAATTTCAAAAGCCAAGTCAATTTGGCTAGAAAGACAACCTTCAATGGAAGAAATGAAGCAAGCTATGTGGGACTGTGATGGTTCCAAAGCCTCTAGCCCCGATGGTTTCACCTTCTCTTTCTATAAAAAGGTATGGAATATCATCAACTCAGAGGTTTTTATGTTGGTTATAAGTTTTTTCAGAACTGGTAAACTTCCAAAGGGTATCAGCTCTTCTTTTGTAACTCTGATTCCAAAATCAAAGGGGCTGAGCAGATTCTCCCATTTTCGTCCGATAAGCTTGATTCACGGGTTTTATAAAATAGTGGCAAAGCTACTGTCCACTAGGCTTCGACGTGTCTTGACAGATGTAATCAGTGTTAACCAGTTTGCATTCATTGCTGGGTGTCAGATTTTAGATGGGTTCATGATAGCAAATGAGGTTGTCCATGGTGTGCGCAACAAGAATGAGCATGGCCTCTTACTGAAGGTAGATTTCTATAAAGCCTTTGACTCAATTTTGTGGGAACATATTGACACAAGCATGGGATATATGGGTTTTGGCTCACACTAGAGGAAGCTGATCTTTGAATGCTTATCCACTTCTAAATTAGCCATCTTGATAAATGGTTCCCCCAGTAAAGAATTTAGTGTGGAGAGGGGTCTCCGGCAAGGGGACCCTCTCTCTCCTTTCCTATTTGACATCGTAGTTTAGGGATTGACAGTTTTATTCAATAGGGCATCAGCTTCAGGTTACTTCAAAGGCTTACAGACTGGTCCAGGACATTACATAACTCATTTACAATATGTCGATGACTCTCTGATTTTCCTGCCAAATGATTTTCCCTCTCTTCTACATGCCAAGAGGATACTTCGTTGGTTTGAGTTCATTTCTGAACTGAAAGTTAACTTCTATAAAAGCTCACTAATAGGTATCAACTTGGACAACGACTACATCTCTAGCCTGGCGAACTCAGTTTTCTATCGTAGTAATACTTTCCCGGTCAGGTACTTTGGACTACCTCTTGGAGCCAATCCCAGCAGACTCTCTACTTGGAAACCAGTGCTGTCCACTATCAGAGCAAAGCTAAGCACATGGAAAGGGAATTTTTTTAGCATGACGGGAAGGTTATGTCTAATTAAATCAGTCTTGAGCTCTCTTCCTTTGTTCTACATGTCAGTTTTTGCTATGCCAAAGGGTATTATTAAAGACATCTCTTCTCTAGCCTGGTCTTTTCTCTGGAAAGGAACCTCAACATCTCATGGCATTTTTAAGATGGCTTGGCACAAGGTAATAAAGAGTAAATCTTCTGGTGGTCTTGGGCTGGGATCCATCCACAACAAAAATCTGGCTCTGCTATTTAAATGGCTATGGAATCTGGATAATGGAGTGGCAGGAGGCTGGCAAGAATACATTCTTCTAAAATACCGACCTCACTTTATTAATGGTATCCCTGAGTTTACAGGTTCTTTATCTCCAACTTTGCATGGCATTGTTTCGGCGATCTTCTCAACACAAAACATAACCAATCTTTTACATGCAAATATCGAGTTCAAGGTGGGTGATGGGAGGAACATTTGGTTTTGGACTGACTCTTGGCTTGGCTCTGCAACCACTCTCCAACTCTTATTTCCTAGACTGTATAACCTTTCCCTGCAGCAAAACACCAGCCTTGCAGATATATATAATTTGACAGATACATCTTTCAACCTATCTTGGAGAAGACCCCTATGGCCTCGTGAAAACTGCATGAGGGAGAGCTTGATCGCAGAGGTGCAACGTGGTCTCATTTTCTCAGATGGTGCAGACCGCAAGTTATGGAAATTCCACAGCTCTGGCATGTACCCAGCTCAATCAAGTTGCCTCCTCTTTGATAGTCTATCGGCCACTAAAAATAATCACTCCCCTATTCTGCTATGGAATGGTTATGCCCCTCCAAAGGTGGATGTGTTCATATGGCTTCTTTTTCATGGCAGTTTGAGTTTTTTAGATGAGAGGAGAATCATTATTTATGAGGAATCTCACTGCCTATTCTGCTGCAAGGAAACTGAGACAATTAATCATCTTTTCCATTGGTGTCCTATAACATGGTCTCTTTGGGGTTGTTTCTTGAACTGGTTCGGGTGCTCAGGTTGTCTGCACAAAGACCTAAATCAAAATCTACATGAATGGTGTGGTTTGATTAATGGAAATTTTCAGCGACGTGCTATTACCCTCCTCTGTAAAGGTCTGTACTGGTCAATTTGGATAGCGCACAACCGCCTAATCTTCGAATCCAAGGCTCTGGATTAGGATATGATTTTTGATCTCACCTTTCACCGTTTGGCCTTCTGGTTGAAGTCTTCAGTTAGAAATTTCAGCTATACAAGCTCCGATCTTTTTAGAAATCCTGAATGTATTATGAACTGGACTAATTAATTAGCTCCCTCGTCGCTTTGGTCTTCTCTTTTCTTTTATATTCCCATTGTATTTTATCTTTCATTCAGTTCCACCTACTTGATGGGGCTGTTTAATATATAATTCTCTCATTTACAATATAAAAAATATCAAATAACTAATTCAACTCAAAAACTTAAGCTATTAGATAAAGGTCTCAAGATATAATTTATATTAGTTTTTAACATACTCTCTGAAATGAAAGTCATTTGAGCTTAAAACTTGCATAGACTTATACTACCTTATGCTTATTTTTTATCAAATTAATGGGATGGTGAGATTCGAACTCGTGACTGCTTGATCATTAAGGCTTTGATACCATGTCAAAGAACTTATTCAATCCAAAAGCTAAAGTTATTAAGTGAGATCCTAAGTTATATTCTATATTATTCTCTGATACAATACTCAATCCTAACATTTATATTTTCATAATCTTCCAAGCAATAACTTGCCTTTCACGTGCAAGCAGAGATTTTTCATAATTATACATAGGTAAAGAAGACTTTAATAAATAAAAATTAAATATTTTTTATATCTCTCTATAATTATAATATTTTTAGTCTTTGAATGATTTAACTTACAATAAATCTCGTTTA
>Ga0325403_1007414_pt1 | contig 10478 bp, 8 predicted proteins | sample PopdelMetagenome_19_FD_205665 | JGI IMG/M metagenome (GOLD analysis project Ga0325403, IMG submission 205665) | Populus deltoides microbial communities from Bellville, Georgia, United States - Xylem-PdKOR-R4 | ecosystem: Host-associated > Plants > Phyllosphere > Stem > Wood/Secondary xylem...
GGGTTTCTTAGAGGAAGGGGGTGTTTTTCTCTTCTTGGCTGGCTGCCCCCCTTCTCTTCTCTCATTCTTTTTATATCTTAGGAAACCCTAGGTCTCTATTTTACAAAATAGTCCTCCATTAAGTAGACTGTTTACATTTAAGTACTTCAATAACTATTTTCCTAAAAAAGGAGAAATAGCCTTGCATGAAATCTTCAAGCTTTGACTTAGAGGAGCTAAATTGCTGAAATAAAAACTTGGATATCGGTTTAGATGCTTCGGAACGTAATTTGAACTCGTTTCTTCACGAAACCTGTTTGCTGGCAGAATTCAGATGTCATCTTTGAAAAATCATATCTCCCTCATATGACATCGTTTTTGGCTGCAATTTGGAGTTTATATAAATATGAGTCATGAATCCAAAAAAATTGAGTTTGCATCAATTGGACTTCTGTAGCTCCAGATATTCAAGTTGGAATAGCCGAAGGTCAACACTGGCAGATTGCGAGATTTGACTTTGAAGGCTGCGATTTCCATGCTCTTCCTTATTTTATTTTCTTGCCTTAGATGTCCAGAAAGGTATGGATGTTAGCTTTTTAATGCCACTAGAATCACTTCATTACAACCTCTAGAGCTCACGCTCTGCACAAAATATCAACTGAAGGTCAAATCTATCAATTATCTCCAATTTACCCCTTTTTGCATCTTTCATCCAAACGTGCCTTCAAAACATAAAACAAAGAATATCAAGGCATTTTATATATAAAACATAGGCAAAACACTATTTAAATGTGGGTGAAACTATTGAATAATATGATTGCATCAGACGTCATTTTCGCAGACGATATCTGGGTCATGAGAGACGTAGTTTTCACTGAGGATTCCATGCTTCAATCGTAACTCAATTTTTATAGATCATTTATGGGTCATCAGCGGCATAGTTTTTGGGGATAATTTATGGGTGAGCAGGGACTTAGTTTCGCTAAGTATTCTAAGCGTTTGTCGTCTATCAGTTTCCTCTACTGATTTCTAGGTCAAGAGTGACTGAGTTTTGGCTGAGGATTCCATGCATCAGATGTTACTCAGCTTTCGCTGATGTTTTTTGGGTAAGAAAGGACAATGTTTTTGCAGATGATATCTGGGTCTCGAGTGATGTAGATTTCACTGAGGATTCCGTGTGTCAGCCATCATTGAGTTTTCATTTATGATTTATGGGTCATCAGTGGCACAGTTTTCGCAGATGATTTCTGAATTAGGAAGCACTTAGTTTTGGCTGAGGATTCCATTCATAAGACATCACTCAGTTTTTGCTGATGATTTGTGGGTCGGAAGTGATGTAGTTTTTGCTGTTGATTTCTGGGTTAGGAGGGACTAAGTTTTCACTGAGGATTCTATACGTCACCCGTAACTTACTGTGACATCAAATACTTCAAACTTTTATGGTCTGTAAAGATTTGAACTTCTATCCCATACAAATAATGTCTTCATACTCTTAAGGCAAACACCACCACTGCAAGTTCTAGGTCATGAAATGGGTAATTCACCTCATGCGACTTTAGTTGTCTTGATGCATAAGCAATCACACGCCCGTGTTGCATCAATACACATCCCAGACTCCTTTTTGAGGCATCACTATATACCACAAACCCTTCTGTCCTCGATGGAAGGGCCAGCACAGGAGCAGAAGGGAGCCTCTCCTTCAGTTCTCAAAAGCTTGCTTCACACTCTTCCGACCAAACGAACCTCACTTCCTTGCGGGTCAGCTTAGTTAAAGGTGATACTATGGTGGAGAACCCCTCAATAAACCTCCGGTAATATCCAGCAAGGCCCAAGAAGCTTCGGATTTCAGTCACATTAATAGGCCTTTCCCATTTTAATATGGCCTCAACCTTTCTTGGATCCACAAGTATTCCTTCTACGGATATTACATGGCCCAAAAATACCACTTCCTGGAGCCAAAACTCACACTTATCCAGCTTGGCATATAATTGATTCTCCCTTAAGGTCTGTAGCACAACCCTTAGATGTTGTTCATGCTCCAAGTGAGTTTGAATACACCAAGATATCGTCAATAAATACAACCATATATTATTCTAGGTAAGGCCGAAACACCCTATTCATCAAGTCCATAAACATGGCCGGAGCATTGGTTAACCTGGAAGGCATCACTAAAAACTTGTAATGCCCATAACGGGTTCGGAATGCAGTCTTTTGTATGTCTTGTTCCTTGATTCTCAACTGGTGGTATCTAGATCTCATATCTATCTTATAGAACACACTAGCACCCTTCAACTGATCAAACAAGTCATCTATTCGTGGAAGTGGGTACCTGTTCTTCACCGTCACTTTATTCAATTGACGATAATCGATGCACAAACGAAGGGTGCCATCCTTTTTCTTTACAAACAATATTAGAGCTCCCCGGGACGAGTTACTAAGTCGGATGAAGCCTTTATCTAACAATTCCTGAAGCTAGACCTTCAGTTCCGCCAATTCCATAGGTGCCATCCTATAAGGAGATTGGGCTATAGGAGAAACTCCTGGAATAGTTTCTATGGAAACTTCAATTTCTCTAACTGGAGGTAATCCATGCAACTCTTCTGGGAATACATCTCGAAACTCTCTTACAACAAGAATACTAGCCAAATCTATGCTACCCTTTTTGCAGCTCTCTCACATGGGCTAACCAAGCAGAACAATCCTTCCTCAGTAATTTTTTAGCCACCAAGACTGAGATTACACAACTTGGAATTACTTTTCTTTCCCCTTTAAACACTACTGTTTTATCACCTGTTCCTTGGATTGTCACTGTCTTGGTGAAACAATCCACTTGTGCCTTATGTTTACTTAGCCAATCCATGCTCAGAATTACATCAAAATCATATAGCTCTAACGGCATAAGATCTACCATCAATTCTAACCCTCCAATATATAGTTTTACCCCTCTATAAATATCATCAATATGTATATTCTCCCCTAGAGGTGTACTAACCATCACTCCTACACCCAAGTTACTAGATAACACATGCAAGTTATTCATAATTCTATAAGATACAAAGGAATGACTAGCTCCAGGATCAATTAAAGCATAAACTTGCATCGTATCTAACTATAAAGTACCTACCACCACATTAGGTACAGCTCCCACATCCTCGTAGGTCATGTGATATACCCGACCTTAAGTCCTCCCCTCCTGATTTATGGGCCTCCCATGAGTAGCACTCGATCCTTTTGCTCCCTCGGTAGTTCTATAAGGACAATCCTTCTTCCTGTGACTCGTGTCCCCATAATAGTAACAATGTTTGCCTACATGCGGGCACTTTTTCCATCGATGCCCCTTACCTCTACAAATATAACATCTCCCCGGCATCGCAGAGCAATCTCCAGGGTGTTGCTGCTCACACCTCTGACAAAAATGGATATACTGGTCCCTTTTGCTCTGTAGACCCACTAGTAGTTTTAACTCCTTGTCTAGATTGTCCTCCCCAAGCTCCTCTTCCACTAACTTGTCTAGATTCTCTTGAGCTCCCTCCTGGGATGAAACTCCCGCCTCTTTTCTGGAAATGACTTGATGATTGCCTGCTCTTCTCTTTCTTTGGGAGAGGAGGTCTCCCAATAAAAAACTCAAAATCTCTCCTCTTAGCTCCAATTACCTGACTCTGCTCGACCACTGGTTTCAGGGTATCCCTTATTACCCTCTCCATACCCTGAGCTGCCCATGCCAATTCCCGCACAGACTGAAACTGCATGGCTATCAATATCATCCTCAATTCTTGCCTTAGTCCATCATGAAACCTCTCCACCTTGTGGCGCTTTGTGGGAAGGTAAGTGGAGGCAAAAGCTGCTAAGTCCTGAAATCTCCTCTCATACTCCAGAACTGTCAAATCTCCCTGCCTCAAATCCAAAAACTCTTGTTTTTTCTCCCTCCTATGCTCCCAAGAATAATACCTCTCTTCCAACTCTTCACAAAAGTCCCTCTATCTCAATACCTCCCCTGATCTCCTCTCTTTAATGGTCTCCCACCAAGAGTGGGCACTATCAACCAATAGCTGAGTCACGCAATCCACCCGTAGCTCCTCTAGCACCTGCATCTGAATTATAACTCTTTCCACTTTCCTCAGCCAATGCTCAGCAACCTCAGCATCCTCTTCGCCATGATAAGTCATACAACCCATCTCTCTCATACCCTTCATCCATTGCACTATGGTGACTACTCCCCCTGATCTAGGAGCTATACTGGAGGCTCCCGCTACCATTCCCGCTGCTACAGCTCTCATTATATGTTCCATAAAAGCAGGATCTGAAAATGGGTTTGATCCAGCTATCGGTTCCACTGGTGGGTGTATATTATCTCCCCCATGTCTATTTGATACCTCGGGCATGGACACATCGGCCTCACTACCTCGCCACCTTCAGAGTACACTGATGTTGCAGGTATATGAGAGAAGGTGTCTGCTAAGGGATCCTAGTCTGGATCACTTTCATTTCAAAAACTTTGGTCACTTCCCCAAACTGGGGATGGATCAATCTCACCATCCTGCAATAGATTTCAAAATCATATAATCATTCATGTCCCTAGAATAGCAACCTGAGCTCTAAGACCAAACTGTAACATCCCCCATTCCAGGATAAAAACAACAATCTCATATCCACCGAAAAACATAATAATATATATATATATATATATATATATATATATATATATATATATATTCATGGTTTTCGTATTAGAATCTACCAAAATTTTGACGGAGTCCCCCCTATATCGGAAGGCCCAAGTTATCGACATGTAACCAAATCATCTTGGGTTTCAATTTCCACAAATATTCTCACACCTATCAACCACAATATTTATGATATACATTATATAACAAAATATCATTATGGATGGATAAAAAATATAAATACGTAGACATGACATATGGTTATATGAACTACAGAGTTAAGTTCATTCAATCAAATTTAAACATTAATTATACAAATTAAGTTACACGACATTTTCATGTTTACAAAATACAAGGGTATACCCCCTAGCATCTAAATTATAAAAAGGGAATATAAGCTGGGATCTACTCCTGTCGTGCATGCGATGATCCTGAAATGAAATACATATTATTGAAAAGTGAATATCACATAAATATAACAACACGAATATCTAACAATATCAACAGGGTAACATTCATTTATATTTTGTTCACTTCTCCCTTCTGGTTTTCATTTGAATCTCTTCCTTATTCAACTATTAGTAATTGTGCCCTCTACCACCATTAACCTCCATTCCAGACTTTATAAGATCAAACATGATTATTTTTATCTAACACATTACGATATCAATTTCACTCGTATCATCAGCATCACCCCGTAGGAGTCGATGCAAGGTGATCCCCTTACCCAGGATCTTAACATACACTAAATGTATGCAAGTCAAAACATGGTGATCCCCTTACCTGGGATCTTAACATGCACTAAATGTATGCTAGCCAAAACATGGCGATCCCCTTACTCGGGATCCTAACATACACTAAATATATGGTAGTCCAAACATGATGATCCTCTTACTCGAGATCTTAACATACACTAAATGTATGCTAGCTAAAACATGGCGATCCCCTTACCCAGGATCCTAACATACACTAAATGTATGCTAGTTTACACCTCAAATCACACTTCTCATATTTTCTTTATCAATGATAGTTTCATCACTTAGCAATTCACACAACAATCTTTCCCTTGAATACTACATTCAGAATTCACATTTCACATTGGTAATATATATTAAATCATGGAATTTAACTAGAAGGTATATGTGCGATTCACCTACCTGCAATAGAAGCTCTACTCGTGCTCCCCTACTGCCGATGTTGCACCACGCCTGTGGCCCCTCTTGCAAATCACAGGTTTATCTCATAAATTTTCCTTTCTCAAGTATATATTTTATAATAACTATATCAACAACTAATAAGTCTTTCTTTCAGTCATTTCTTAATATTTTACGTTTACTTATTTTACCCATTAATATTGTCGTTCTTTGTCCAACCCCAATTATCATTCCTTTCTTTATATTTGGACCATTACTGTCCAACTGTTATTGTCTTGTTTTTGAAATGATACTAACTGACCTCTCCTTAGATTTTTAACTATATCTAGAGTTATAGAACTCCTAATCAAGCGATATTAGTCTCTAGTAATCAAGTGATATTGCATTTAAGATGAACATTTACCATAAATTAAAGGTATCTTATATTATTAGATATGTTATTATAAAACATGTGCTAGTTAAGGAGTTATTGATACTTCAAGTGCAAAATGATGATATAAAACCTTGATAAAAATGCACTTTAAAGTACTAATCATCCAACAATTACTGTCTCATTTTTTAACTGTTCCTGCCTGACCTCTCATCAGATTTTTAAGTGTATCTGGAGTTATAGAACTCCGATTCAAGCGAGATTAGTCTCGTTGGAAAGCTAAGAAAAGAGTTTACAAGTTTTATGATTAAGGAGAACCTAGTTCTGCCTCTAAAGTAGTCAAAATTGCTCAACAACAAACACTTGGACTGTTACTGTCCAACTTTTACTGTCTTGTTTTTGAACTGTTACCATTTGACCTCTCCTCAGATTTTTAACTATATCTGGAGTTATAGAACTCGAATTCATGCGAGATTAGTCTCATTAGAAAGCTAAGACATGAGGCTACAAGTTCTAGGATTAAGGAGAACCCAGTTCTATCTCTAAGATAGTCAAAATAACTCATCAACAAACACTTGCACTGTTACTGTCCAACTTTTACTGTCTCATTTTTGAACTGTTACTGTCTGACCTCTCCTCGGATTTTTAACTATATCTAGAGTTATAGAACTCCGATTCAAGCGAGATTAGTCTCGTTGGAAAGCTAAGACATGAGGCTACAAGTTCTAGGATTAAGGAGAACCCAGTTCTGTCTCTAAGATAGTCAAAATAGCTCATCAACAAACACTTGGACTGTTATTGTCCAACTTTTACTGTCTCGTTTTTGAACTGTTACTGTCTGACCTCTCCTCGGATTTTTAACTATATTTAGAGTTATAGAACTCCGATTCAAGCAAGATTAGTCTCGTTGGAAAGCTAAGACATGAGGCTACAAGTTCTAGGATTAAGGAGAACCCAGTTCTGTCTCTAAGATAGTCAAAATAGCTCATCAACAAACACTTGGACTATTATTGTCCAACTTTTACTGTCTCGTTTTTGAACTGTTACTGTCTGACCTCTCCTTGGATTTTTAACTATATCTGGACTTATAGAACTCTGATTCAAGCGAGATTACTCTCATTGGAAATCTCAGACATGAGGCTACAAGTTCTATGAATTAAGGAGATTGTTTTGCTTCTAAGATAATCAAAATTGCTCATCAACAAACACTTGGATTGTTACTATCCAACTCGTACCGTCTCATTTTGAACTCTTACTGTCTGACCTCTCCTTAAATTTTTAACTATATCTAGAGTTATAGAACTCCGATTCAAGTGAGATTAGTGTCATTGGAAAGCTAAGACATGAGACTACAAGTTCTAAGATTAAGGAGAACCCATTTATGTCTCTAAGATAGTCAAAATTGCTCATCAACAAACACTTGGACTGTTACTGTCCAACTTTTACTGTCTCATTTTTGAACTGTTACTATCTCACCTCTCCTCGGATTTTTAACTATATCTGGAGTTATAGAACTCCGATTCAAAGGAGATTAGTCTCTTTAGAAAGCTAAGACAAGACTCTACAAGTTCTAGGATTAAGGAGAACCCATTTATGTCTCTAAGATAGTCAAAATTGCTCATCAACAAACACTTGGATTGTTACTGTCCAACTTTTACTGTCTCGTTTTTGAACTGTTACTGTCTCACCTCATCTCGGTTTTTTAACTATATCTGGAGTTATAGAACTCTGATTCAAAGGAGATTAGTCTCCTTAGAAAGCTAAGACATGAGGCTTCAAGTTCTATGAATTAAGGAGAACTTGTAAACACCCAAAAGAAAAAAATATATATATATATATATAGAATTGAGGACTCAGTTTTCGATGCCGATTTCTGCATTAAGAGCGAAGCGGTTTTCGCACTGATTTCTGCATAGGCAGCGAAGCAGTTTTCGCTACCGATTTCTTAATCGTTAACGACGCAGTTTTCGCTGTCGATTTCTGCATCGAACTTGCGATTCGCTGCCAAAGTGGAGTTGTCTGCAGCGAATCGTTGTCGAAGTTGAGTTGGCTATAATGAAATTGTGATTCGTTGTCGAAACTGAGCTATCTGCTACAAGTTTTCACTGTCGAATTGGCTGCCAGCAGTGAACCAGTTTGTGCTGCCGAATGGGGCAGCCTGCAGCGAACCAGTTCTCGCTGCCGATTTCTACAATAAGCCTCCTAAGCAGAAATGACTTAAATGCTAGTAACAATTTCATGGTATGATGGTGTAAAATGTGGAACACTTGAATGTGAACATATGAACTCTTGAAATAAGTGTGGTGACGAATGTGATTCAAAAATACAAATGTATTGATTTGTGAACATTGATGTCTTAGGTGGTGCGATCGGAATTGGACCATCGTCAAGACAAGAACAACCCACAAGTGGAGCATGTAGGTGACTTGCACCTTCCTTTTTCATACGTTGAATGATAAAATACTTTATCATGAACGTTACCATATTGCGTTAGAACAGATATTAGATTGTCGAATGCTTAAATGTTGACAAATGGTTAATTAGCTTTGGCTAATGACATCCGATTGGATGACCGAGATGAATGATTGATTAGCTTCGGCTAATGGCATACGAACGGATGACCGGGACGAACGATTGATTAGCTTTGGCTAATGGCATCCAAATGGATGATCGGGATGAACGACTAATTAGCTTGGGCTAATGGCATCCTAATGGATGACCGGGATGAACAATTGATTAGCTTTGGCTGATGGCATCCGAATGGATGACCGGAACGAACTGTAACATCCCCCATTCCGGGATAAAACGACAATCTTATGCCAATTGAAAAATAGAGTAATATATATATTTTCATGGTCTTCGTATTAAAATCTACCGACATTTCGATGGAGTCCCCCTATACCGGAGGATCCCAAGTTATTGACATGAAATCTGTTTACACTTCTAATAGCTCAGATCTCATAACTTAATTCTCGACCTAATCATCCTGGGTTTCAATTCCACATTTATACTCACACCTATCAACCACAATATTTATGATATGCATTATATAACAAATATCATTATGGATGGATAAAAATAAATAAATATGAATACATAGACATGAAATATGGTTATATGAACTACAGTGTTAAATTCATTCAATCAAGTTTAACATTAATTATACAAATTAAGTTATACAAACATTTTTATGTTTACAAAATACAAGGGTATACTCCCTAGAACCTAGATTATAAGAAGGGAATATAAGCTAGGGTCTCTTCCTTATTCAACTATTAATAACTATTCCCTCTACCACTTTCAACCTTCATTCTAGACTTCATGAGATCAACCATGATTATTCTTGCTTATCACAATACCGATACCAATTTCACTGATATCATCATCATCGCCCCATAGGAGTCGATGCAAGGTGATCCCCTTACCCCGGATCCTAACATACACTAAATTTATGCTAGCTAATACATGGTGATCCCCTTACCCGGGATCCTAACATACACTAAATGTACACTAAATGTATGCTAGCCAATACATGGTGATCCCCTTACCCGGGATCCTAAAATACACTAAATGTATGATAGTCCAATCGTGGCGATCCCCTTACCCAGGATCCTAACATACACTAAATGTATGCTAGTTTACACCTTAAATCGCACTTCTCATATTTCTTTTGTCAGTGATAATTTCATCATTTGACAATTCACACAACAAGTTTTCACCTTGAATACACATACATTCAGTAATTCACATTTCACATTGGTAATATAAATAAATCAAGGAATTAACTAGGAAGTATAGGTGCGATTCACCTACCTGCAATAGAAGCTCTACTCATGCTCCTCTGCTGCTGCTGCACCACGCTTGTGGTCCCTCCTGCAATTCACAGGTTTATCTCATAAATTTTCCTCACCCAAGGATATGTTTTATTATAATCATATCAACAACCATTAAGTCTTTCTTTCAATCATTTCTTAATATTTTACGTTTTTCTCATTTCACCCATTAATATTGTCATTCTTTGTCCAACCACAGTTATCATTCCTTATATATATATATATATATTAACCGTTTCTGTTTAAATCCCGAACTGTCACTGTCTAGACATTAAACTATTACTGTCTCATTTTTTAACTGTTACTGTCTAGATATTGAACTTTTACTTTCTAGATATTGAACTGTTACTATCTAGATATTGAACTGTTACTATCTCATTTTTTTTGAACTGTTACTGTCTCATTTTTGAATTTTTACTGTCTAGATATTGAATTGTTATTGTCTCATTTTTTTAAACTGTTACTGTTTAGTTATTGA
>Ga0325403_1007419_pt1 | contig 10477 bp, 5 predicted proteins | sample PopdelMetagenome_19_FD_205665 | JGI IMG/M metagenome (GOLD analysis project Ga0325403, IMG submission 205665) | Populus deltoides microbial communities from Bellville, Georgia, United States - Xylem-PdKOR-R4 | ecosystem: Host-associated > Plants > Phyllosphere > Stem > Wood/Secondary xylem...
TAAGCTAAATTGCTAAAATATTGTCATATAAATGAGGTAAGCACAAAAGAATTTTCTTCATGAAATTAAGAAATATAAATTTTAAAGTATTTGTATTTATCATTTCTAGTTAAATTACAATAGTAATACCATTATGAATGCCAAAATGACCCATGGTACCACAAACGCAAACACAACCATAAAACAACTGCAATTGTGATTCTAAACTAAAAAAAAAAAGGAGACAGGATAACAAATGGGAGAAACCAGCCAGAGAAGTGATACAGGGAAGGAAAACAATATCTCTGTCCATTTTTATTGTCAATCCCCAATCATCATACAATGGCTCTCGTGAAACTTAAAACATAGATGCTCTTATATAACACCAACAAACATGATAGAACCCTAGAACAAGTTGCAATAAGAATTCTTAAATAGAAAACCAAAACCCAACACTACTAAATAAGAAACAAAATAAAATCCTAATAAAAAATATTCAACAGAAAATAAACCAAAAGGGTCCAAAAAATAAAATTTTCTAATAATTGCTAAGAGGCTTGAATAATAAACTAAATGATCAACTATGAATCCTAGAAGTCTTTCTTGGTTCTCCATCATCATTGCTTAAAGATACAAAAATTTGCATAATTCAAGTAATCTTGTGTAGGTGGACACAAAGGATTGGAAATATCTCTCTATTCAGAAGAACTTTATTTTTCCAAGACAGTTGATGAATAATTACCTTGAGACCAAAGGATGTGGCTAGCAAATGATTTGAAGGACTAGCAGGTGTTACATCTCCATGAATATGTGTGCTCGAAGATGTGGGTGAAGAGGATGAAACAGGGGTCAGCTGGGGTTTTATCCATTGGTCACAATCTTGTGTAATTCTGGATATGGCTGTCTTCAGCCGATCTGCATAACATAGATATGAACTATGAGTACGCATTAGCTCAAAATAGTAGCAGCTATAGTGATTAGGGGTGAATGAATGAATCAGAATTGATCAGCATAGGACAGGATGGAAGATTAAAGGAAGAAAGGAACCCTTACAATTGAGAGAGTCGGATTTTCCACTTGAATTAGAGGTCTGCTGAGCAAATGTTTCAAACACAAAATAGAAGAAAATCTCAAACAACTGGCATATACCCTGCAAAAATATACTGAATCAGGAAAAACAATTTAGAAAAGAAAAAAATACCATTAGATTTTTAAGTTAAAATAAATAGAGGATAAGGAAACAAGAAATGTAGACGAAATAACATACCTTAAAAACCTCAACATTTACTATTTCTAGTTTCTGCATGAACCTTGCATATTTGTCCATTGACCTAACATCCACAGATAAACACAGTTCAGTAAAGCACAGTTATGCATAGCTGCAGATTATAACATCTACGTACAAATAGCTATCAGGTAACAGAAAAAAATGGCATTCCACCTGAGAAGACAAAGAGATGATCCTGTCTGTGCAGATATTTCATCAGTTTTACAATGTGAAGAGTTACTTTTAGGAGCTTTTGGTTTTGAAATTCGACTTGGGAGTTGACTGTCCTCATCAATGAAGTCTGCAAGTAGATCTTCATTTTCATCTTCTGAAACGGGCATTCCATTTTTATGACTTGCACCACTACCTTGGGGAGACACCGTATCATTTGCATGTTCATCATATTCACCGGCGGTTGCCCCATTAAGCAGGGAAGAACTGTGACCTTCTACTGAAGTGGGGATTAATTTTGGCGAAAATGGATTTCCACTTCTAATCCAAGAGGAAAATCCACTTTTCTTGCTATTGGCATCAACAGATTTCACTGATTTGTTAGAATGATGCAATTTTGCATTAGAGGAGTTATCATGAGATGGAACTATCAGGGCTGCCCCATTGCCAACAAGCCCAGCAAAACTAATTACTTGTACAGTAGCTGGTGGCAATTTCAGCCAACTTTCCTTTTCCAAAACCATTTTGAGTGCCTGAAAAAAAAATTCTGAATATTAAAATTCTCATTATGTTTCAAAACGCAGATATTCAAAATTTAGATAAGAAAAAATTTATTAGAATCACATAAAAGTTATGCTATTGTGCCAGGACATTAAATAAGAAGTGAATATATTGACAGAAAACTTCACGCTGTGAAACATGAAAGTATCACGCAACAAACAGAGCAGGGGTACAAGCAAAGAAAACTAAAATTGTATGACAAACTAACCCTGGCAAACAACTTACATGAATATTTTGCCGATGAAATGCCAGCAAATAATTCTCGCATACAGCCTTCAACTTCTGTCTGAACTCAATTGCTTCAACTCCACAGAAGGCTTCCCCAGCCAAGATGAATACATTCAAATCATCATAATTTTTCAAGAATTGGTGCACACTCATAGAGCTAAAAACTGCAGAAGAAAGCAATACTGATACTCTGCTTGTTGTAAGCTGCCAAAGATTCTTTCGTCCTCTCTGAAGAGTTTGTGAAGCAAATGTTGTCGCCTCTTTTCGCAGATGATACCAAGGGGATCCACTGCTTGGTGCTTCACCACCATTACTTTTAGTTTCATCTACATCAAAATTGCAATCTTGATACATAGAAGTTGTTGTAGATTCCTCGATAGAAGATGAACCAAGCATTCCATCTACAGATTGAGGAGGAGATCCATTGCTTCCTAAGGAATCTTGCTTCATATCAGATGTTTGAAATACCAAATCCTGAAAAACATTAAACAATTTTTTAGGTTAAAAATAGAGAAACAATCACATGAAAATGAAGACATAACTGATGTTAAATAACCAATGTTAGTTATAACAACTACATAAGAGATACAAAAGGATATCTTTTAATTAAAACAGATTAAAAGAGGGGGAAACTTGTCTGCGGTGATCTTGGAAAGCTTTCAAACTCATACTGCTTTTATTATCCCCCACGATTTCAATTGACAGAAGAAATAAAATTTCATTATTTAAGAAGCTATAAGCTGGCATAAAAGATCTACATTTAGATGGTTTAGCTTCATTTCATGTAAGAATCTAGGTTGTCCAAAATGAATGTGCCTCATCTAAGATTGGTAACAGTGTTGCCATAAAATGTTTCATCAAAATGAGTAAACAAAAACAAATTATCAATTATTAAAAATAACTAAAAAACAAGACTATAGATATAGAAACAACGCTCAAAGCATTAACAGTTCAAGATAATCCATTAAGTTAAATGACGCCCAATAACTGTTTCAATGCCAATTAAGAAACATATTTAAGCAATCGTCCAAAGTTTACAAACAAGAAATGGCTAAAGCATAAATAGGAAAAGAGAGTTTAAAGGTACAAAATTTAACCATCAAAGTTTGCAATCGCTGACCTTGATGTGGAGAGAACTGAAAACATCCCAGAAAAAGTAGGGAAAATAAAAACAGAAACAGGGAACAGATAGAACTTAAGTCTTACCTTACTCTCCAGTTGGAAGCTCATTATTTCATGATAGGAACACATCAACCTGAATAAGATAGCTAATGTTCTCAATAAACACGTCCTGAACTTAGATTCAGGTATCTGATGGCATAGATCACTGTAGGTAAGTCTGGATGAAATGAAAAAATGTTATGTAAATTCTAAAAATAATTGAGGGTTATGATGAATTCAATACCAGCACAATTAAAGTGAAAAGAAAGTACCTATTGTTCTGCATCTGTATTTCCAGGTCCTGCAAAAGTTAATCAGTGATCTGAGTAAAGATGTAAAGGAAGGAGAATTTTTAGGGGAAAACCCTGAAGAAAAGTTGAAAATTTAAAAACCTCAAAGCATGCATTATTAAATGCACACAAGTGTGCGTGTGAGAGAGAGGATTTTAGACTTGAAACTCGTAACTGAGCTATGTATCTTGTCCACTACTTCCAATTCTCAGAAGCTATTGTCAAGCATAAATCTTAATTATGAGTGTACCTCATGTACAATAATCTTCAACACAGAGTGGGATTCCGATAAAACTTCCTGCATGAAGAAGCTCTGCAACTTTTCAGCAAGACCAGAGATATCTCCAATTAAAGCATATGCATCAACTACCTGTTCAAATTGTAACAATCAATCATTTGAATCTACAAATTTTTCACACAAAACTCCAAGTAGTTATACTGATTCTTTGAGTGCAATTTGCCAAGGTAACATACTGTCACTACTCATGTTTATTATAGATAAATAATGACGATTGTGCGAAAATGTAAAACAACAAGAACCTAATATGCAAGTAGGGGAGGAAACAAAATTTTTTTGTAATACTACCAATCCATAAGTTGTTGAAAAGAATTTCTTGTTCAGGTGCATAGGAGCTGGTTCAAAACTCAAATACCTAATGTCTGGTAGAAATAGAATCAAATGTTAACCCGAAAAAAGGGCAGGGGAGTGGTTAGATAAGAACTAGAGTAAGCTATCATTTTTTCTTACTCAATGGTCTAACGGTTATGCAAGTGGATTGACCCCTTTAGAGAAATGCCCAGCTGGACAGGAGTAGTGAAATCCATTCCTCAGTCTCAGAAACAATTCCCCAGAAACTTTAACAGCTAAACCATCAGTTTCCTTTCCAGTTGACAGAGGAAACAACGTCCCAAATCCAGAATGATAGTTACATTAATCATACACGTGATATTACATAAAACTCATCTTATGAAAAAATATGCTACAATGAGAAAGATAAAAACAACATTAAGCATTGAATAAAACAAACCAACTTATACAATATAATTACATGAAACAATTCATGAAAACAGAAATTTTAACAATTATATGCATGTGGAAATTGGAGTAAGAAAAATATCCTTTTCACAACAAAAGATCAATATACTGACTGTTATGTAACTCTCCTCCTTGAACTCCTCGCACACTCCCAGCAAAAGTGCATCCAGCTTTTGAAGGGTTCTCCCCAACCAAACCTGTATGAAAATCAAAACAGTTACAAGAATAGGGAAAAGCTACTCAAGTAGAATTGTTTTTCACCGATGTGAGCTTCTACTAACAATAAACATGCAAGACAAACAATAAAATGGTGAAACAATGAAGCATGATAAAGAAAATAGGGAAATATCAACAGTGAACTTGGATTTCTTGATAAATGCATTATTTAATACAAAACAGAGACTAATTCGGTTTGGATAGTAGATGTATTTTTTTTCAGACTAACATAAAAAAATGTACTACCAAAGCTTGATGGAGAATAATAGATGTATGTTTAACTCATATTTATATTCACCTCAACCCCACGGCTCATCTCCTGTACTGCTGAAAGCCCTGAGAAACTGTCTAATAGCTGCAAATACTCAGATAGGACTTGGAACGCCTGGGAAAATAAACAGAATTTAGTATGATTCTCTTTGACACAATAAACAAGAAAATAGACCACATTTTGTTAGAAAGAAGTAAGTTGAAGAGCTAAAGGCCATAATACCATAAGACATCACTAGCCAAAGATACAGTGACCAACCTTGCAGTAATTTCCTTCTTCAACCAGGGATTCAAGTGCTATTTGCATGTCCAATGCACGACGAAGCTCAGTTAATACTGGAAGCATGTCCTGAAATAGGAAAGGACAACTTATATCTACCAAATGGAGCTCAAAGCATCAAATTCTTCGGATTGAAAAAATAAAATATGAAAAATGAAATGTTCGAATGTTATTCCTAGGGTCTCCAGGAAGATGAACATACCAGGAGAGCTTGTTTCTTTTTGGAATTAGAATTCACTACAAGATCCCTTGAAACCTCATTCATTGATGAAGTCAGGTGCCTTCTACCATTCTGCCAAACAAAATAAAGGAAATCCTGATCCAGAAAGAGAAGCAATGCTGACAGTGATGAGACATCGATGACAATAGCATCCTCAAAACTACAAATTACATGCCCACGGGCATGCACATCATGAATTAAAAAAAAATATATATATGCATTTCTTATGAGTATCATTCTTGACTAAGGCTCGTTAACCACGTAAGGAAAACAAATGCTTACCATGCAGATGACATTTGCAACCTTTAAATCTTTCTCTACTTCCCTCACCAAATTCATCCCCTTCACTGGCCAAAAGCAATTATAAATGTCTCATTCAAAAGCAGGTCTTTCTCTATTTGTTCAATATAAATGCATGGACAAGGGAAATTACTATAAAAACAAACCTACCTATCAGAAATAAGTTAATGACAAGGGAAATTATTACTTGTTCATATCAACACTGAATACGTTTAATGCAAAAGTGGGAAAGGAGTTTAACAAGGATGAAGAATGCAAACCTTGTCAAGACAACTCTGAGTTAGATATGTTACAATTAACAAATGTACATGCAAGAACATTAGTTGATCAAACGAAATATCAGCAAAATGTTCTCTTCTAAATGAAATCTAATAAGACCTCACCCATTACTTCATGATGCTCCATAACATGATGGGATAAACGTTCTGCTACTCTATCTAGTTGAGCTATTCTAAGAGTGGCCTACAAAAAGAAGAATCCATGTCAAATTGCAGTCAATTAATTGGAGAAAAATATTTGAGAAAACAATGTTGTGTGATGACGAAGTGCATCAACATATTTTATGCAGTAGTTTAGACCGGTAATGAGCTTTAAACATGAACAGACAGCTATGGTGTGTGCAAGAGTATGGAATTCTGTGAATCTGTAAGGGAAAAGAAAAAAATCAAAGCCATAAAACTGATGAATAAAAGCATAAACTCCATCATCAAACTCTCAACAATATTATACTTGTCCTTGAGTTGTATAAACTTAATGTACTTTGCACAAAAGCAAAGAAAGAATGGTCATTGTAACTTCTTATCAGGAGAACTAGTTCACTGAATGGAATCAGACTAATTCTGTACTTGTGCACACACTTTCAATCACATTCTTTTAGGTAAATATCTAAGAGTTGGAAATCACAATTTATTATTATCCCCTAAAGGATTTGAATGAGTGTTCTATAACTTTAGAGTATTTGCAGTAGTTTAAATGAACTGAACTGGAGGTAATTATTAGTTCAGTTCAATTTCAGTAGTTTATGGGATGTGGAATAAGCATCAAACAGTGAAGGTAATTATGGCAGAAGCAACTTAAGGCAATGACAGTGGTGGCAAATGGCAGTGGGTGACAGCAGTGTTGGTAGCAACATTATATATATATATATATATATATATATATATATATATATACACCTCTCAATTTTAGCAGGGATTCATTTTTTTTTTCTTTTAATTAAGGATTTTGAATTCCATGAAAAGTGAAAGTCAAAAATATTTAGATAAGAATTGATGAATTCCCAGAAATTCAAAATTTGTGGCTGCAGGTTCCCCTTTACTTATCCCACTTTAGGTTCCATGCACCAGAAATCAAACTAATGTAAACTCAATTAGTGCATTTGACCAGGGATTGGTTATCATGCATATGAAGCATCCAAAAAGCATAAATAGCATGGCAAGGCATGCCCCTGGGTGACAGAAGTGTTGGTAGCAACATTATGTATATATATATATACACACACCTCTCAATTTTAGCAGGGATTCATTTTTTTTTCTTTTAATTAAGGATTTTGAATTCCATGAAAAGTGAAAGTCAAAAATATTTAGATAAGAATTGATGAATTCCCAGAAATTCAAAATTTGTGGCTGCAGGTTCCCCTTTACTTATCCCACTTTAGGTTCCATGCACCAGAAATCAAACTAATGTAAACTCAATTAGTGCATTTGACCAGGGATTGGTTATCATGCATATGAAGCATCCAAAAAGCATAAATAGCATGGCAAGGCATGCCCCTGGTCTCATCCATTAAATGAAACGCTCCCCTTTGGGTGCCTGAATACCAGAAATAAACCTCATGAAAAACTGGGCAATGTATTAGACATTATAGTTCACTATGAAGTCATCATCACATTATTGATGGGTTCACAATAAAGCAACAAGCATAGGGAAACTAGTTGAAGATCAGCAAAGAACACTTAAAATTTTAGGCTTGTCTACAAAGTAGGTTGCTTATAATGTATGTGTGTTAGAAGATCAATAAGCATGATGAACATAAGAAAATCCAACCACATATTATCTGCCCAAAAAATATTGACAAATCATCAAAATTCAGGTACCTTGGGCCAAACTGAACACCAAAGTTAACAAATCATATTTTACACGTATAGTCTCAAATATTTCCTCTTTTAGACAAGGAAAAGTAGATAATAGTTACAAATGAATGTGGGAGCTGGGAGAATATAAAATCCTCCAAACTAGCAAGAAGATCAAGAACAAAACCCACAATGTAGAGTCCTTATGTCATTCTAGAGTGCCCAAATCCTCAGAGAATATCATCAGTAAAAAGTACCAAACACAATGTGTATTCTTCAACATTATAAGCCTCCCTTTTGCATATAGGTCCAGGCATAGTTATCTTAAGTGAACCCCACATATATGTTACAGGAATATAATCAAAGAATAGTGGATATTTCTCTTCCAATTATGTACAAGTGATGAATACAACACGACAGACACAATTGCATGGTGCAATTTACATGCAACTTTTGGACCATCTTATTTTGGTGAATATTCATATTTTCATGATTCATTAAATCCATCAGTTTTCTCATGTAGAACATATAATAATGACATTATAATCATACATACCATGAGATACTACAAAAGACCATCTAATTATGGTGCAACATTCAGTACACACATCATGGCAATACATGCAAACAGAGTAAAATATCAATTCTATTTTTCTAGAAAGAAGTACCTGTTCCTCAAAATACATTAATTCGTTTTCTTCAGATGGAACATGCTCTAGAATATGCCTAACTGGATCAAAATCCTGCACATGATGATACCCAGCAGCCTTTTAGTAAATCAGCTTAAACTTTAGCTCGATGCATAAGCAACTACTCATATTCTAAGAAGCATAAATAAAATCAGAAAGTTTCACAATAGTGTAAAGGGTACATTTTCATATGTTTGTCACACAACTCACAGCAAAAGATATTATTTTTTATAAACGAAGATTATATTGGCTGGCTGAAAAGAACTACAAAATCATGTTGGATGGTGACTCATTTTCCAAATCATGAAAACAAAAATAATTAAAAAAATAATATATATATATATATATATATCATAAAAGAGTAGCCCAATCCCATTATCATTATCAGCTAAGGAAATTCACCCAGATATAACAAAGCATGAAATGAAGAGTAGAGAGAAAAGCTACCCATCCCACAACAATTCTCCCTGTGAACTGATTCCTAGAAGTTCTAACATTTCTCTCCAACCACATACGCCATAAGACTGCATAAATGGCACATTCCCACAAACTCTTAAAATTTTAGCTTCCCACAAAACCCAAAAAAGTGATAAACATACAAATTTTAACCATAGCAATCTCAGAGTTTGAGACAAATGGTGGTTTCATTCTTAAGAATTCCATGCTTAGAGTTACATGTAATCCCTCTTAAGTTGCAGCGTTGACACCTACAAAACAACTTGCCAAGAAAATTATAGAAACATCTTTCGCTCATTAATGTGAGCACGTGCAACTTGATCATTATGTAGGATTACACAAAAGAATATGGCATTGCCTCATCAAATGGTTCCAGTCAAATAAAGAGCTACCATAATGGCCATGCTATTCTCAACATGGGCAGTCATTAACAAGATAATTTTATGGTGATACAAGTTCGGATAAACACACCCCTGGTGGCACCATCTTTAGTTTGGTCTTTCTTCCTTGCTAATAGAAAAGAAACTTGATGGAACTGGTCTATAAAGAGCATCACTTCTAGCTCTTCAAAGAACCCCTGCCCCTGGATTTTATGGCATCTGAACCACTGCAACTAGCAAAACCTGAGGCACACATCTCTCTTGTGGCCAGACAGTGAGTGATTCATAGAGACTCCACTATATTTACACATACAATGCTACCTTCCACAAGATTTATATGAGGCCAAAAACCCATACATTTGCTTGTATCTAGTTCAATTAGTCAATAATGCACCTCTTTTATTTTTTGGTTCACCTACGATTTGACAAATAAGAGCCAGCATCAAAGGCTAATCAATCAGTTAAGAGGGTGCATATTGTGCCAGCATGTCAATGTTTGATCTTTGTCATCTAACAGGTTTTTCTCTCAGTGTTTCCAAATATTGAAAATCAAAAATTGGCATTCTCTCTTAAATTTATGAAACAAAAAGTTAATGGATCCTCTCCCTTAAAAGTCCCAAAAAACATACAAAAAATTTCTCACAAACAAATTCCATCTTGAATCACCACTGCTTCATCAGTCTTTGTCAATACGCCAATTTCACCATCAACCACTCATGTCTACTGATCTCAAATCCAACCAACATCAAAAAACATATAGCAAGATCCAAACACCTAACCAATAACCAATTGATTCAGGAGCAAAATGACCAGCAAATTACCATGGAATTTGAAGACCAAATGTGAACTTTTTTAATCACAAGAAGAGCTATCCAATCTCACCATCCTTAAAATAAACCTC
>Ga0325403_1007420_pt1 | contig 10474 bp, 7 predicted proteins | sample PopdelMetagenome_19_FD_205665 | JGI IMG/M metagenome (GOLD analysis project Ga0325403, IMG submission 205665) | Populus deltoides microbial communities from Bellville, Georgia, United States - Xylem-PdKOR-R4 | ecosystem: Host-associated > Plants > Phyllosphere > Stem > Wood/Secondary xylem...
AGCTTGGAGGGTGAATAACATAGATTCTTAATTTTTAGTTAGCTGGTTGTATTAGTTTCCCTAACGAATCTAGTGAGGTTTCAGTTTTATGGTTGGTGGCTAGCCTGTGGCCATCTGTTGTTTATGTTTCTGTTATCATTATAAATCTGGGGTATGCCCCTTATAATGTTTGTATCTTCTTCTTTTAATACATACGTCAACTTACCCAAAAAAAAAATGTGTTCCCAATTATTCTCGCTCTTCCTCGGCTTGGTTTTTAATGGCCTTATATTATTCCAGTTGCTTCTCCAAGGACATGATTTTCTTATCCTTTTCCTCCAGTTGTTGCTCTACAAACTTTCTCAATTTCTCTTTAGTAAGGAGTTGCTCATCGAGGGATATCCTGAGGGCTTTACTAGTGCTCACCTTTATTTGGAGCTTTTCCAATTATTCTCTCAATTTTTCCTCATTGCTAATCCTCTTTCTTTTAGTCGATTCAACAGCTTGTGAAGTCTCGACTTCAAATTTGAGATTCGTAGGGATGGTAACTAGTGATAGATTTCTCCACCTTGGATACTTTTCACTAGTAACTGGATCTCTGAAAACCATCTGATTCCAGTCTTTTTTGATGTTCTCCACAACTTTCAAAATAAATTGATCCTTGAATAACCTAGAGAATTAAGATAACCTAGATGTTCTTGGAAAATGTTGTATGCCCTCAAGTTGCCTCATAACCAAAGCGGGTGTATAGTAGACATATTCGGTCACTCCCATTAGAGGCACCTATCGTCTTTCCCCAAAACTTATCAGGCAACCTGTTGCTCTTGTCCATGGGGCTACCCATTTCATTTCTCCTTCCAAGATTTCTTGTGATTTTAAATAACTATCTCCAATGGTTAAATATTGTCTTCTTGTTTTCTATATGGCCAATCAGCCAGATGTACAACAGCTGCTTATAACACCTCATTGATCCCTTGCTAGCCCTCGTATAATAGTTGAGTGTTAAGATAGCTTTTACTAGTATCACCATAATAGAATTTATCTAAGTGTTTTCATATGTAACAAAAGCTGTAGTCGCCCGCCAGTAAACTGATTATTCCAGTGACGTTTGGAAATAACACCAACCCAAAGGTTTCTAAAGCAAATATTCTACCATTTTCTTCAACAAATCTAAAGTCATTCTTCTTCATTTTGAATACCTCTTCGATCATCTTTCATTTTAGGCAAATAGCACTTTCTCTAATATCTTATGAAGATTTGGAACTTTGATGAATTAAGCTAATTCAGTTAGCACTTTGTTACTCTTTCGGTGGATGTAGACTTTGTATAGATTTTGAGGGAATTTGGTGAGTAAACCATATTCTTTCATTATAGACAACATTCCAAAAGTGAAGCACCAGTACTTGGGGTCCTAAAAATAAATAAAGGCTTTCATTGCTGAATTATACATGAACTCCTTCGTGATTTAACTATCCTCCCATATTTCTTTAAAAACTCATCCTCGCGGATGCTTTTCATGTGTGAGATGAGCTTCTTGAAGTTGTTTCTGAAGCAATTCACATTTCTGATGGGTGGCTATTTACTATCATCCAATCTCAAGCAATCCCCTTTTAACAGAGATTCAGAATCCAACTTGTATTCAATAGAGATCATCTCTTTAATGGTGTCCATCAGCCCCAAGTCCTCTAATTCAAGATGATTTTTAGGGTTAAGCGTTTCTTAATGCAACAATGTTATTTTGTGGAACATACAACCTATAGGCAGCTTCTATGTCCTTTTATGTGAGACATGGAGGTAGGCACTATCTAGTCTCAAAAGGGTCTCATGTCCCAGTGATTATCCTCGTAAAGGTAATATGGGGGCTCAACAGGTAATGCAATGGTATGTATACTAACCACTACCAGTCTAAACACTCAACAAAGAGTCGAATGGTTTCATGAACTTAAACCCTGACTAATAGTCATAGGGTAAGTCGCTACTCCCACATCTAACATGAAGCTTCCATGTGTGTGCATTTCGAAGCAATGCATTCAACCATATCCAACATACATGCATGAGCAAGATAAAATATACGAAAGCATAAATAATAATAAAAAAGCCAAATGCAAAAATTTAAACACATCAAATCAAATAAACCACATAAAGCCTAATCCAAAACTGTCAAAAATAGAAAATCCCCAATAGAGTCACCATTTTTTTGCCTATACACGTGCGGTGTGGTGGGACATCAAGATCGAGGAGTTGCCACCCACTTGAAGACCCAGGTGGACTGGTCTTACATGAAATTCTAGGATAAGGGACTGGTTATGGTTAGGAAAGATATTAGCACCCCTAACGCACCTTATCTAAGATAAGATGCATTATATGGTCTAAATGTGGCTTAAAGGTATTGAATGGTTCCTAACCGATGGTCAATTTATAGCTTAAAACAATGATTTATGCTCATTAATAAATCTAATTTTTAAACTTATTATGGGCTTGTATACCAAAATAAATTCTTGTGGTAAAAAAAATCCATGTAGATGCCCTAACAAGATTCACCTATCCTGAAAGGTGAAAGGGTTTTTCATAACTCATATATCATGGTGAAAAATACTCATAATTAAAATTGGTAAATATCCAAAATAAATCTTAAGAATTTTCTAATTAACTCCAGGTATTTAAATACCATCCTACTTGTATGTGTACTATTCATATCGGAATGTTGACCATTAATTCTTAGATTTTTTTTATTTTTAAAATATTGGTCAAGTTCTCATAGATTCAATAAACTATTTATTAAATCCAAAAACTATATGCAAAGATATTTTTTGAATTTTTTTTTATACAAAAAAAAAAAACTAAATCACACCATGTATTTTGTTTTATATTTTTTAAGCCAAAATAAAACATATTTTTTGTATTTTTTGAAATGAGAAACTTTTTAGAAATTTTTGGAAAATTTTAAACATTTCAATGAAAAGCATGTATTTTGATACGAGGTCAACATCTTAAAGTATAAGTTTACAGCCTTTATGTTAAATAAAATTACTAAAAAAACATATGAATGACCCATAAATGATTTTAAATTGGTCCTTAAAATTTTTAGATTTTTTTGGGACATATTTGGCAAAAACTCATTTTTATTCAAAACAAAACTGTCAAAACAAGCTTAAGGGTGTGTTTGTCAAATATTTCCTTAAGCCTAAATTCCTTTTATTAAAAAAAAATAGCAAACCAAACAAAAGCCTTAGCCATTGACCTGACGGGGTTGACTTGAAATTTTTTGTTCGACCATAAACAATCCAAAACAAAATCAAAGCTAAAAAAACAGATTAACCACAAAAAAACACAAAAACTTAAAAAATCTTAAGCAAAACAAATCAAATATACAAAAAAAAAAAACACAGAACACGAACAACATGAAGAAAATTTACAATAAACCCAACCACATTACTCTCAAACTAACCACATATGGACAAACCAAGAACAAAATAATCTAGCATCCATTCACTTTAATTATCATTTAAAAATTATGATTTTGTTAAAATGAGTTTCAATTCAAAACCAAAACTCTAAAATTAAAACCCCTAAAAACACATGTTATTGATGAGAAAAAAACCCTAGATTATTAACTATTCAAGTATAAAGAAAGGATATGTGCAAAGAAATTTACCAAAATTGATCCAAATCCAGGGGATAAGGTAATGTTCTTTCCAAAAGCATAAAGAACATTGCCTAGAAACCTATCAAAAAACCAGCCATTGCCTAGCACTGCCATGCCCTTGAAATGGGCATTTTAGAACTCTAAACACATTGCTTTTAATCCTCACAACCTATGTTGTTTTTGGTGATCGTGGGTGTTCGAGCCAGCTTATGCGCATCTCGACTAATCCTCTGAGGCCCTGAAATTAACGACCAGTTAAGCCTCCAGTTAAATCAAAAGAACAAACAAAAAATATCAAATTATCACAAACATGCATTAAATTTTAATTTCATAACTGCAATCCCAATGACAACCAACAAAAATATTAAATTTCGATTCAAAATTGACTCTTTGAATAGAGAATTTCCCCATGTTTTTTCTTTTTTTTTTCTCCTTTGATTTCCAGGGGTATTTATAGGGTTTTCTGGCGGATTACTCAAATATTGATCACTGCTTAACCCTTTGATAAAAATAAGAGGGTTTTGGACAAAAGTTAACAGCTGGAAGCTCTAGTGCTAGGCTGATTTTGCCATGGTGATTTTGTTTTTAGAGGTATATGGTGGTTTTGCTAGACTTTGAGGGTAAAGAGCTATTTCTAACCTTTTGATCTTGAGATGGAGGTTTTAAAGCCATTTATAATAACCTTTCGAGAAGCTTTAAATGTAAACACTTGAAAAAATGGGTGGTTTTTGAAAAATAGGTGTCATAGTCAAGGTTGACTGGGTTGATCACTTTCGAGGCTTCACTAGAGCAACTTCGATGTAAACATCATCGAAAACTACCCGAAGTTTAATCCAACCTTGCTTAAATTGAAGGTCTATAGCTTCACATTCATTCGTTCAAAGGTGCCAACTTGATAAGCTCATAATCTGAAATTGTAGTAATGGCTGGTTAGGGACAAGATGTTGGAGACTTTTATGAAACAATTAGGATGTAAATGTCCAATTTCATGGAAATAGGGTTGTAAAGAGGATTTTCTTCTTCCATTTATAAAACAATTTGGTGCTATTTGGAGGTCTAGAACCCCACAATTATCTCTTGAAAAGTGTTAACCCGATCATCATTTTTTGCTCGAAGAAGAAGAAAACCAACGGCTAACATGTCATTCATGTACTTTCATTAAAACCGAATGACACATCGTTTGCTAAAAACTCTAAAAATTGGATCTTTTAATTGATTTTTGCTGAAAATCAATCCAGTCATTTTTCTTCTAATCATGGTATATGCACCCTTAATTGATTCGAAATCCTTTTAATCCTTACAATTACACCCCTAGAAATTCTGATTTAAATTCCTTCATTTGAGCGCCTTTTACAAAGAAGTCCTTGGTTTTCAATTTGTTGAATTTCAGCCTTAATTGACTACCAAAATTCCACTCCCTTTCTATTTGGCCTTTATTTTGGTCGATTTCAACCCCTACAATCACGCGTCACTTATAAGTTGGTCTTTGGTCTTGAGAATCCTCAATAAAGTCTTTAAATGGCCTCCAAACTTCAATATTTTCATAATTAATTCGATGATTTAACCAACTAAACCTTCCAAAGTCTAATTTTAATCCCCAAACTTCAATTTCTTCTAATTAACACCTAAATTGACTCCAAAAACTGATTTTCCTTGCAATTAAAATATTTTCAATAGAGGTGCCTTTTTTCAGTTAGAATTAAGTTGCCAATTTTGCCAATCTTATATATTTTAGTCCTCTAACTTTTCCACTTGTCATCTAGGTCCTCCATCAATCTTGGGCAATTTTATAGGGTGTGGATATGGCTGTTGGGGGGGTAAAAAATGGGTAACAACATATATAATTTCATTTTTTTTAGTTTAGATTTTAGCCAGGGTTTACATTCGTGGTTCTAAGATTTATTGCAAGAGATGAATCTAACTCTAGAATAACTTATTGAAATTCTAGAGACCAAACAAGCTCCAAACTAATAACCACTGCTCATAATTTTGCTCTGATCGAAGAACAAATACCCACATTCATTGCAAAGCCATAAACACATAATCAAAGTTATTTTTGTTTCTAAAGACAATGGTTACATGCCGAATGACCTGTTAAATGGAATTTTATTCTATTTTCATTTGTCATTAAATTGTTGTGCGCTACCAGACACATGAATGTCTTAAATCAACTTCCAAATTGGATCCATATAACAATTTTGACTCATCATAGTCATCTAGTCTCTACAAGCCAAACTAACAGAAAATTCCTCACTTGTAGAGTGATGTCAAAACAACGAGTCACACTAAGGGGGGTGGATAGCTTGCTATTGCTATTGGTAAAACAAATCAGCAAATGAGTTCTACCTCTACTGAATGTTATTTAAAACCATATCTACAACCATCATGATACCCTCAGCCTTTGGTATATCACGTAAAGCAAGCTGAATTAACAAACCAAATATCTCAAACCAATTGTCTTTCAAGAACCAAACCTCCACTCCACTTCCTATGGACCAACCAACACCATCAACAATTTGAGGGCCATACATCATAAATCTCCTTACATAACCGTGAGTAAAGACCTTTAGCCTGAACTTTTGGTAAATGATCTTGAGATTTAACATACTTACCCTGCAGAACCCTTGCCCAAAGGCTAACATTTGTTTGCATAATTCCCCATAGGTTTATGATGAAAGCTGTGTTTATAGAGTGCATGCTTCGAAATCCTAACCCTCATTCTAGTTTAGGTTTGTAAAAAGACTTCTACCATCATTATCACCCCATATAAATCTAAGACATATTTTTTCAATCTCGAACCAAATAGATTTAGGAATAAAAAAAGATTGCATAAGATATAAAGGGATTGTGACAATAGCAGACTTATATAATGTAATTCTCTCTATTAACGACAAATTCTTGGATTTCTAGCTAGCTAAATTTTTATGTAACCATATCTTCGATTGTTAACTCTTTGATGGAGTAACAGAACTCCTAAATATTTTCCAAGATTACTAGTAACCTCAAAACCACTGATTCTGCTGACGGATCTTAATATGATTGAAACAAGGTCATATTCGGATTTTGGTGTAAAATTTCATACCATCCAATTTTATGCTATTGAGCATAACTCTAAATCCAACCATTAGATCTAGCTGAACACTTTACTAAAAGATTCTAGAGGTATTTGTTTATGTTGGGGCAAACTTTTAGTTAAATCGGAGTTTGGAAAGGACTTGCGATGTAGATCATAACCGGCTATACAAATTTTGTTATTTACATCGTTTTGACTTGTGGACTTCCTATTTGGTGAGGATCCTTTTCCTAAAAAGATGTGGCAGCTTGTTTTGAGAATCTCCTAATTCTACAAGTATCTTTAATAGGCTGCAACATAGTTTCCAAGTGTGGTGAGGATTTATTAATGCTTGGGACTTAAGGGCTTCATCTTTATTTTTGTTAGCAACAGCCCAAGGCTTATTTGGGCTTAATTAATACTTTATTTTCAGTTAGGATTCAAAACTTGTTTGGATCAGGTTATAAGCTTTTTAGTTTAGGATTTTTGGGTTAGGTTAATAAGTGTGCCAAATCAGTCCACTATAGTAGATCTATTAGAGTTAATTTTTCAAGAACAATTTAAACTTATGTAACCTAAATTTTGGCAGTCATTGATGAATATCTTCTAAATTTTTTTAATTTTAATGTGCGAGAGTGATTCTTGTATTCTTCAATGCTTGAACGAACTGAATCTGACTTATCAAAGATTAATTGGCTTTGTGGCACATTCTACTTCATTTCATAGTGCTAGTTTTTCATTGTGTCACACTCCTAAGACCTATCTCGATTTTCTAAGATCAGATCTTAATTTTTATTGTGGGTTAATGACCACGTGACCATAAGGTTCACATCAAATCTTGCTAGAAACACAACTCTTAGTGAAATGTGTAGCTATCCAGTTTTACGACAACAGTTATAATTCTCAATCTGACCGTTGGATCAGGATTTTATTATTTACTTTCTTTTGACCCGTGAACTTTCTATTTGGCAAGGATCCTTTTTCTAAAAGGATGTGGCAACTTGTTTTGAGAATTTCCTAGTTCCACAAGAATCTTTAATAAGCTGAAACATAATTTCCAAAAGTGGCAACAATTCATTAATGTTCTAGAATCTTTTTCTTACAAGGGTTACTTATTCATCTTAGCTACACAAGGAAAGACACCTTGACAACGAGGACAGATTGAGGTGAAGAATTCGGCAGACAAGTCATGGAGAGATTTGGTTGAGGAGCCAAACTAGATGGATTTAGTTTGGTATGTTGCCTTGGTGAGGAGGGAGAACATAATAGGCAGTATCGTGGGGGTGTGCCTTAAGAGTCTTGATGCGAACCTCGTGATCACGTGGTCACGCAACCCACACGCAAAGACACAAATTCCCGGAAAGCCAAGTAAATCAGGTTTGATAGGAGTGTGACACAAAGATAACTTGTACCTAGGCACCAGCACTATTGGAAACGGACACCCCCATCCAACGAATATTGATTCGCGAACGAGAAGTATAAGGATGACGCCACGAAAACAGTTGTTCTTCAATAAGTCATTTTTCAGTTCTTTAGAGAACCATGAAAGGGAGATTATCTCACCAACACACACACACACAAAGTGCGGCAAACAAGAAGTTTTATTAAACTAAAATAAACCCTAATGGACTCTTATGTGGACTTATATGATGTCGACTTACAATTAAACCCAAATAATATAAATAAACCCTAAAAATAATAGGATCAGATTTGCTGCCCTTTAGAAGTCCCATATAAGCTAGGAGAATCAAATCTGAAGGTAGAATTAATTCTGAAATCTTCTTTCCTTTTTTTGTAGCTAGGATGAATAAGGAATCCTTATAAGAAAAAGATTCTAAAACATTTATGAATTCTTGCCACACTTGGAAATGATGTTGCAACCCATTAAAGATCTTCGTAGAAATAGAAGATTTTCAAAATAAGCTGCCACATCCTTTTAGGAAAAGAATCCTAGCCAAATAGGAAGTCAACAAGTCAAAAGAAAGTAAATAATAAAATTCATACAGCCTCTGTTGACCTGTGTTTTGATGCCTTTCCGAACCCCGATTGACCTGAAATTTTAAAACATGGTAGGATTGAGAATTATAATTGTTTCCATAAAACTGGATAGTTGCATATTTTACGTCAAAATCTGAATTTGACCTTTCCTGGATCGTATCAAGTCTGCCTGTTGACGACGGACAATCTAGGTGACAGATTTGGCAGCCAATTTAGTGGGCTCGGCTGAGAAGTCAAATTGGCGTGCTGTCTTGGAGGAGAGGCAATACAATGGCTATTCTGTGCATTGTGACAATGGATGGTTCGTAGTGATGGAAGTAGAATGCTATTGGCCTTTGTTGGGATAATGTGTTGCAGGTTTTCAGTAGATGAAACATGCATCATGGGTCGAAAACAATAGGGGCTGTTTTGAGTCAGCAAAATCTTGTGTGGGTGATGAAAGGTCTTGGACACAACAATAGCGTATGAGACCAGGTCAGACGAGATTTGATGCTAGGATGCTATATGTTTGTGCTTTGGTTACGGATGGCCTTAGTGGACATTGCCGAAAGACTTCGACATGAGATGGAGTTGATCATCAAAACTGAGTTGGTGCTGGGGCCAACAACAATGTCTCATTTTCTTGCTTGTGTTTGGTGGGATAATCTTCCTTTCTTTTTTTTTTTGGTAAGTTGACGTATGTATTAAAAGAAGAATATACAAACATTATAAGGGGCATACCCCAGATTTACAATGATAACAGAAACATAAAACAACAGATGGCTACAGGCTAGCCACCGACCCTAAAACTGAAACCTCACTAGATTCGTGAGGGAAACCAATACAACCAGCTAACTAACAAATTAAGAATCTATGGTATTCACCCTCCAAGCTCGTTGGATCCTTTTGTTTTCATTTGTTGGTACGACATTCCTCATCAAATCAAGCTTATCACGAATGATACATTCGATTTGATTAAAGACCAAATTTGAAGTTCTAGACATTCCAGGAAAGATCCTTGCATTCCGTTCTTGCCATACATGATACACTGTAGCATTCGTGATAATCTTCCTTTCTTGGTTCTCTAAAGAACTGAAAACGACTTATCGAAGAACAACTTCATGGCATCATCCTTATACTTCTCATTCGCGAATCAATATTCGTTGGGTGGGGGTTTTTCGTTTCCAATAATGTTGGTGCTTGGGTACAAGTTATCTTTGTGTCACACTCCTATCAAAGGTGATTTACATGGCTTTCTGGGAATTGGTGTCTTTGCATGTAGATTGTGTGATCACGAGGTTCGCATAATGGTATCAAAGCTTGGCTCCATAAATCAGGTTATATCCTTATGAAATTTTCGTTTCTTGTTGATTCCGTAAAACTTTCTTGGAGTCCAATTTCTTCTTCTCCTTGATTTTGCAGCATATCAAAAAAGCAAATTTTGTTATTTCATTTGGTTACTGTCCAAAATATATTAGTAGCATAAAAAAAAGTCGTTCAAAAAAACTTTTATTGTTTTCTGCCGCAGAAAACTAAACAAGGGAAAATTGGATCAAATCAATTCTGAATTAGCTCAAATTTGAGACTATGATTACCAGGGTCCTAATAGCACAAAATATTAAGTTTGGGATCAATTTGATATCATTTTCTTTGGTTTTCAATTTCAGGTCTAATCAGGTCTGATTCATAACACTTTTGCGTCAATATATCAAAACCTTACCATAAATTGCTCAAACTTTATATCTGTCTATTTGGGTTGATATCACGCTAGATCTGAAATTTTAGCTCAATTGGACATCATGTACTTTAGGTTCCAAATT
>Ga0325403_1007421_pt1 | contig 10474 bp, 9 predicted proteins | sample PopdelMetagenome_19_FD_205665 | JGI IMG/M metagenome (GOLD analysis project Ga0325403, IMG submission 205665) | Populus deltoides microbial communities from Bellville, Georgia, United States - Xylem-PdKOR-R4 | ecosystem: Host-associated > Plants > Phyllosphere > Stem > Wood/Secondary xylem...
GAAACCGAAAGGGTCCATCAGACATGGGAGGGGAATACCTATGATATCTGAGAAAAAAAGCATTATGATCAGAGTGTACCTGCAGCAAGTGATGGATATAAGCTTCAGGAAACAACATTCTGAATTACTCAATGCTCTATCCAGTCTCACTAATATAGAAATACAACTGAACTGTTTTTATATATATATAAAAACCTGAGTCAAGTAAATCACACTTGTCTATAGAGGCCCTAAACTTCCCTGCTCTAGTCAAATAGAATTTCCCACAAAAATTTTCTGATTGGGAGGAATAATCGTAATCACCAATCAGGACCCAAAGAAGAGAAATAAACCCATGCAGTTTCACCGTTTCATCATAGAACACCTCCCTTCCATGAGCACTCGAGCTAGTGTAATAGGTATAAAATACCGACACACCTTATTATACTTCACTAACATATGAATGTACTGATGATGAGACCTTGCATTAAGAGAGATATAAAAACCTGGAAGCGAGGCTTATTGCAAATGGACAAGTCTTTGTACAAGAGAAGATATGGTACAAAAGATATCACAAATGAAAAAAGAAAAAAGAAAAAAGAAAAAAGAAAAGATGGCTCTTTCTAAAGAAAAAAAAATGAAACATGATCAAAGAGTCATGATTAGAAAAAAAAAAAAACAGAGAGCAACATGATGAAGAGTAAATCAAAATAAAAAAATGTTTTAAAATATAATGGCAGCTATAATTAAGAGGAAAAAATAGGTAACGTTATGTCATGTTCAAGCAAAATACAATTACAAAAAAAAAAAAAGATTAAAGACATGACAATTAGCTAACTTTAATAAAAAGAGTGGCTAAGACAAAAATATATAAAATATCCAAATAACAAAAAGATGAAAAATCTAAAAATGATTGCAGCAATATGGTTGTTTAACAAGCTACAATGAGACAATGGTTATAACAAAACAATGTTTGTGCCTAGAGAAATGGTAACAAGAATAAGAAAGTTTGAACCATCTAGTAGTGGTTTGTAGGTAATAGCTTGGGACCAAGAGATTTGCTTCCCTTGTGATTTCAGGTTCGAGTCCTGTGGTTGTTAATATGATGGTCACTGGAGGCTTACATGGTCGTTAACTTCAGGGCCTGTTAGATTAGTCGAGGTGCGTGCAAGCTGGCCCAGACACCCATGTTAATAATAATAATAATAATAATAAAATAAGAAAGTTTGCGAAGTTTTGGAATAAATTTTGAAGTTTACATTCAAAATGTATTTTAAATTCTTATAGTGTATTAATGATATGGTTATCTTTATAAATTCTTAGAGGGATTTTTAGAAAAAAGAAAAAGGTATTTTTTGAAATTGTATTTTTTTATTTGAAATTATTGTAGCAAATTAAATGGTATTTTTATTTATTTGTGTTTACCTATTTTTAATGATTTGAATCCCATTTAAAATTCAATTCCATGAGTTAAATCCATCTTTTTTTAGCTTGAAACCGTTCCCTTCAAATTACCATTAAAAATAATATTTCAAAAATACCTTTAACAACAAAAATCTTAATTTTGACAAAACCCCCTATTGTCTCTTTCTTTCTCTTTTTCTAACCCCCGCCGTCTGATCTTTCACCTTCTTGCAGATTAGAAAAGACTATTTCCTAGGAGTTGCTATTTATAGTAAACATTGTCCAATATGGTCGTTGAATAGTCCATTTTAGCACCTCCATTTTTTTCCCTTATTTTGTGCAGGACAAACATTTCCTTATATTGGTTCCAAAAGATGAACAATGAGAGGATCCAAGAGTGTGACCTCTCATAAGCATGCATATTTTCTTACATAGATCCTTCAAAGAAATACCTCATTAAACAAAACCCCTGTTATTTTGGAAATGAAATAATCAAAAAATTTAGGGTTATTAGCTCACCTCTGGACCCTTCAGATGTGCTAGACGAAAAGGTTTAAGTTATTTGATAATTAAATTTTATTATTTTATTTAATTTGTTTTCAATGAGTTATTTTAATATCATAATTAAATTGCAGATTTTGCATGCTGTTTTGAGTGGATTCATGTTGGATTTTTTTTTCTATTTTTCTATTTTTATTTTATCCTTTAATATTTTATTTATTAAAATCGAGTTTTGAATTCTTTATTTTACTTTCTATGTGGCTATTGTGTTCTCATTGAATTTTTTCTTCGCTATCATATGATCTTTCCACATTTGATTTTTTTTAAAATTGATTTTTTATTTTAGTTTCATCATTTAGCATTTGATTGATTGTGAATTGGTTTTCGTGTTTTTTTTTAGCATTCTTTTTTATGAGGTTATCCCAATATTATGTCCATGATCATGGGGTTAAGTACTGGTCAACCTATTTTGACTCATTTTTTTTTTATCATTGTTGTTTCTTTTTATTTATATTATTAAATTAATTAAGTTTAGTAAACTTAAATAAGTTTAGTAAACTCAATCAAACCAATATTCAAGTTTTTTTTTTTTTTAAAAAATACTTGTATCGCCTTAACATTTTTTTTATGTTGGATAAAAAATTAAGTCTGTGATGAACCAATTATCTAGTATTCTCTATATAAAAACTATTTAGATTTCAGAATAATAACATATCGTCATTTTATATGGCATCAATAAAATTAAGATAAAATCATGGAAACTCTAAAAAACTATATAAATTTACAAAACTCTAGAATATAGATATACAAAAGATTATAAACAAGTCTTGAATTACAATTATAGCCACGCCAGGAAGTTAACAACGTGATGGTAAATAATTCTATCTTTTCACCCACATTAAAGATGATTTTGCGCTTCTTTCCTAACAATGCCACCATTTGAAAAATGCATCAAGGTCCGAGATTGGTTTAATTTTCCATACACCAGCCATGATTTAGCTAAATTAATTAATTTAATTTGGATTAATATGTGACCTTTTTTTTATATTTTAAATGGTTATACAAGAGTTAATTATAACTTAATTCCCTTTGTTTATTACTCGAATCTTGTGATTTTGAAAACTATTATTTTATGCTGATACTTTTATAAAATCCATTTTAAAACTTAATATCTTTTATTTTCAAAAGAGGAAATGAAAATAGGAGGTAATATTGGAAATTTTGATTGGAAATGGATGGAAAATAAAACTACTAAATTAACTGTGATCAATGTTGATCAAACAACCATTCTAATATTGTAGAAAAAACCAAAAGGTATCAAAAAAACACATTGTTTCAAGACATAATGAACTTTGAATTCGCAGTGTTTTAACAACCATTCTAATATTGTAGAAAAAACCAAAAGGTATCAGAAAAACACATTGTTTCAAGACATAATGAACTTTGAATTCGCAGTGTTTTCTTTTTCTTTTTTTTATTTCATTTTATTCCATAATCTTTTTAATGTCATCTTTCCACACTTAATTTATTTAGAATTGGGTTGAATAATTTATTTTGGATAATTTCATCAAGGTTTCTAGCAATGTTAAAAAAGAAATATATGATTGATATTGTTGACTATATTATGTGATTTATGGTGTTTAATATATGTTTATGTATGATATCAGGTTTTGATGAAAATAAAATATGTAATTAACATATGTTTATGTATATGTTTTCAGTAATGTTTTAAGCCAACATAAAAGAGTGGTGTTTTGATTGACTTTATTTGTTCCATTGATATGCATGCACAAAATATGTATATGCATTAGTGGTTAAGTTCATTTGAATGCCGAAGTGAAATATGCTTGTATAAAACATGCATTAATGCTTAAGTTAGATGATGACCAAATATAATATTTAAGCATATGTAAAAGTTAGGATAAGTAGCTCTATTTAATGAATATGAAAATATATTACTTACTCTTTTATGATGATTTAGATATGCTTTAAGATAATGGAATCATTTAAGGATATCATCAAAGGTGCAAGGTAGGTATATGAAGTGATGTAATAACAATTTTCGACTTCAAACAAGAGTCTTGATGTAATAATGGTTTTCAACTTCAAGGATCAAGATCTTGTAAAGATGATTTGCCAAATAAATTTTAATTTACAAAGAACTAATTTATATATCCATAAAACCAAAAACAAACCCAAAATGACATAAAAGTACCAAGAAACAACCGAAACACATAAAACAAAAGAAAAGTTCCAATAGCTAAATCGGTTTAACCGATTTAAGGAAATGACTTGTTGCCTCTCAAAATGGTCTAACCATTTTGTAAAATGGTCCAAACAATTTCTAGAAATTCTAGAATTTATTCAAGTTCTTCAAAATGGTCTAACCAATTTTGATAATGGTTTAAATGATTCTTCAATGGACATAAATATTTTGAAAGTGTGTTCAATGATTAGTTTAATATTTTTGCTTTATAAATACCTTTTTCTTTAGAAAAATGATAAAGAACATCCAAGGAAAAATGTTAATCATATTCTTACTCGCATACAACCTTCCACAACCTTTGTTATACTTTTGATTCATCTAAAAACAAGGTTGAAGTGTTTTTGGAAAAACTCATCCAAATGCTTCATTTGTATGTCATTCAACTCTATTAAGAAAGTAATGTTGTGAAAAGTGTAAGTGACACTTAAATACTTAGGAAAGCCTTCTAAAGTTTATTTAAGTGGTTTGATACTTGTTCATCTACAAGTATTGGTGAGGAAGAGTTTTTTAATCTTGTACTTGTCAAAAGAATTAGGTGGAAGGTTTGATCTTTAATCTGTGTAACAGGATTGAGTTTGATCTTAAGTCCATAAAAGGATTGAGTTATATCCTGAACTCGAAAAAGGATTGGTAAAGATTCTTAATCTTGATCCTATAAAAAAATTATGATAAGTTTGATCAGGAGCTCGTAAAAGGATTGGGTTTGATCTTAAGCTCACAAAAAGATTGGGTTTGATCTTAAGCTAATAAAATGATTATGTTAGATCCTAAACCCATAAAAGGATTAGGAAAGGTAATCAATATTTGACCTATGAAAAAAAATTATGTAAAGGTTTGGTCTCACATGCTAAGAAGACCAAGTGTGATAATTTACTCTTGAATGATGGTTCAAGGAGAGGAGTAGGTGATTGTCCAAACCTCTATAAAAATCATAGTGTACACTCTCTTAACTTTTTCTCCTCACTTATTGTATTGACTGTCTTGGTGCATTTTTACGTTTGCTTCTATTATTGTTTTGAGATTATTTGTAGTAATCATTAGGTTGTGCTATATATTATTTGAAGTTAAGAAGAAGCTTTTAAATTAATAACCTAATTCACCTCTTTCTTAGGTTCTCCTACACTTTTAAATCCTTCCAAATAGCTATAATTATTGAAAACTATCACCTGTTTAGAAAGACTTTAAGAACTACCTTAAACATAGGAGAAACGAAATATAAGTTGAAGATCTCATCTTAAGATTAAGGATAAAAAAGGATAATAAGTTATTTGAAAAAAGAGTCACCTTCTCCCACATGTCCTCAAGGCAAACATCATTAAACAAGTGGAAAAATCTCATAATAAAAACCAAAAGAAAAATCTTGTTCCAAAAGGGAATGCAATTGCTAAGAAGTTTGATGAAAAATGTCTCATCTATAATAAGAATAAACATCATGTCAATGATTGTAGAAATAAGGCTTGGAATGGAAATATTAAAAACAAAATAACTTCTCAAGATAATATCACTAAGGTTGATCACCTCATAAATAGAGTTTTAAAAACAAATTTTTTTGTTTGTTGTTTTTGAAGTCAACTTAATCAACAAGCATAGGTTTTCAAAATTGAAAAAAAAAAGGATTGTTGTTTCTCACAAATCAAGTATTGAAGACTTTCATCCTAATACTATAATGGAATCAAAGAATTATAATTCTTTAATGATATATTTTCATTTATGTAAGTATAATAAAATCATTCACTTAAAAAAAAATAATTGAAGCTAACTCAAGTAGACATCATCAATCAAAAGATCATAAAGTTAAGCCTATAAAGAGTAAAAGGAAAAAATAACCAAATTGTTTGGTTTTAATTTTCTAACTTACTTGTTAGAAAATGAACCTTAGGCCTACTCTGAAGCAATGCTCTGTTTTGAAACAACCTATTGGACATAGGTAGTTAATAGTGAAATTTTATCCATTATGAATAATCATACATAAAAACTAGTTGATTTTTCATATAGAAATAAACTATCAGGACATTAGTGGATTTGTAAAAGGATGATGAAAGTTGATGAAATTATATTGAGAAATACAAAGCAAGACTTGTTGTTAAAGAATTCAAATAATAAGAAAGTGTAGAATATTGTGACACATATTCATATATGTTAAGAATAACTTCTACACAAATATTAATAACATCATAATTATTATCAAATTTTAAATACATCAAATAGAGGTAAAAATAGATTCCTCAAATGGTGATTTTAATGAAGAGGTTTATATGAAATAATTTGAGAGGTTTGTTGTTTAAGGATAAAAAAATGAAATTTTGTAAGTTTATCAAGTCATTATATGATTTAAAGTAAGCACCTATACAATGTTATGAAAAACTAGACAAAGTTATATTGTCAAATAAGTTTAAAATCAACAAACTTGATAAATTTATTTATATGATTTTTTTTTAAATAAATGTTATGTCATTGTATGTCTGAACGATATGCTAATTTTGGGTAACAATGATCACACTATCAAGTTCACTAAGAAATGTTAACTAATAAGTTTAACATGAAAAACTTGGGTATTATAAATGTCATACTAGGAATAAAGATTACTATGACATATAATGGATTGGTATTGTTTCAATCTCACTATGTTGAGAAAGTTCTTAATAGATTTTTTAAATGTAACAATAACACTGGCAAAACACCAATGGACATAAGTGTGTATCAATCCAAAATAATATAAAGCGAATACACCAATTAGAGTGCTCTTCAATAATTAGGATCTTTATGTCTGTTATGAACTACATAGGTCAGATATTACATATCTAATTAGCAAACTGAGTTGATTTACCAGTAATTCGAGTATGAATCATTGAAAAGTAATAAACATTGTACTTAAATATTTGAGATATACCTTGGATTATGAGTTATGCTATATTGGTTACTCAGCGATACTAAAAAGGTGTACTGATGCAAATTGGATATCCGACAATGATGATTGAAAATCCATTAGTGAATATATTTTCACACTTGGTGGAATAGCTATATCATATAAATCCTCTAAAAAAACATGTATCACAAGAACCACATTAGAATCAAAGTTTATTACTCTTGATAAAATTGGATAGTAAGCCTAATTAGTTAACAATTGGAGGGCACATGACAAGCTTTGGAATTTCTTAGAGGATATTTTATATTTATCAAAACTAGTGCTAGCAATTTGTGTCCATTATGATAGTTAGTTAGCAATTGGAATGGCACACAATAGTATATATAATGATAAGTCTATTTATATACATCATAGATATAATACTGCTAAACACTTTCTCTCGGATGAGATAATTTCCATTGACTATGTAAAACCAAAGAAAAATATTGTAGATTCATTAACTAAAGGTTTTTTAGAGAGATTGTGTATAACTCATCGATGAAAATGTGTTTAAAGCCTTTAAAGAATAAAGAATGTAATTATGGTAACTCTACCTAGTTCATTAGAGATCTCAAAATCCAGTTTAAAAGAAAAACTAAGTCGTATAAAGTTCTTAGTATCACTAAAAAATTATTATTTCAGCCTATTTATACAATGAAAAAGGTGTTAGTTATAATGTGATCAAGAGTGAGCAATGTTTTTAGTGATTTTTTTTATATCTTAATATACCAAATGGAATATAACATAACACTTCTTATAAAAGATCACTTATACAAGTGAGAAATGTTTGAGAATTTATAAAGAGACTGAACTTTCTAAAACATTCATGAAACTAAGAGTTGTTCAAGGTCAAAATAAATATGATTGCGAGAATCAATGAGAATTTCTAGATAGAGAACTATATGAATACTATTGTTTTAATTTATATAAAATGTTAAATAGTTCAAGACATCACTTTTACTATATAGTCGAATAAATCTGATAGTATTTCACTAATGAAGGTTTAAAGCAAAAACAACCTTTCTTAATGTAGTGATCCATCAAACTGTTGTCTCTATAAATATTTGAGTCTTTTTATACTAGTCAAATAATTTCCATTCATATAGGGAATTTTTAGAAATTTGTTTTCAATACATGGTTAATGGACATAGTTAAGGCCAAAATAAAAGTAGAGTCCACTCACTTTTAAGGTTAAATTCATATTAAAAATTATTCTTCAATAAAAGTTCTTTAATATGGAAGATCAATATGACTAAAACAAATTATGAGTAAATGAGAAATTGATCTCAAAACACTCTTAATTGTCATATTTTTATGAAACTCAAAATTCTCAATTTTATATTAGAAAAATACAAAATTCCTTGTATTTTATATAGCTGAAAGTTGAAGATTCATAAATGAGCATAAACAAAAAAGATTTGGGCTTAATTCACAAACACACATTCGCTCGGGCTATGTCTAGATATGAGCATAGGCTTTGGGGACCAGTGGCATTGATTTAGGTTTAGGTTTACTTTTTGCGAACTTATTTTGGACTTGAATTTGAGTTTGTTATAAAATAATTCTTTGACCTAAAATTAATTGTTTTCTTAGTCCATGTATTTATTCAACCAATGAATACAAAATATGAAGAATTTTTTTCTTTAGTCTGAACAATTTTATTTAAAATATAGCATTTTAAATTAAAAAATATCAATTAATTTTATTTTTATGATGGGTAATTAAAGCAAAACGATGAGAATTAATTTTGGTAATTATTAGAATTAATCATGCATCAATTTTAGGCCAAAAAAATCAATATAAAAAGGGGTAAAAGGAACAATTAACTCTCTAGCCTTTTTCTCTACTATTTTTCCTAGATTTTCTTGTCATTTTTCTTCATGTATTTTGTAGAGAGATTTCAAGTGCTCTTATTCCTTCGGTTTGTAGATTTTCAAAAGAAATGCATCATTTAAAAGTGTAAATGTTAGAATGTTGGGGAGTTGATTGTATTCAATTCACTTTAATAAGTTGACGAACAATAAAAATTTAAAAATAAATAATTAATATTTAATAACAACAAAGTTTTTATTTTAATCAGATTCAACAAGAAAGGTTTTTTATTTGAACAATATTGACATTTTGTTTGCCTAATTTCATTCAAGCATGCTAGTTAAGATATTAGTTTGGTCTTATCTTTTATATTATCTACATGTAAATTTCTTATAGTTAAACTAAACAAATATTAAAGCGAGTGTTGGAAACTTGGAATATTTTTAAAAGGAACTCTAAGTTTTTTTAATTTTTTGTCTAAAGTGGTTTCTACGACTTCAAAAAAGGTTTTAAAATTGTTTTTTTTTTCGAAATTTCAAATGGCATTATTATTATTATTATTATTATTATTTTCATTTTTCATGAAAACGAAGGAAGAATTTTGAGCAGCTGAGATGATTATAATTTGCTCCGAAAGCATAAACCTTTTCATTTCCTAACCACCGGTTCTGATAAAAAAAAATAAAATTAGATTGGAGAGTACTATTTGATATTGTTATTATATCAAGTTCAACGGCTTTATCTTGAAATCTCTTGTCCCGATATTTTATTTAGCCCGAGTTTCTTATCCCGATATTTTATTTAGCTCGAGTTTAAAATTAAATCATGAAAAAATTATCATGATATAACATGGTTGAATTTGATGGGTCCAAAAATAATTTAGATGAGAAGTAAAAAGTGTGGCTTGGTTTAAAAAAAATCAAGATGATATTTTTTTTAAAAAAATTAAGACAAAAACAATTATAAAAACCAAACTATGTTTCCGCTTGTTGTTCAAGTTATTTTTAAATTTGTTAAATTAATTGAATTATATTAAAATAATTTTTTTATAGCTTAATTTAAAATTAAGTTAAGGAAAAAATTTGAAAAGTTATTATCCTGAGTTAGCTGCAGTCTAATCTTTTTTTTTTTTCAATAACATTTTGGTCCGACTTGCAGCTTGCGTTATCAATCATCTAGTTTTACGTAATTATGTTTCCTCTTTTCTATTTTTAATAAAAAAATAAAAAAAATTAAAGAAATGAATAAGTTATAAACAAAATCTAAAACGTAGGAATTAAATTAAACCATCGTTTCTCAAAACCATAAATACTAATTAATTAATAGTGTTAAATTAGAGGCATTCTCTCCAACTTTCACTTGGAGTCCAGCCCAGCAAAGGCACAGGAGACAGAGAGACAGCAGTCTCCCCCATTTCGAACTCCCAACAATACCAAAAGATTCATAGAAAAGCAAAAGAAAACACCACCATTTCTCTCCCTCTCTCCCTCTCTCTCTCCGTAGCTTCCTTTCTTTGAAGCAAAGCAAGAAGAGTAAAGGTAGCGTGTGACAACTAGTAATGGCTGGATACAGAGCTGAAGATGACTATGATTACCTGTTTAAGGTAG
>Ga0325403_1007423_pt1 | contig 10474 bp, 4 predicted proteins | sample PopdelMetagenome_19_FD_205665 | JGI IMG/M metagenome (GOLD analysis project Ga0325403, IMG submission 205665) | Populus deltoides microbial communities from Bellville, Georgia, United States - Xylem-PdKOR-R4 | ecosystem: Host-associated > Plants > Phyllosphere > Stem > Wood/Secondary xylem...
CAAAATATTAGATGGCGACTCCCATTCCATTTTTCACCGCTAAGAGACAACGAATTCCTTGTCTCACCATGTTTTCCAGAATAGATAGACATACCACACCTGATGATTAAGGGTGGGCGATCGCTGCGACGCCACACACGTACGACAAAGGTCAAATGAAGATGTCTGGTTGTCGGTTTGATCATATGCCTTGTGGATTGAATTAGAAAATAAAAATAAAAATGGAAGAAAAAATTGTCTTGAGGGGTTTTGTTTTGGTCCTTCCATGATGATGATTAAGTTTAATTTAGATGAAAATTAATGATGAACGAAAGTGAGTTCGTTTTGCACACATGTTGAGATTTTGCATATGAAGCATTTGGGTGTTCCTAAAACAAATCAAAGTATGTAAAAATGGATTGGCGTAAAGGCTTTTTGCGTGTTGGATGTTTGCTTGGCAATGACATGGACACCACTGGAGACTTGAATAAATATGGTAATATGGGCTAAACAATGAAATAAAATATATATGCTTACTGCCCTTTGGGCCTGTAGGTGTTTTCTTCGCGAATTTCTTTATGTTTTTGCAGGCATTTTACTGTCTTGGTTCCCTTGGAGCAAGTTATTATTTAAATTATTTTGTTCTATCTGAAATCTGAATGTTTTGTGAGAATAGTAATAACTTAGCACCTAAACTCAATGTAAGGAAATTATTAGTTAATTTCCAGAAAACAAATCCATTACCATAAGTATTAGTACAATCACTATTGACGTAAACTACGTAAGCGAACCTAAACTACTTAGGAGGCAGATTAATGGTGTTTCTTGTCCCTGGGCTACTTGCCAGAATCACTTTTGGTAACTTTCTTGTCGCCGGAAAACCATTAGCCACCAGTTTATGTACTCCTCCAAAACTCCATTATTGGACAATTTATTTTCTCAAGCATTTCTTAAATCATCTCCACAACAATACAAACCCATTTTAATAAACTTCAAATACAATTCAAGAACCAGAATCTTGCTATAAATCAAACTGAATGTGAGGAAGATCCCTTGAATCTACAACCTTGAAAAACCCGGATGTAATCTCTGGTTACACGACTGAATTAGGTAGGCGTTCAAATTTCAGTGACCCGGTCCACGCTTTGTAGCAAGCTGAGGTGGTGGAGGTGGAGACGGTGGTTGTCGTAATGCCATTTTTATAGGCAATCTCTTGAACTTGTAATCGATGGCATTGGAAGGAATAGCACTGAAGGATGCCACCCCCGAAACATGTGAGAAAATCAAGGCGTTGATGAACATAAACTTGAGAAACCAAGAAATGGCACCCATCGGATATCAAGCCACCTCTAGTTTCAGAAACCAATTCTATAATACTTTCTTCATGCGTGTGAACCACTAAATAGTCATGGTGATCCTTGACTTGGCCTCCCTTTTCTATCTAAAGAACAGTGCAAGACTTGATAACTTGAAGAAAATAATACAACAGTATACTAATTTAATATCGATAGCAATATTGACTTCAACACATGCATCCCTGGAAAAAGTTTTTGTTTCTCATTTCAAACGACGTTGAGAGCACTCTGGTCGTTCTTCAAGATTCAAGGATTAGTCGTTGTCCTTGGGTCAATGTGGAAGATTCAATGGGTTCGGAAGTTACAATCTTGCAACCAAAATTGTAAGAGAGATTTCATGTTTTTATACAATTTTTTTTTTCTAAACCAAATTGTGAGAGGTCAATCTGTGTTTTTATATATATAAAATATGGCAAATTTTCTAAATTTATTCCTTTTTAGTCCTGAATTCAATTATCTATGTTAGAGAAATAAAATGATAAAGAAGTAAGAGGTTACTGTTTTTATTACATAAAATTATATTATAATGAAGCAGTTTTACTATGGACATTCACTAAAGTTCAATTTAGTTATCAATTTTTTTAAAAAAGTTCAATTTCATATCTAAAATTTTCAAATTCTTCATTTTAATCCCTGTTGTTTTTGTTATTTATATTTTTTCCTAAAACTTCACAGCAATTCAACTCCATTAGTATAATTTGGTCCCTGGAGTTTAAAAGGAGTCAATTTGGTACCTATTTTTTAAATTTGGTCCCTGAAGTTTAGGTGTTCATCTAGTGATCATAACATTTTATTTTTCTTACATTTTAGTCTCTATATATTGAGAAAAGATCAATTTAGTCCTTGAAGTTTTGAAAAAAAATTAATTTTGTCTCTAAAGTTTTTTATTTTTTAAATTTTGGTCCAAATAATTTATGTGTTCATGATTTGATCCTAGTCCATGATGTTTTATAAAAAGTTCAATTAATTTGTTCCCTGGAATCTTAGAATTTTGCATTAATTGTCCCTATGTTTCAATTCTATAACTTCATTTCCTCTGTCCATAGATGTTGAGAAATTTCACAAAAGACCAATTCTATGCCTAAACTTCATTTCCCTCGCATTTCGATCTTGAATGTTGAGTGATGATAAAGAAAGTTTCTTTTGTCTTTTAACCATGTTAGAAAAAATTAATATATCGGATCCGTAAAGTTTTTTTTTTAATTTTTTATTTATTAAAAGTAGTTTTGAGGTTAGAAATTTGATTATTGAGGTTTCTAGGATGTTTTTAGTGTGTGTTTTTTTTTTAATAAGTTTAAAATTCAGTTTTTAGGAGTCTAAAAATCATGTTGCTAATAAAAAAAAAAGTGTTACAAAATAAATAAGAAAGTACATTAATAAAAAAAAGAGAGGATATTGACTAAATAAATACATTTTTTTCTCAAGAATTTTAATCCTTCAAACTCCATTGAATTTTTACTTTAATTGTCATAAAATTAAATAAAAATTGATTGCACATATATTACTATTAATTAGCAAGAATCTTTGTAACCTACATTTATAAAATATTTAAATATGAATTTATTTTTTTGCTTCTTATTAGAAAGATTAACTTTCAACTTTAGTCCTTAATTAATATTCACAAGGTTTTTCTTATGATTTATCAGTTTATATATTTTTTAATTTATTATATTAAAAAAAATTCATAAAGTTGATGTCTTATTATTTCTGTGTTAGAAATTAACTTTGAATTTTACCTTCCTACTATATGTACAATAACATTTTTTTTAATTTATAATTTAGATTTAGTGACCGAAATAAAGCATAAAAGTAGAGAACATGAGAGAATCTCCATCATGTTTTCAGAATTTATTCAATTAATTAATCCTTTGTTTTTAAACATCTATCAAAGTTAAATATGAATAATAATTATGTATCATTATTAAATTTTTTTAGTAATAAAATGAATTTTTATATTTATATAGTATTTAAATCACCAAATAATTTGTCTTAAAAATATATTAATAATTCTTAAAAAACCTCGAGGAAATAAAAACTCAATGATTGAATTATTTGTTTCTTTTTACTCATTTGGCTTCGCTTTTTGTTTTTCTATATATATTTCTCTATTATGTTATGTTTGTCTAGCTTTAACATATATATTTATTTATTGTTAATATATCTAGACCAAGTCACAATTAGAATGATTAATTGTCTATTATGAGATAATTCATTAGGTTTTATAATTATTAAATTCACTATATGGATAATTCACATCCACATACATAGTTAATATTGAGATTTGATATAAATAAGCTCTTAGATTAATTGAACAAATTTAGAGAGCAATAATTCATTAAACAAATTCGAATAATATAAGAGTTAATAGATCAAATTAAAAATAAAATAATGGAAACACACATAAATTTACAGTAAAGGACCATACAATAAAAAATAAAATAGCCATTGTTCCAAAGCTAGGAAGAGTTGGCTGGTTTTATTTTAAATTAAATGTAATGGAATCCTGGTCTCGTTCATTATTTAGTGTTGAAACAGTCATTGAGAGTGATGAACTCCGAATTGTTGGTGAACGCAATCCATTAATTAAGCCAATAGGAGCTATGATCAATCTTCAAACATAAGACTGGAAAAATTACTTCGGAAAACTCTTATGGATATTTGAAGACCGAAACTCTTGAATTGAATCCCTTTTTCGTTGAAATTCTTGAATTATCTTGATTGTTTGTTATTGGTCAAGCCGTTGGAGATTGAAGATTGAATATCAGTGTTTATAAATTGTCATTTCAGACCTCTTAATGCATTGAAGAGTTGATGTGTGGTACTTGCAGCTGAAGAATATTATACGGACCAAATTAATAATTCTTTTTCGTAAAAATTAAATGGTGTCGTTGATTATTTGGTGCTGAAACAGTCTTTGAGAGTGATGAACTCCGAATTGATGCGAGGCTGGAACCTGTCAGTTTCGTAGAGAGTCGACCAACGAAACTAGAATTAATATGTCCTGGTTTGTTGTTAGACGCAAACACAAGGACTTGACCACATTGTAAGACTCTACATCTTGGAAGACTTTCATGGATATTTGGCGATTTCCATTCAATTGACGGGTGGGTTAGAGACAGAAACTCTTGAATTAAACCCTTTTCTCGATGAAATCCTCTTGATTGCTTGTTATTTTGATTCACGTAGCCAATGGGAGGTTTCTTTTCTATTGGTCAAGCGGTAGGATATTGAAGAAAACTAATTTAGGCTTCACAAAGCAGTAGTGACATGGAGATATTAAAATTAGAATCCACTGCATAGGTCCACTTTCGGACACATTTTTTATTTGACCCGTAGATCCCATTTCGGACACATTTTTTATTTGACCCGTTGCTCTTAATTTTATGTTTTTTTTTTTTTGCTGTTTTAAGTGCATCAAATTTCGTTTTCTTGAAAAGTGTAATGTCATTTAATATTAACTACCCATGACGGCATAACCGTTGTTGCACTACCCATTCCAATCTCTCAAGGTATCTCATGTATTTAATATTAATTATTTTATCTTTTTTTGCTAATAAAATACTTATTCCTCATTAAATAATTACTATTTTGTACCATATCTAACTAGCAATTCTCTAAAAACAAACTTAATTCCTTTTAGATTATAAATGATTGATTAATTTCCCTCCTATATGATATATCTCAAAAAATAAATTCGTTTGACATCGCAAATAATATACTATATATATATGATGATCAATAGGGAAGGCAAACCCCATGTGCAAAGTACAATATTTAGATTTGTGATAAAAATCTAAAAAGAAAGAATAAAACTTGGTACACAAAAAAGAAAGCAAAAATTGTAGTGACAAACAAGTAGTTTAGCTATCTAAATCACATTGGAGTTTGCGGTCCTCTTTGTTTAGAGGGCTTAGGAGGTGGTGGTGGTGACGGCAACGTCGCTTTTATTGACAATCTCTTCAACTTGTGACTGGGAAAATTACTTGAAGGAACATCGTTTGATGCCAGCCCCGGAACATGCATGCAGGAGAAAATCAGGGTGCAAATCAACATGAACCTCAGGAAGCATGAAAGAACTGGAGCCATTGCTGCAACCACTTGAAGTATGAACGAACCCCAGGAAGTATGACTTCAATTCATCGACATATCCATCATTTATATAGGCTTTCATATTAATTTTCAACCCTTTGATTGTGTCCGCGTTCATAATTTATAGTCAACTTATTCCCGTTCATAAGCATGAATGCATAAAAAAATATGTTGACAGAAAATTGATATATTCAGCAGTTTACACGACAGAACTTTTTATATTGTCAATATTTCTAATTAATTAATAGCTTTGAAATTGTCAAAGTTTTCCAGTCCATACGAGGAGACATCAACCTCGAAGGGGAGAATTTAAGCGCTTTTTTTATTTCTTGCGGTCAAAGAGAGGTTGTCTCGATAATTGTTTTTGTTTAATTTCTCCTCTCTCTTTTTTTTTCTATCTCCAATTATTCTTTTATTAGTTCTTAATTTCTTAATTCTTTGTCAACATTGACATCTTCATTTATGTTTTTTTTATTTCAAATTTATTTTTCAAAAAAATTATTTTGATTATCCTGATATTTTTACACATTTAAATTTTTCCTGTGTTTCAAAAAAACTACTGAAATATTTAATTATTTATATAGTTGATAAGTGCCAACTCAGTGAACAAAAACTTTAAAATTACGGTAAAGGGTCTTATAATAATTTTAATATCTAAAATGCCCTTATAAGTGAACATTAACTTCTAAAACTTTGAACTTTCAAGTAAGATTACAAAATACTATATGACTCCACGGCAAAAGCCTTCATTTTCCCCCTTTCCTCTAGTTCTTTTTTATACATAAACTTAAATTCAAGGACCAAAGTGAAAAAGGCTGCACACGTGCGTAAAGGGAATTTGTGTATTTTGACCCTCAATTGACCAATAAACTTTCAATTTATTCAATTATAGACCCTCTATTTGCGCGTCTTTTCCAGTTTGGTCCTTGGTTTTAGATTTTTTCAATCAAGTCCCTAATTAGCCATCAAACTTCAATATTTATGCAATTAAGCTCTTGATTTAGCCAACTCAACTTTTAAAAATTGTAATTTGACCCTTGAACTTTAATTTCTTCCAATTAAAGCTCAAATTGACTTGAAAATCAATTTTCTTGCAATTAAACCCTTCATAAATTCAATTAAACCTTCAATAAAGTTTAATTGAGTCGATAAACATCTGATTTTGAATTTTTATTTCTCAAATTAAATTTTCTTTGGGAACAGGTTTCTAATCAGTATAAAATATATTGTCAAATTTTAATCTTAGTATTTTTGAACCTTCTCAATTAATTTTTAGCTCTTTTCTAGGAGCTCCAACATCTTCTTCTCACTGCTATTATTTGTTGGATTTCTTTCAAATACTATTTTTTTATTTTTTTATTTTTTATGTGGAGACCCAAAAGTAGAAACAACAGTATTTATAGAGAAAAGTATAATCTCTAACAATGGAGAAGGAACACCTCAACTCAACTCAACTCTCACTCTCTCACATTTGTCTTTCTCTACCTTTGTTGCCTAACTGCTTATATTTGGCCCATATGCTGGTTTTTTTTTTTGTTTTGCCTTCTATTTATAGCTAGAGGGGGGGGGGGTTCCCTTTGAAGGGAGATGTTGCTAAATTGTTTTTTAAAAAAATTAGAAATCGTTTGTTTTTTTTAATAGATACCAATTATCTAAATTGAGTTTTTATTTTAATGGAGGAAAACAACAATGTTGGAATATCTATTATTTACTCTAGAAGTTGAGTTTTATTATTCATAGATCTTGAATCAAATCATTTTACACATTAAGCAACACTTTCAATGTTCAGAAGAGATGTAGAACGCTCTCACGAGCAATTGTATCAAACAAGTCCTTCCTTTTTTTTATGAAATTATAATGGCTTAATAAGTAAGGATTTCATCCCATCTTTGGTCTCAAGATGTACGACACCATGCTCATCTCCATATTGGTACATGCATTGTGCCATTCGAGCAAGGTTCAACGAACTACTCTTGAGAGACATGGGGATTAGCAAATTAATATTCATTTATTTTTTCCATGCATTAGTAATTAAATTTCTTATATATTCACGATCTTCTTTTTCTGAAGATTTGGTTTCATACATGCAATACTGAATTGATTTGGAAATTAACAACTCCTCTTTTTAATTCATCCAAAAATTAAAGAAATAGTATAAATACTTTAAAAAAATAATCACAAATAGCCATTTTTACCGGTATGAAAATGAAAGATGTAAATAATTACACACTGAAATAATTAAATATTGATCTAGAGATTTAATAAAAAATTTACGAGCCATGGATTTTTAAGATGAAAGAGTAGGTGCTAAGGTGGAGATCGAGCCTTTTACCAACATTTCAAAAGTAATTTATTGGGCCAAATGAAACCCTAAGAGACCCATTTATAGTTGAAGTATGCATAATAAGCTTTAAAATTCATTCTACTACTTGGGCAATTAAAAGGCCTAGGCCTAGAGACAGAGGAAAGCAAGGGGAAAGTTGCAAAACAAATATCTTCAATAATTTTATAGTTAAAGTATGCATAATATGCTTTAAAATTCATTAGAGACAGAGGAAAGCAAGGGGAAAGTTGCAAAACAAATATCTTCAATAATTTAAAACTCAAATAGATAAACTCTGATCACTTATTTAAGATGTTTGATTTGACTGTTAGTTGAAATAGAATTTACAGAATCTACTGCTGGAAACAGAGAGATTAATTCTTGCATTATCTAATTACTGAAGAGAATGTTCAAAAATAATTTATTTCATTTGACTCTCTCAGTCCCAAAGGGATGCTCCATTTATTTTAATTTTTTTTGGTCCTTGTCTAATAAAAATAAAAACTTAGTCTTTATGATACCTTTTGTAATTAGATCTTGCATAATTACTCTTAATTATGTAACGGTTTACTGCATCGTTTTTTTTTATACAATGCTGTTAAATATATTGAGTTGTTAAATTATAATCTTTTATTATGTTATAATTGTTGGAAATGTGACACAAATGACCCAAAGTCAGCCATGCCATTTATGGTGGTGGATGGCTGTTAGGGTTTACCATATTTCAAAAAATTTAAAGCTTGGAGAACAATTTTGAATTTTTTGTTTAGGCTTCCTTAATTGCCTTGGCCTTCTTCTTTTTCTGTTTTTAGTTTTTTTCTGTCAAAGAATCATCTCTATCCTAAAACTTAGGTTATTATGTGATGTTTCAAGATATGATTTATATTATTCTCTAACACATCTCCTTAAGTGAAAGTTATTTGGGTTTGAAATTTGCACAGACTCATACTAACTTGTATTTAATTTTTTTATCAAATAAGTGAGAATAATAAAATTCAAACTCGTAACCGCTCGATTATCAAAACTTTGATATTATGTTAAAGAACCATCTCAAACCAAAAGTTTAAGTTGTTAGATGAGGTTTCAAGATATGATTTATATTATTCTCTGATATCTTCCATTGGCTTCTAAACGTGAGTAATAATCTGGCTAGAGCCATAAAACAAAGAGCAATTTCCAAATTTTCCAATTTGAAAATTTCAAATTTCTTAAAAGCTTTCAAAATTTCAATGATTGAACTTTTTTTATGTTTTAAATTATCACTAAATTTGAAAATTTCTAATGTACTGTAAGAAGGTGATGAAATTTCTTTCATATCGACCACACACAAGCAGACTATCTATATGGAGTGGTTCATAAAAATCTTGACACAGGAAATTTAGACGGAGGCGGCTTCCCTGTTTGAAATGCATCTATAAGGTCAAAAAAGCATGCAGTCACAATCCAAATGCAAGTAAAAATCTATAATTTTCGAAAACAAAGAAACTTCAACTACATGACTGAATCATAGACTTAATAAGATCAATTTTTGTTTTTTTCTTTGGGATCGATTGATTTGAATTAGAGGCTTCATTGATTTTAATGTAGGCAATTTGCATTAAATAGCAGATAAGGCAGAATTATATTTGAAATAATTCGACAGATGAGAGCCTTCATGAAAAAGTTTGATCAGATTTAACCATTTATTTGCAAAAATATCTCATCTTGAACCAATCAAACTAAGATGTTTTAAATTAAAAGTTGAAGAAATAGAAAGCTTAATTTTTAAAGAAACCATAACTTGATCGCTTAAGACTAAAATAACAACAGCTAAGGATTTCGTATTCTTTAAATTCTTTTAACAGTAGAGAAATTTCAAAACTTTTTTTTTTCTAATTTTTTTCTTAAAACTGAAAATTTAGAAAATTAGTAATTTTTTAATATTTCATATGTCTTTAAAAAAAAATTAATGCATGGAGAGCAATATCGAGTTTGGTTTAATTGCCTCGCGGTCTCACTATCATTTCCACCTTTCCTCTCAGCAGCGGGACTGAGGGTGTTTGAGAGTGTGATTGCAGTTTACTTTTTAAAGTGTTTTTTATTTGGAAAAATATCAAAATAATGTTTTTTTTTATTTTTTTAAATTATTTTTTATATCAACATATTAAAATGATCTGAAAATATAAAAAAAATATTAATCTGAAGTAAAGAAAAAAATAAAAAAAAACTATTTTTTTTCAAAAACATTTTTGAAATGCAAAAATAAACAAGGAATCCCAGCAACCAAACCCCACTCCTTCTATTTGGAGTTTCAAGTTTTTGTACCATCATTGCAAAATTCTATTTCTAAGCCATATTCAAGAACCCAAGAAGATTTTTGAAGAGGAGACACTGCTACACAAATCCTTCTAGCTCCAAGACTGCAAGCCTCTCATGTTTACTCTCTTACACTTATCTGCCATTGTTTCAGAACTAATCCTTATTGTCAAACTATTGGAGGCAAGATTATCAAACTATTGATATTTAATATAATTTTACCCTCTTTTCAAGAACAAAATCATTTTCTCTATTTTTCATATATCTGCTGTCTATATTTTCATCAATGCTTTAACAATTTAATATAATTTAATATAAGTATTCTCTAGATTTCCGAATATAGAAGTATATATTTCAAATTGAAAATCTTTTATATCCATAAACAGAAAAACATAATCAACTAAAAATAAAATCCTAATTAATTTACCAAATA